>PVMK01188636.1_pt1 | contig 14225 bp, 11 predicted proteins | sample 1853481 | NCBI WGS metagenome assembly PVMK01 (sample SAMN08533507, study PRJNA380276) | Marine sediment metagenome, whole genome shotgun sequencing project. | reverse complement strand
TGGAAGGACCTGTGCATGGATTGATTTTGATGCGGATGGTAGAATTGATCTTTTTTCTACTAACCATTTACAGCCTAATAGACTATACCGGAACATGGGAAATGACGTTTTTGTCGATGTAGCCCCTTTGGTCGGTATAGATTCTCCGATTGATGTTTTCGCAGCTTCATGGGGTGACTACAATCGTGATGGGTTTATGGATGTTTTTCTAAACGGGCATATAGGCACCGGGCTTATGAAAAATAGCGGGAACTCCAATAATTCCGTCACGCTAAACCTAATCGGAAGCGGTTTATTGAGTAATAGTTCTGCCATAGGAGCCCGGGTTGAAGTTATTGGCACTGAGGGGATTCAAGTTAGGGAAGTATCAGGAGGGAGGGGATGCTGTGAGCAGGATATGCTCCCGGTTAATTTTGGTGTCGGCCAAGATGACACAGTAGATGTTAATGTAAAATGGCCGAGCGGCCAAACGTGTTCATTTAAGGACCTTTCTCTTGAAAAAGTTAACCACTTCACAATTCATGAGATAAAGTGTGATATAATTTCCTCTAATGAAATAACAAACTGATTGTTTCATACTTGTAGGTACTTTAATTAAAATTATGACGAACTTATCTATATCAGCAGTCCTTCCGGCTCATAATGAAGCTGAAAATATTAGAACTACAGTTGAGAATTGTGTTACATATCTTGAGAACAATGTTTCAGATTATGAAGTTGTCGTTGTAAATGACGGTTCTTCAGACGATACACAATATATTGTAGAGGGGCTTGCATCCACTAACTCCAAAGTAGTTCTTGTCAATCACCCGATAAATACGGGTTATGGATCCGCACTTAGAAGCGGTTTTGAGAAGGCCTCGTGTGAGTATATATTCTTTATGGATAGTGACGGGCAGTTTGATATTAATGATTTAGATAGATTAATTCCATTATTGAGTGCAAAAGATGTAGTCATAGGTTATAGGGAAGACAGGGCGGATTCCCTTGTACGATCACTAAACGCTTGGCTTTATGGCCTTTATATATATTTAACATTTGGACTAAAAGTAAGGGATATGGACTGCGCGTTTAAAGTTTTTCCAACAAAGGCATATCAGGATATCAGGCCCATCATATCGGTAGGTGCTCTGTTTAGCGCAGAGTTCTTAATAAAATTAAAAAGAAATGGATTCACACTCAGAGAGATTCCTGTAAGGCATTTCCCTCGCCTGTTCGGCACTCAATCCGGAGCTAGCATTAAGGTAATACTAAGAATGTTCAAGGAATCATGGAAGCTGAAAAATGAACTTAGAGGTAGCTAAAAAGCCTGATTTGAAGAAGAATGTTTATCTTCAATTATCTCTAATACTTTTGGCCGGATTTCTGCTTAGGATTTTCCTTTCCACTCTTATAACATACGAAGGCGATTTTGGTGCTTGGCAAGCTTGGGGTAGAGCTTTGTCAAATGATGGCTTTTCACAATTTTACGATAAAAATTGGTGTGATTATATGCCCGGCTACCTTTATATCCTATGGATACTTAACGAATTACATACGGCTATGCCGTGGCTTTCTGTGCATATTCTGTTTAAACTTCCTGCAAATCTCTCTGATCTCGGTATTTCCATACTAATTTTTGTAGTACTAAGGCCGATTGCCAGCACCAGGATTGCAGTGATTTCTTCTTTGGTATATTTCTTTAACCCAGCCTCTTTATCAAATTCGACATTTTGGGGGCAGGTTGATTCAGTCCATGCATTCCCAATATTGTTCTCCATAATTCTCGGTCTTAGAAAGCAGTTTGTTTTATCAGGCTTATTTGCTGCGCTTGCATTTATGATCAAGCCTCAAACCATAGTTTTATTTCCGATCATAGGTCTTATAGCAATTGATCCGTTGTTTAGATCTCTTAATAGATGGGACATTAAGAATTTTATTCCGGGCACTAAGATTATTATAACGGTTATTGTGACCTGTACTATCATCACCCTCCCCTTTATTTGGGATAAATTTGATTCATTTTTCTATATTTTTACCGGGTCGATAGAATTGATAAAAGAGAGGTTCGATGCAGCCTATGAACAGTACAAATTCGCATCGCTGAATACTTTTAATTTCTGGGGGGCTTTCGCGATGTGGAGAAGCGATGAGCTCCTTTTTTTGGGGCTTTCATACAAGTCCTGGGGTACCCTCATATTCGGAACTTTGTTTACTATTATATTTGCTTCCCTATTCAAATTTAACCTGCGGAAGAATAGGGATAAAGAGTATACTTATTTAATTTTTCAGGGTGTTACTCTAATCCTTTTTGCTCTTTTTTTATTTGTAACCCGCGCTCATGAAAGACACCTGCTGCCTTCAATTGTATTTTTCACACTTATAATGTTTAGGTCTTGGATATTTCCTTATTTATATGCTATTGTGTCGGGAGTTTATGTGTGTAATATGATTTATTCATACATACAGCTTACAACAGAGTATCGCGGGGTTTCTGACGAAATAGAAAGGGTTCTTATACCATTTATGTTCGTTTTATATTTAATAGCTTTCGTTGTTGTGTTTATAGATTTCTTGAATCATACACTCAAGCAAAAGGACAGTATAAATTCTTAATTTAGCGTGGTTTAGGACAATATAATGTCATTCAGAGCATTATTACAAACCCATCGGGTTGAGATAGTACTATTTCTCGTAATTCTGATTAGTTTCGGCCTTAAGTTTCATCGGCTTGAAATTCCTCAGAGTTATTATTTTGATGAAGTCTACTTTGCTTTTACAGCTCAGGAAATGGCAAAAGGTAATAAATTGGCTTGGGAGGTTCCTGGGGAGGAAGCTCCTAAGGACTTTGCATATGAATGGACACACCCACCACTTGGAAAGGAAATCAGCGCCCTGGGAATACTAATATTTGGCGACAATACCTTCGGCTGGCGGTTTTTTCAGGCTTTATTTGGCGTCTTAGGTACTTTATTCATTTTCCTTCTAGGAAGGAACTTATTTAATAACGGGGTTGGTTTAATTGCTGCATTACTTTACACATTTGAATCCTTTATTTTTGTCTTAAGCCGTATAACTATGGTTGATATATTTATGGCCAACTTTGTTCTTTTAGCCTCCCTTTTTGTTGTAAAATATGCCAAGTCCCGGAGAACTTTATTTCTCCTTTTGGCTGGTGTCTTTTGTGGTTGTGCTGTGTCTATTAAGTGGAACGGTGTTTATGTATGGGAATTTTTAACCGGGGTCTCATTCTTCTTGATTTATTATTTTGAGGTCTATAGCTCCGATTCACAAGGGCAGTCCTATATCCAAGCGCTATTAAATATCTTTCCAAGGATGGTATTAGCTTTTGCCTTGATTCCCTTATTCGTATATTTAGCTACTTACATACCATTTTTTTATTTTGGCCATACAATAGCAGATTTCATTACTCTCCAGAGTAGCATGTTTGGATATCACGGCGGGGTTACTGAAACTCATCCCTATCAGTCTGAGTGGTGGAAGTGGCCTCTTTTACTTAAGCCGGTCTTTATGTATTTTGAAGATTTGGGCGGCAAATATTCTTACATATATGCCTTAGGCAATCCTTTCATATGGTGGACTGGGTGTTTATTCTTAGTGTTTGGAATTGTAAATGTGATCAGGAAAGAATCGCCTGCACTTATATTTGCCGTAGTCAGTGTTTTTGCATATTGGCTTCCCTGGGCTCTTTCGCCAAGGAAGGTAACATTTTTATATCATTTCTTACCTGCGTTGTTATTTATTCTTATTATTAGCGCTTACTATCTCGATTCCTTATGGAGAAAATCACAATTTGGGGAATTAATTGTAGGAATATATCTGCTTATTGCAGCAAGATTTTTTCTCTATTTTTATCCGATTCTTGCTGCGGTTCCTATTGCACTCGAGTCTATTGATAGCTATATTTGGTTACAAACTTGGAGATAATTATACTTTTTTACACATTAAACAATATTGATATGAATTGAGCTTCTCCTGACCTATATCAAAATAAATCACAGCAAAATAATCATACTATGAAGAAAATTGATTTAATAAGCTCAATTGTAATAGGCCTAATAATATCGGCCTTTGCTATAGCATTATTAAGCGCACTTGAAAGCGAAATTAATGTTTCAGGAATTAATACGACTTTATTACGGCTTCTAATAATATTTGGAGTGCCGTTTCTTACAGTACTTTGGGTTTATCTAACTTCCCGTCTTGGAAAGAGGCGGGATGTGTTTTTTCAATTCGGGAAATTCATTCCAATCGGCTTATCAAATACTGCTATAGATTTTGGGGTATTGAACCTGTTAATATTAACTTCAGGAATGCATAAGGGGTTATTGTTTTCGGTTTTCAAAGCTATCTCCTTTCTTTTCGCCGTTACAAACAGTTATTTCTGGAATAAGTTCTGGGCTTTTGAGAGTCGAGGAACGGAAGGCATAGGAAGGCAGTTTGTTAAATTTCTAATAGTATCTGGTATCGGGTTTGTCATAAACGTTGCTGTTGCGACGTTTATTGTGAATTTTATAAATCCCATAGGCGGCGTCTCGCCCATACTCTGGGCTAACATAGGCGCTCTCGCATCAATAGTAATAGTTATACTTTGGAATTTCTACGGATATAAGTTTTTGGTATTTAAAAAATAATTTTTGTTTATAAGTGTAGAGACTCTAAGCAATCCCGCACACCGGCTCAGGCGGAAGAAGAGTATTGCAGGAATCATAACTCGCATATAAATGTTACTTGACGAATTTATTAAAATAAAAGTTATAACTCGTAAGTCGATTCTTAGCTATAATATATAGGAAGGAAGTTATTGAAATCCGGTAATTATTATAGGATGATCAAACAGATTACTTAAACACAAATTTTTAAGCTAATTGTGTAAAATAAATAATGAGGTTGTTCGATTGAAAAGATTGGCTAAACCAATTGATACTTTCATGAATTGTTTGGGTTTTGTAATACTATTCGGATTTATTGCATTAGTGTCAGTAGGGGGATGTAACAACAATGGAAATGGAGGTGGAACTGGTGACGGAACCGGCATCGTAGTTAATAGACCAATTATTAATGAACCAAAAGAGGATGGTCAAATTGTTCACCCCGCAGATGTTCATATGGAAACTTCAGATTTTTCATCTTCTGATCCCGAACTGATACACGATTGTTCAGATTGGGAGATCAGGACTGTAACGCCGGACGAAGTTGTATGGGAAACAACCTGCATTGGAGGCGTCGAGAAGGTTCATACTCATCTCGGTGATGGCACTTTTAAAAACTCCCACGAAGGAAGACAACTTTTGTTTTTTGATATGGATTATATCTTACGTACACGTCACCGCAGCAGTAGTGGTGATCCCTCTACAGAGTGGAGTGATTGGGCAGAACGCCGATTTCGAACAAGCTCGGCTACCGAGATTCTTGCACTTGAACTTGATGATATTATCGAAGTACCTAGTCCCAGGTGGGTCGATTCTTTTGGTGTAGATATAATTCTCCCTGGATCGGACAACCCTCCTAGATTAGGCATAGTAACAATACTAGATGAATTGATCCTGGAGTTTAGTGGACTAGACGGATTTTCAAATGCGGTGACCAATCCCCCTGACATAGAAGAGCACATGCCAATTCGTGTAATATTGGATGCTGGGAATATCGGACAAGACCTTGTACTACCTGAATCTAGTCTCTCATTTGTAGATGATGAGGGTATCGAACGAAATATATATCTCCCTGCTATGTCAATTCCTTCAGCCGAAAAGGAACAGTATTGGGTTTCTGTGGCTGGGAGCACATATGTGGCCAACGCTGGACAAACCAAACCCGATTTCTCAATACTTGCAAGGGGCTCCCCCATTCCCTGGTCTGTAATACAGCCCGGTTTTAGAGTAGAACTTGTAGCAACTGGATTCCAACTTCCGATTAATATTGCGTTCATACCAAACCCGGACAATGAACCAGATGACCCACTTTTCTATGTAACAGAGCTGTACGGTACAATAAAAGTGGTATCAAATGATGGTACAGTATCTGATTATGCAACGGGTCTACTAAACTTCAATCCTACAGGAAATTTCCCCGGATCGGGGGAACAAGGGCTTACCGGTATTGTGGTAGAGCCTATTACAGGAGATGTCTATGTAAGCATGCTTTACAGTATTGATCCTTTAAATGAGGGGGCCCCGCATTACCCCAAGGTTATGCGCTACCAAAGTGAAGACGGCGGAAGGACAGCATCATCCGAGATTGAAATAATTGATTTGTTCCCAGAACAACAGGACCAATCACATCAAATCTCAAATCTTACTATTGGGCCAGATGGCAAGCTCTACGTGCATATGGGAGATGGTTTTGATGCATCCACTGCACGTAATATTGATTCATTCAGGGGTAAGATACTACGTATGAACTTAGATGGTTCTGCACCTGAAGATAATCCCTTTTTTAATGCAGGGGATGGGATTAATGCAATGGATTACATTTATGCTCTTGGCTTTCGCAATCCTTTCGGTGGAGCTTGGTCGCCAGTTGATGGATTTTTATATGAAGTGGAAAACGGTCCGAGCATTGATCGGCTGATAAGGGTTGTTTCAGGTGAAGATTATGGTTGGCAGGGTATCAATGAGGATATGTTCATTTCTGCAATCTATAATTGGATACCTTCTGTGGCACCAGTAAATATGACATTCATCAGAGAAGACGTATTTGGCGGAAGCGGTTTCCCGGACGACAAAATAAATCATGCTTTTATCTCAGAATCGGGGCCGACATTTGCAACTGGTCCACAGGAAAATGGTAAACGCATTAGCGAGTTTGATCTAGGTGCAGGAGGAACCTTAATCAGCGGACCAATACCTATAATAGAGTACGATGGCTCAGGAAAGGCAACCGTAGCTGGTATTGAAGCCGGTCAAGATGGTCTTTACTTCAGCGGACTGTACAAAGATTTTGGTATTACAACGCCGATTGATCCAGGAGCTAGTATTTATAAAATAGTATTTATTGGAGAATGAAAGCACCATCTCATCACCTGACTGTGACCTGACACTATAAATAGGTCCATAAGTTAAGCTAGGTTTTCGAATAAAAAACCTATATAGAGGAGTTCAGGAAAGCTAAACAGTGTTGCATTCTTCTTTATTCCAACTTAAAATTGGCTTTACAAAAGGGGGGCAATACAATAGTTTACTTGAAATAATTCAGGTAAACTATTAGTTAGAGTTTTTAGAGTACTAATAGCACAAAATTAGCACATTTGACGAAGTGCTGGGGCTGAGATTTGTCAGCATTGACTACAATACCATAACACTTAGAGGGAAATAATTAAGATAAAAGCATTACTTCTGGTATTAAGTTTTTTAATTATAGGCGGCTGTAGTAATGGCGAAGTCGGGGATGCACCCATGATAATGGATCCCGACCCTGTTCCCATACCTATTCCTGAGCCTACCAATATGCCAATACCCACACCAACGCCTATACCTACCCCCCCCCTTGTGCCTACCAATATGCCAATACCCACACCAACGCCTATGCCTACTCCTGAGCCTACTCCTGTGCCTCTACCTCCAATGAATCCTGAACTGGATGAGTTTCAGCAGGCTATGTTGGATGCGGTTAATACAGCTAGAATGCAGGCAAGAACTTGTGGTTCAACAAACTTCGGCCCTACTACACCTATTAAGTGGAATAAGACAATACAAAGCTCAACTTTGATGCACAGTATCGACATGAACGATAACGGCTTCTTCTCACATATTGGTAGTGATGGTTCAAATACAGGCGATAGGTTGACAAGGGTAGGTTATGCATGGCGAGGTTGGGGCGAGAATATAGCCTCTGGATTTCAGGACATAGATAGTGTTATGAATGCTTGGCTTAACAGCGCTGGACATTGCGCAAATATAATGAATCCTAATTGGGAGGAAATGGGGGCATCAGAGTTCAATCGTTACTGGACTCAGGTATTCGCTATGCAATGAAATGAATAGTACTCCCCGTTACAATCAAGGTATAATAAATATCCTCCATTCAATTTAAATATTTCTATGGGAGCTTCGTTTCCCTTTTTATTTGGTAAGTGAATAATCTGGGATTTCCTGGGTTATAAATATCTGGTTTTTAAAAAACAACTCAATATCCCACCCAGCCAAACTTGTGTATCCAGAGTACCCCCCATAGGTTAACCATTATTCCTAACATAATAAGTACTTTATGATGCCACTTTATCGCATCCCCGATTGCCTTAACTGTTAGTAGGAAAAGGAAAGGATAAAAATCAACTGCATACCTGTAACCGAACTGAGCGAACCCCCAAGTACCATGAGAAAAGTTTACGAGTGCTATTAAGATTATAGAGAGCCAGCAGCCTACGGACAACTTATTTCTTATGCCTGCTCTATAGGCATATATAAATACCGGAGTTGTAATCCATATAGCCATGCCGTTCCATGATGGAACTATATATGGGTACTCGTCAATCATTTTGGGTAAACCCCAGAAAATTACTTTTAGGTGTCTGGGTATGTAGCTGATATGGAATATACCCTTTTGGTACCATGGTTCTTCAAAGATATCTGGGATTAGGTAATAGGATGTATCAAAAGGGGTTTCAAATCGGGCGTAGTTGTAAATAGCATTTAGAAATATAAATATGGCAATACCTAAACCAAAGAAAAAGAGGAATCTTATATTAATTCTGTTTAATATGTTCTTTATCTTGAAAGGCTTATACCATCTGTCATATGTGAAGATTAGAAGAAAGGGGAGAGATAGGATTGTAGTTAGACGCGTCCAGTATGATGCACCTAAGGATAGCCCGATTAAAAGTGGATGGTATTTGTTTAAAGTTAATAATATTGCAATAAATAGAAAAGTAACCGAGATGGTTTGTGAGAAAGTCCAGACACCTCCTTGTACTGCCTCTGTTGTTAAGCTCTTGATTCTTCTCACGAAGGCGGTTTATTTCTCCACCGTCTTTTTTAGATTCAAATGCTCTGTGAGATTTAGATAAGAACTTATCGTGCCAGCTGTAGTATTGATTCTGATGTATTCCGAACTCGTTACATATCTCCAATACGGGTCTGCCGGATAAACCTTAAAGTACTGACTTGGTCTTGGTTTTAGAATCCCATCTTCTTCGCTTCATTGCTCCCTCTCCTAATAGCTTTTTCCATAAATTTTACTAGTTTAATTCTATTGGCTTCTTAATGGGGATTGGTATATAATTACTCTTTTATGATAACTTCATAGTTAAATGCCAACCGAAGATAATAATATGAGATTACCGATAGATTCTCACAAAGTACTATATGAGATTGCTGTTCTTATTCCTTGCTTAAATGAAGAAACTACAATCGATAAGGTTGTAAATGACTTTAGGGTTTATTTGCCTGATGCAAAGATATATGTATATGATAACAATTCGACCGATAAAACATCGAAAGTTGCTCGAGAAGCCGGTGCAAATGTAAGAGTTGAGATTTTCAGGGGCAAAGGTAATGTGGTTCGACGCATGTTCGCAGATATCGATGCAGATATTTACGTTTTGGTAGACGGTGATGATACTTATAATGCAGCTAATTCTCCTGAGATGATAAACCTTCTAGTTAATGAGCAGCTGGATATGGTAAACGGAGCACGTGTAGCTAATGATCAGTCTTCATTTCGCCCGGGCCACCTGATGGGGAATCGAATCCTAAGTATTTTGATCGCTAGTATTTTTGGTAAAGGACTTAGTGACCTCTTCTCAGGATACAGGGTGTTCTCTCGTCGATTTGTTAAGTCTTTTCCTGCACTATCTTTAGGTTTTGAGATCGAAACCGAGTTTACGATCCATGCTTTAGAACTTCGCATGAAAGTAGCGGAATTGGAATCACCTTACAAAGCAAGACCGGAGGGATCAGTATCTAAGCTAAATACTATAAAAGATGGTTTAAAAGTGTTGATATTAATAATAACTCTTATAAAAGGAGAGCGTCCTTTTCAGTTTTTTTCTTTATTATCTTTTATACTGGCTATTATTTCTATCATCTTGGCAATACCTATATTAATTGAGTATTTAGAGGCCGGACTAGTCCCGAGATTTCCAACTGCAATACTATGTAGCGCACTGATGATCTTATCCTTCTTAAGTTTTTATACAGGTTTAATATTAGACGCGATAACAACCTCTAGACGAGAAATGAAGAGACTTTATTATCTGCAATTGCCAAGGTTCCGAAGAGTAGATGGTATAGATAATTATGATTTAAATAGTAAGTAAAAACTAAGATGTTTACTTTGCTTTCAAGTTGGCTTTGTTTGAAAGTACTACTACTTTATTGATTATGTTTTTAAAAAAAATAGTTCGTTCTCCACAGTTTTTTGTTGTTATCTCCTTGATCATATTATTCTTGGGTTACTCACAAAATTTTTGGAGAGCAACTGACTACGTAAAATATTACGATAATTACTACTCATTCCCCACAGTAAATTATGATATTCCCGAATTTCAAAATTTCTCCGAAATTTATTCAACATTTGATCGTTTTTCTGAAAGTTTTGTAATCGGAAGAATTGTGAAATCAAAAAAGGATGGCCTGCTTTCCTCGGGTGGATTTGTTGGTCGTTTCTATGACATTCCAAAACCACCAGCAGGTGTAAATGATCTATGGTTCTCTCATGTTTACCAGTACAAGATATATTTTGACGAAGCTTTAACTGACAAAGTTAGATCATACGGGACTATATATAAAACGCAGTCTGGTGGGCAGGCATTTGTATTAAGTTTATTAGATAGAATTGTACCTGGAGAAGGCTCATTTAAGATCAAGTTTTATTATCGTCTTATGGCATTACTTACAACTTTGGCAATTTTTCTAATCATTTTTTGGTTTTACAAAGAGTTTGGGGTTCTTACAGGTTGGTTATTGGTTTTTTGTTTTGCACTTTTTAGTTACCCAACTCTATATGCAAAAAGCTTATGGTGGGTTCCATGGGCTTTTTATGTTCCCTTCTTATTCATTCTATACATATTACGTAAAGAAGATATATCAAACGGTAAGTTGTCATACCAACTAATTTTCTTATTGAGCTTTCTAGGAATGTTTATCAAAATCTTTCTAAATGGTTTCGAGTTCATAACTACGACAGTGATTATGGCCACAATACCGGCGTTTTATTATGCTCTTAAAAATAAATGGGAGTTGTCTAAATTATTCTACCGTTTAGTTGCCATAGGGGGTGGAATCGCTTTATCTGTACTAATCTCAATCGTATTATTATCAATTCAATTTGTACTTGCAGGAGAAAATTTTGTTGACGGCCTGAATCATGTTTATAATTCTTTTTTTATCAAGAGCACACGGTACTGGAGCATATACAAATTGGCTGGTTGAAGAGAGCGCCAAAACACCAATCTACGAAGTATTAAAATACTATTTTTGGTTTTCACCAGTTTTCGATTTTCATCGAATGGGACTAAATTTTCAAATTAACATCGTATACTTATTACTTCTTTTTTTAGGAATAAGCATATTATGGTTAATATTAGCTAGAAAGTTAAAATGTAGGGAAAGGTTTAGAAAAATCAATGCGCTTAATGCAACTTTATGGATTTCAAGTCTTGCTCCACTCTCGTGGTTCATAATATTCAAAGGTCATAGCTGTGTTCATAAACAACATGATCCAATTGTTTGGTTTATGCCATTCATGTTCTATGGTATTGGTATGCTCGGAATCACAATAGAGAAATGCTTAAAAATTATCATAAACCTCAGAAAAAGATAGCTAATTAAGTTTGAAGATGCCATGCCACTGAAATTTTTGTATCGTCAGCACGCCCCATAAATTGGCCAGAATGCAAACTGTTATTAATGCTATATGGTGCCATTTCATCTTGTCCCCTATCCCTATGACGGTTAATAAGAAAAGAAATGGATAGAAACCAACTGCGAATCTGTATCTGAACTGCGTGAAACCCCAAGTGCCGTGAGAAAGTCCAGACACCGCCTGCTGTTGCCACCCACCAGTGTATTGTTCCAAATCCAAACATTATAGTAGACCAAATTTGCACGCCTCTGTTTTGAGTAAGTGTTTTAGCGACCAGATACGCCAAAGATACGTTAACACTGCCAAAGAATATCGATATTAGTGTCTGATTAGTGGAGAGCCCCCGGATTGCTATTACCGGGAGGATTAATATAGCGGGCAATGGAGGGGGAACAACATAGTGTTTGCCTTCTAAATGAACAAGCTCAAGCCAGGGCGAGTCAGCAGTGAGATAAAGTCTGCCGTTCAAGAACGCGTCCGCAAGACGAACAAAATTATTGAAGGATGTTGGATCTGCCTCTTTTGTAAGAAAGTATATTAGGTAGGTAATTGAAAAAAATATCAAGCAAATAACTATAGTGGCCCTATCTTTATAGCTACTTCTTTCTTGTCCATTCTTTTTCTTTAACCCCAGAGGACTGACCAGCCGAATTTATTTATCCATAAAACTCCCCAAAGATTTACCAGGATACTGATTGATATAAGCGTTTTCTGATCCCATCTTAAATCCAGATCATCTTTTAAATGAGATTTAATACCAAGCGCTATAAGGACTAGTAAAAATGGATAAAAGTCGAGGGCAAAGCGGTAGCCGAATTGAATCCAGCCATAACCTCCGTGTGTAAATGACACTAGTGCAATTGGTATGATCGCAGACCAGCAGGCTATGGCTAACTTATTTCTTATCCCTGCGAAAAGAGCATATATTACCGCCGGGGTAGTAATAAGAATTGACATGCCTTCAAGCGATGGCATTACATAGGGCACATTCGGCGAAAAGATAGGAGGTTTAAGGAAAAAGATCCATAGATGCTTAGCTATATACGAGATGTGAAAAAGCCCTTCGGGGTAAAACCACGGTTCTTCCTTTGCCTGCATCGTATATGCAATATCTGATAGAGTATCAAACCTTAGATAGTTGTATAAAAAATTAAATAGTACAAATATCCCCACTCCTAAACCAAGTTTTAAAAGAGGCATAAAATTAATTCTCTTAAGTGGGTTTGTATGCTTCTCCTTCTTAATCCAAAGATCCGAGAGCATTATTAAAAAGAAAGGAAGAGATAGAATTACCGGCAACCTGCACCAGAACGATGCTCCTAATAGAAGGCCGATTAATAAGGGACGTCTTTTCCCGAATGTTTCTAAAACTGATAGTGCAAGAAAGAAAAACGATGCCACATGGGCAAAGAACCAAGCTTTCCCTATGCTAGCCAGATACCAGTGGATAGTCCCAAATCCGAATAGTAGAGTCATCCAAATTTGAAGTCTTATATTGTCACTAATTCTCCGCATTAGAAAATAAATAACGGATACGCTTAAACTTCCCCAGAATACTGACGCCAATGTTTGATTGACACCGGGTCCGAATATTAAGGCTTGAGGAATAAGGAGAATCGCAGGCATGGGCGGGTAGATAACATAGTATTTCCCGTCTACGGGCAGAAGCTCGTTTAACCCTGAGTACTTTTCTAATAGATACAACCTGCCGTCAAGAAAAGCTTCTGCAAGAGGTGCAAAATAATGGAAAGGTGTTGCTCCGCCCTCTCCGGTTAAATAGTAGACTGCGAATGTTAACAAGAAAAAGAAAAGTGCCACTAAAAGATAGTAACGTTTTCTTATTGTTGATAAAAAGTTCATTGCATATTTAACGGTATAGCTTGTATACATAGAGTTTTGAGACATGCACTAGATAATCTACAATTACACCGCTGCCTAACTTGCTTTCTCCGTATTCCCTGTCTCGAAATACTATAGGCACCTCAATCACCTTCTCACAGTTTCCTCTTACCAGTATCTCAAGACCTATCTTAAACCCTTTAGAGCTTAATTCAACATTTTTTATTAAGTCTTTTTTCAGGAAGAAAAACCCGGACATAGGATCTTTTACTTTTGTAAGTCCGAGCACCGCCAATGTAGCGATCTTAGAGGAAAGCCTTCTTTTAAGAGGCCAGTTTTGAGTGCCTCCTTGGTCTATATATCTGCTTCCCAGAGTAAAGTCCGCCTCCCCTTTGATAATAGGCGCAACCAATTCCGGGATCTTCTCCGGAGGATGGCTTAAATCTGCGTCTATAACACCAACTATTTCACTATTAGCCAAAGCAAATCCATCTAAGACTGCTGAGGACAGGCCCCTTTTCCGCAGTCTTCTCAATACTGCCAAATTAGGGTATTTATCTTTTAGGTTCTCTGCAACCTTCCAG
>PVMK01182317.1_pt1 | contig 14230 bp, 16 predicted proteins | sample 1853481 | NCBI WGS metagenome assembly PVMK01 (sample SAMN08533507, study PRJNA380276) | Marine sediment metagenome, whole genome shotgun sequencing project. | reverse complement strand
AGCGTCAGGACATCGACTCGCTCGGCTCCCGGATTTCAAAAGTATGCGGGCACATTCATTGACCGTCGCACCGGTGGTGTAAACATCATCAACCACCAATAACTTCTTGCCATAAACTTTTTCGGGAAATCGCACGCTGAAAACGCCCTTAATATTTTTTAATCGCTGCCGGCGGGCAAGCCCGGTTTGGGGAACACTTGCTTTACTTCTCATGAGCACATCCGTATGGATGGGACTGTTTGAGAATGCGATATGCATTGCTTTGGCAATGGCTTTCCAGCTATGAATCAACAAATAAGATTGGTTAAACCCGCGGCTGCGAAATTTTTGGGCTATGCAAAGGCACCGGTAATGCCAGATCGACTTTTTCGCCTTCCCAATGCCGCATAAAAGCGCTGAGCATCAGCCCGCCCAGGGGTCTGGCCAGTTGGGTCTTTCCGGCGTATTTGAACCGGTGAATGACAGCCATCAATTGTTGATCACATGCCATGGCAGCTCGCGCCATCCTGAATTTTTTTGGCTGCGTAATGCAATCTCCGCAGAGATAATTCTGATCCAGTCGATTTTTAAACATGATCCCGCAGCACGTACACATGGGTGCAGAAATGGCCGCAAAAGCGTTCACACAATCCGAACAGCAAAAAGAGGTCAGCAACCGGTAGGATTCTGGAAACGGGTCAGTGATTTCAGTCGCGGCATTTGGCCGGCGTTCAATTCCGCTCCTTGTTGTGGCGGGTTTAAAAATCCGGCTGCATACCAGGCATTTAGGGGGGGAACACCGCATCAAGGAAAATGTTCAAAAGTGACCCCGGCCAATTGGGGATTCCAAATTTAGCGACGCGATCTAGCAACACGAATGCGTATTCTCCCGCAAATAAGGTTAACTCATTTATGCTTAAGCCGGACCAGCAGGAATTGAAAATTGAATATCGTTTGGATTGACTATTGTCGATTGACTATTGAATATTGGAGGCATTCTATCGTTTTATTATCAGGTTTTCATTTAAACCTTCAATTCTTAGGTTTGTGAAAATGTAAAATGAAGAATTAACCGGCATTCTTACCTCCTCCAGAAATACAGAATGCAAAGAAAAGAAAATAGACGCAATTCCATAAATATTCAATCGTCAATCGACAATGGATAGGGGTTCCTTAAATATTCAATATTCAATCGAAAATATTCAATCTAAATTAGCAATTCTCACCAAGACTACGTTGCCGGTACGATTCATACATGGCAATTGCCCCGGCCACCGATGCGTTTAGCGAACCCACCGGTCCGCTCTGCGGTATTGAGATTAGAAAGTCACAATTTCTTTTGACCAGCGGTCGGATTCCTTTTTCCTCGCCCCCGACAACAAGGCCGATTGCACCTGTTAAATCCGCACGATAAATGGAGCGCCCGGCGTTTTGATCCAGGCCCACAATCCACACATCCCTGATCTTTGAGCGTTTTGACAAAGCGCACCATATTATTGACCTGCGCCACGCGCATATATTCCAGGGCGCCCGAAGATATCCTGGATACGGCCGGTGTCGGGGATGCAGAGCGATCTTTTGGAATGATCACGCTGTCAACGCCGGCGCATAGGGCGGTTCGAATAATGGCACCCAGATTATGCGGATCGACAATATGGTCCAGCAAAAGTAAAAACGGTGAACGCGCGCCGGATAAAACGTTCTCTAAAAGATCGTCCGTATCGGCAAGCGGGTAAGCGGTCACCCTGGCCATGACGCCTTGATGGGAGACGGCGCCACCAATGGTCTCGAGCTTTGCCGGGCTGGCTTCTTTTAGCGGTATATTTTTGCGGCCGGCCGCCGACCGAATCCGTTCAATTCGTTTGGTATGCGTTTGTTTTGAAATATAGATTTCGTGGAAGGTCCTGCGACCTGCCCTTAAGGCCTCATAAACCGGATGGAAACCATAAAGTATTTCAGCCTTCACGTCGGCAATTTTATATTTTGTCATTTGCGATAGTTTTCAATAATTGATATCAACTCTGCGATGGCGATTGGTAGCTGATCATTCACAATAACATGATGGTACAGATCTTGGTGGGCAATTTCTTTTTCAGCATTGCGTAATCGAACAGCGATGGTTTCTGCACTATCGGACCCTCTGGCTTCCAACCGCCGTTGCAACGCTTCCAGCGATGGGGGCCGAATAAAGATGGCCACGCATTCGGCGTAACGCTTCAGCAGCTGTCGGGTTCCCTGCACATCTAAATCAAGGAGTATATCCTGACCGGCGATTAGACCCTCATCTAAAAAATCCGCAGAGGTCCCATAATAGTTACCGTATACCAGCGCCCATTCCGCCCATTTCCCATCGTCGATACGGGTTTTAAATTCGTTTTTACCGATGAAATGATAGTCAATCCCGTCTTGTTCTCCTTTGCGGGGTTTGCGGGTGGTATCGGACACTGAATAGAGCATATCCGGGAAGTGCTTGCGCGCTTCGCGACATAAAGTTGTTTTGCCGCCTCCGGAAGGGGCTGAGATAATAAACAGATGAGTTGATTTCGGCTGCATTTAGTACCTTAGAAATTATTTTTTTGCATTTTGTGGCACAACATTTACGCCACCAAGACACAAAGATGAATATTAACTAAAAAGTTACGCGTTTCGCTTTGTGTCTTGGTGCCTTTGTGGCAATTGGTTCCGGCTTGTCCGGGTTAGGATCTGATGGTTTAAATCCAACTCAGGACCTGATTGCAAAAAATCAGGTGAGTTCTTTGAGCGTCGCGTAACGTTGCGAAACGGTCTCAGCCTGAATGGCTGACAGAACGATGTGATTGCTGTCCATGACGATTATCGAACGCGTCCTGCGGCCATGGGTGGCATCAACAAGGCGTTTCTCTTCCTTGGCCTCGTCCTTGAGGCGGTTCAGGGGGGCGGAATTGGGGGAAACGATTGCAACGATGCGATCCGCCACCACCGAGCTTCCGAATCCAATATTTAATAAGGTCTGATCCATTTTACCTCCAACTGGAAAACATGGCGCAGCGCCCAGAGCGCAGCGCGTGTTTTGAAAAATTCTGGGTTTGATTTCAAGCGCGCTGCTTGCGCCAAGAGCTACGCCCGTTGCGCAGATCTATTCCACATTCTGAATTTGTTCCCTTATCTTTTCAAGTTCCGATTTTACATCGGTGACCAAATCGGCCATTTCGGCGTTGCCGATCTTGAAACCCATGGTGTTAAATTCCCGATTCAGCTCCTGCAACAAAAAATTCAACTTTCGACCGGCGGGTTCAACGGCATTCATTATCAGGTTGAATTGGTTCAGGTGGCTGGCGGCCCGCACGATCTCTTCAGAAATATCGCTTCGATCTGCCAAAAATGCGGCTTCCTGAGCAACTCGCGCAAGATCAAGCTCAACCATGTTTTGGGTTAATAACGAAATCCGTTCTTTTAGCCGTTCCTGGTATTGTTTTAGAAGATCTTTTGATCCTTTTTTTATGTGCTTTAGACAGTCATGGATGCAGTCCAGTCGGCGTCCAATATCCTCGGCAATAAAATCGCCTTCTTTCTGTCGCATGGCCTCAAGATCATCAAGGGCCAGAGAGGTGCAATCCTTTACCGCAGTCCAGAGAACTTCCTCATATGGCAACTTCTCGACCGGCTTAAAGATACCACCGGCAGCGACCACCATGTCTAAAGTAATGTCATTTTTAAGGTTAAATTCGCTTTTTAATTCCTTAAAGGCCGCCACAACTGCCTTGGCCCGGGCATAGTCAATCTCAAGCCCAGAGGCTTCGTCAGCGCGATCGTCAATTTGTATCCGTACTTCAACACGTCCCCGGGCGACCCGATTGCTGATCAGGCTTTTTATTTTATCTTCCAGAGATTGGTATGCCGGAGGAATTCGTAAAAAAATATCGATATGTCGGCTGTTATAGGATCGGATATCAACTGTTACCGCCAGTTCATCGACCGTCTTTTCGACACTCGCAAAAGCCGTCATGCTTTTGATCATCATCTTCATTCAACTCCATTTGACATCCAAAACGTATTTATTGCGCACCTGCTCAAGAAACTTGAGCAGGCCATCATCGCTGTAATCGGGGTAGGTCCATGGTAACTTTTGGAAGCTGCCCTTCTGGTAGATCAAAGTCAAATCTGCATAGATGCCCGCACCGATATATATCCGATGACTAAAATTTTTCCCTGAGGCCAGCACAAATCGTTCATGCAGCATATATCCGGGATCGATATTAACCCGGCGCCGCCCTTTTTGTGAATAATGGTGCTCAATCTGATTGGTGGCCAATTTAAATGCGGATAGATCATCTTGCGCGATCAGCGGCTCAAATGCAAACACCCGCCTGAGCAAAGGTGATCCCATCTCGGGTTCATAATAGGTGGTGTAATTGAAATGCATCCATGGGCTAACCAAATCGATTTGCCCGAATTGGGATGCGAGCTCCGTAACCAGGTTTTCGATTATGTTTAATTCTGTGGTAATGATCCCGATGACCAATTTAGCAGGCTTGGGAGTTTGCGGCACGCTCATCTGCGCGAAGTTATTAGTTACTGGTTATTGGTTATTAGTTATTCGTTGCATTTCACACGGCCGGACAAATAATGAGAATCCTAAGCCGGACAAGCCGGTTTGAGCGAAGCGGAAATCCCGGTTTATCGGGGAATTGAAAATATTCAATCTTTACAAGACAGTGAAAATATTCCAATACAATTTTTTTGCCACAAAATGCACAAAAATAACAACTAAGATACTTAATTCCCCAATCCCTCAATTCCTCAATCCCTTAATTCCCCAATCCCTAAATCCCTCAATCCCTTAATTCCCCAATCCCTAAATCCCTCAATCCCAAAATCCCTCAATTTACCCATCGATGGGTTTGGCTTCATCAATCAGCATAATAGGGATGTCATCTTTAATTTCATATAACATTTTGCAATGATCACAGATCAGCCCATCTTGAGTATCATTCAGCTGAATGTTGCCTTTGCATTTCGGGCATGCCAAAATTTCCAGCAATTCTTGGCTGATGGCCATAATGTTCTCCTTTAAATATTCATGCCACTTTTATTTTTGATTTCCAGATAAAAATTATTCGGCGTTAATCAGATTTAACACAGCATAACATGAAAAAATAATATTTGAAATCCAGGCAGCGATAAATGGCGGCAGCAAGCCACCATACCCGAGTGACAGGCAAAAACTGTGCAGAACCCAATAAAGAAATACCATCACAGCCCCAAGTGCAATACTGACAGATGGCCCCTCACGGCCTTTGCGTTTAACGGCTATTCCGATGCCGATGATACAGACGATAACCGATAGAACCGGAAAAGCGAATCTGGCATGCAAGTCCACCCGAAAAGTCGTGGCATCGTATCCTTCCGACTTCACCTCCTGAATAAATGAAAAAAGCTCTGCAATGTTCATCTCTTCGGACTTTTTAAAAACGCGCTTTAAATCCTCAGGAAGAATATCGACTTTTTCTGCCCGCTGCGGATAAAATCGCACATCATAGGTTTTAGATTCGGCATTGAGCTCCTGCTCCATGATGTCGTAAAATATCCATTTATCCTTCTGATATAAAGCGCTTTTGGCGTCCACTCTCCTTGAAAGCTTAAATTCTTTATCAAAATAATTTAAAGTCACACCCGAGATGCTTTGATTCTGGGGGTTAAAATATTTAATGAAATATATGGTACGATTTCCCTTGAGCCATATATTTTTTTGTCTGGTCGCCAAAGCGGGCTTTTTTTTAACTTCGATCAGCCATATCCGATTGGCTTTACTGATGGTTATGGGAACGACAATCTCAGACAAGAAAAAAAGAACGATGCCGAGCAAGACAGCGATAGCCAAAACCGGCCTCAACAGAAAGTAAACACTGCCCCCTGCGCTTTTTAAAGCAATAATCTCATTGTTTTTGTTCATCAAACCCAAAGCAACCAGGACGGCTAACAGAATACCGATCGGGGTGATTTGAACAATGATCTGGGGAAGCTTTAATTGTAAGTATCGAATCAGCCGTGAAATCGATAAACCGGCCTCCATGAAATTATCGGCTTTATTAAAAAATTCGACGATAACATATAGCCCCAGCACGACTGCCAAAACAATCACAAAGCATTTGAGGATTTCTTTTGCCAGATACTTATCTAAAATAGTCATAAGCGACACGATCAATTAGGGTCTAAGTTATCGACCCCACCTTGAAATAAAATTTCGCGGCCATGCATAAATCATATCAACTTTTAGCGTTCGTTCATTGGCGGTGCGGATTAAAAAAAACACCCCCACGCCCCCGATGACGACATTGGGAAGCCACATACCGATCAGCGGTGGATATGCGCCTGTTTCACCGTAAACTTTGCCCAAAGACATCAGCAAATAGTAAAACAAAAAAAAGACAAGTCCCAAAACCAGCCCAAAGGAGCGTTTGGCGGACTTGGCTTGTACGCCCAGCGGAACCGCCAGCAGTCCGAGCGCAAAACAGCCAAACGGGATCGAAAATCTGCGATGCAGTTCCAGCAGTGCCTTGAAGTATTTTTGGTCTTCAATATGGGAATCGCGAACATAGCGGCTCAATTCACCGATGGTCATTTCCTTTGGACGTTTTGGCTTTTTCTTTTTTTTGTCGGTGGATCTTTTTGTTTCAAGGCTGATATCATAGGTGTCAAATTGGATCGAATGAGCGGTTTTTTTCTTCAGATTGGTTTGAAGGATGCTGCCGTTGAAAAGTTTTAAATGCGCAACAGCATTTTGGGGGTCATTGAAGATTTTACCCGTTGGTGCGATCACTGTGTTGACCTTATCGGGCTGGCGGTTGTCTTCAATAAAAACATCAACCAGATTTTTATTTCTCAAATCGATTTCGTTGACATAAATCGTTACGCCGCTGAAGCTATCATTAAACGTTCGCTCTTTTAGCCCGATATCGATGCTCGCGGACACCACCTCATTGGTCAATTCCCTCAACGCCGAGCGCCCCCATGACTGGCCGTAAAGGGTCATGAAAATCGTTAATGCGCTGCCGATTAAACAAAAGGCGAATACCGGTGTCAGCAACGCATAAAGACTGATGCCGGCGGATTTTATTGCCAGAATCTCGTTTTCACTGGATAATCGCAGAAACGTCAGCAAAACGGTAATCATGATCGACAGAGGGATGACAAAGATCAAAAAATAAGGCGTCTGATAGAAAATCATCCGTAAAATGATCGACAGGCTTATATTGTAATTGACAATCCAATTGGTAATCTGAATTAATTCGGCCATTAAAAAAATAAATGTAAAAAACAACACATTCACCGTAAACGGCGAAACAAATTCTTTAAAAATGTATCTGTTTATAATAGATGTGATTTTCATTTCATTATTCGAAACCGATGCCGGTTGGTGGGAATGCCGAATCTGATCTCATCGCCAAAAAGGTTAGCCGGCTAAAATTGACAGACTCGTAAAAAGTCTGCCAAGCTGTCATTGCGAGCGCAGCGAAGCAATCTCTATCAATCCAAGTCTCTGAAATCATGGGATTGCTTCGTCACTTCGTTCCTCGCAATGACCGGCGATGGGACTTTTTACGAAACCATCAAAATTAGATACAGAACCTGAATTGAGCGATTGTTGAGGTTGCCGCAAATACAAGGAAGCGGAATTGAAGATAACGGATATTGGTTTTACCCGATCGCGGCCATCAGTTCAGCCTCGGCAACGAGATTGTCTTCCACAAATGCTTTACCGGACGCTTTCACAACTTTTGACCGGAATTTAATAATCTGTACTTCTAATACAAGCTGATCACCGGGTACCACCGGTTTTCGAAACTTAACTTTATCCAGTCCCATAAAAAAGACCGGGGCGCCGCGCTTTTCAGCGGACATCGATTCAAGGGCGAGTATACCCGCCGCCTGAGCCATGGCTTCGACAATTAAGACTCCCGGCATAATTGGATAGGTCGGGAAATGCCCCTGAAAAAAGGGTTCATTGATCGTGACATTTTTAAGGGCCGTGATCTTTTCACCCGGAACCAGATCCAAAATTCTGTCAACCAGGATGAACGGATAGCGATGGGGCAAAAAGTCCATAATGGCCTGAATGTCATATGTTTTTCCCATTTTTTCACCTGAAATGTTGATGATCTCGGTAATAACGACGGGTTACCCCGAGTTGCGCCGCGTGGGTTAATTGCCTGATTTCTTGGCATGCCGGGCATTCAGTTGCTTGATTAACTCATCGCTAATGTCAATTGAACCCGGTGCATACATGACGTTAAAGTTATTGATGATCAGCAAATATCCTTCTTTTTTCCCGATTTCCCCAACCAGTGCAAATACCTCTTTGCGCAACTCTTTGGACAGCTTTTTTTCCAGAACCTGCAATTCGCCCCGATAGCGCTTCTCAAGCGACTTTAAATCGTTGAGTTTGATTCGGAACTCTCTTTCCTTTTCCCCACGTTTCTCTTTGCCCATAACCATAGACTCACGCTCAAGCTGCTTTCTGAGTTCTTCTATCTCAGCGCCTTTCTGCTTCAAAGCCTGAGTCATTTTATCACTCAGTTCCTTTATCTGCGCCTGTGCCGATTTTCCTTGAGTGGATGTGTTCATAATTCGCTGGATATCAACAATGCCTATTTTGGCGACATCTGCTGCATTCACGGAATCCAGCCAAAGTAAACTAAAAAAGCAAACGATCAGTATGATATTGGATTTGCGGTTTCGCATGCTTTGCCCCCTACCCTGTCAATTAAACTATTGCGACTATAAAATTCTACAATATGCCATTATTCAATTGTTTCAATTGTGAGTGAAGCCAACTAGGTCCCATTATCTTGGTGGTCAACCCTTTAAAAGGCTGATGCCATCGAAAATTCCCAGTTGCCGGGGCCGTGGTCGCTTTCTTTTTTGTCAAGAATAAAACCGTACTCCAGGCGGATTGGCCCCATGGGCGACATCCAGCGCATGCCGAGACCGGCGCTCTGCCGTAAATCTCCGGGCTTTAATTTGATATCCTCATTATCCCCATAAACCTTGCCGGTATCAAAAAATGCCGAAAGGAACACACCCTGATCTTTCATTATCGGAAAGGTCAGATCCAAATTAAACTGAACGTATTTATCTCCGCCGATGGAGTTGTTATCACTATCTTTGGGCGCCAGATCGTCACGCTCAAATCCCCGCAGCGATCCGATGCCGCCCATATAAAACTTCTCATAATCCGGCAGCGTTTTATCCTTGGTTTTGTTAACATAGCCGCCCTTGGCATGCGGCGCAAGGACAAATTCCCAAAACAGCGGAAGGTACCAGGCGGTTTCGCCAATGTATTTCATAAATCCAATATCGCCGCCGACGCCCGCAAACTCAAATGAAAACGAGTGACTGGATCCTTGCGTGGGCACAAACGTGCTGTCGCGCGAATCAAAGCGCAGCTTTGGAGTGACGCTGCTTTTTAGGTTTTCACCTTTAAGATCCTTGATTGACCGGGGAGCGTCGTTACCGATATTGCTGATGTTTGCCAAATCGTAAACATAGCCTAAACTCCCTCGAGTAAAAGCCAAAAGAGGATAGCTTAAAGTGATGCCGGCCCCAACGCTAAACTTTTCATATTGATCATAGTTGTATTGCCAGTTATAAAGATTAATCGTTCCGGTTAATGGAATATCATAGATATAGGGTTCGGTAAAACTTAAGTTGACATTTTGAGTCTTGCTGCCCAGGGTGGCTTTAAGTTCAAGGTGCTGCCCCCGGCCAAACAGGTTGCGCTCGGCAATCGAGATGACGCCGTACATCTTTTCCACATTTCCGTACCCGGCCCCAAAGCTGAAGGCACCCGTTGATTTTTCAGTGACACCGATTTTTAAAACCATCTTGTCTTCGGCACTGCCCTTTGAGGTATCCACTTTTACATCTTCAAAATAATCCAGGCGATATAATTTACGGATGCTGCGTTTGAGCCGTCGGGAGCTGAAACGCCCCTGTTCGTATACGCGTAGTTCTCTGCGGATGACTTTATCCCGTGTTTTCGTGTTGCCGGAAATAATGATTTCTTCAAAATAAACCTGCTTGCCTTTTTGAATATCAAAGGTAATATCGACGATTCGCTTCTCAGAATCCTCTTTGACCCTGGGCGCAACATCCGCATAGGCATAGCCTTCATTTGAATACAGGTCCGTGAGGTTTAAAACATCATTGCGCAGCGTTTCACGATTATAAAACTCTTCTTTGGCAATTTTGAGGGTTGCCAGTAATTCTTCTTTGGGTATGAGCAAATCCCCGGTCAAATCGACCTTGCCGACCTTGAATTGAGGCCCCTCGTCGATTTTTATCGTGATTTCGATCTCATTTCCCTCGAATTTAACCTGGGGCTCACCCACCCGGGCCTGCATATATCCATTATTTTTGTAAAAGGAAGCTAGCCGGGTGGCATCCTGTTCAAGATTATCTTCGTTTAAATCTCCGGCGCTCGTAAACCAGGAAAGTATGTTTGTTTCCGAGGTGGCTATCTGTTTTTTCAGCTCCTTGTCTGAAAACGCCTTGTTGCCCTCAAATTGGATCTTTTCAATCTTAAACTTTTCACCCTCGTCTATAATATATTCCAGATCCGCCTGATTATCTTTACGCTCGTAAATTTTATAGTCAACTTTAACATTATGGTAATTTTCTTCTTTATACAGCTCGGTTATTCGATCGATATCATTTTGGATCACATTGATATTCAGAATTGAACCTCTTTTGGCGGTGATCACCTCCTCGACTTCCTCATCTTCAAACGCCCATCGAATGCCGCTGAAACGGGTGCTGCGTAAAGTCGGTTTCTCCTTGATCTTAAATGTTACAGTTTTGCCGTCGGGTTGGTTTCAGCTTCAATCTGGATATCGTCAAAATAGCCCATCGCGTAGATCGCTTTTAAATCGACTGACAGGTTTTTCAAATTGTATATGTCGCCGGGCTGCGTTTTGACAACCCTTTTTATGGCATCGGCCTCGATGCGCTGGTTTCCGCTCACCTCAACAGCCAGGATCTTTTGACGCTTTAATATTGTTAAGCTCAGATCCCGGGCGAGTTTATCCACCGTAGAAGGTAGATTTTCGATTCCCTGCCCTTCAGCCATAAAAGGGCGCGGCCGCTTTTCAGAGAGCGGTTCAAACAATTTTAGATCCAAACTGAACTGTTGCCCAATCCAGGTGAGGCTGCCCCATACAAACATAATCCGCCCCGGTCTGGAGGCCCAGTTTCTTAATTTCTTCAATATTGGCCGTTCGTTTTCTCCATTCCGGCTCTGAAAGCGGATCCAGCAATAATACCCTGGCGCCGGCCTGTTCGAGAGATTTTTTTAAGGCAGAGGGAATTTCGGTTTGCAAATACGACAGGTCTTTTTCGGAGAAAACTTCGAAGGGTAATATAACGACGCTGGCCGGTGGCTGCGCGGCGACAATTTGCAGGGACAACGCCATAATGGCAATAATGATCAAACAAATTTTAGTGATCATCTGTGTCTTCAATGATTGCCGCATCGCACCAACAGCTGAATAATGTTTGGCCATTACGTCCCGGAATTTCTACAACTTAATGAAAACACAGGGTATTTCAGCATTCCATCGTTCCCTCCGGGGCGTAAGCCCAACCCACCGGCCTGTAAGCCCTATGGGCTGGAAGCGGGGCCGGGGCCAATTGGGGCGAAGCCCCTAACTTACGAAGTATGCCAATTGGCTAGGGCAGATTCCGGCTGCACGAGATAGGCCGCTATGACCACACCGGCGGTATTATCGGTTTCGACTTAATTAGTGCCCATCCGAAAATGATATTGTTTCAAAGGATAGCACTAATTAGTTTCCAATTTGGAAATGAGCAGTTTTTTCGATGAGCAAGGCCGCACAAGGGTTTCCGCCGAGGCGTACATCGAGTACGTCGCAGGCGGAAAACCCGCGGAGAACGCAGCTCATCGGAAAAAGGGCCATTTCCGGATGGAAACTAATTAACGTCCTGCAGTCGCCCTTCGACTATGGTGACGCATCGAGACATGTAGGATGCCAGCTCCATATTATGCGTCACCACAACCAGGGTCATCGATAGCTCCCGGTTGAGTTCCAGAACCATTTGATGAATCTGGTCACTGTTGATGTTATCAAGGTTGCCGGTCGGCTCATCTGCCAGAAGCATCGCCGGTTTTAGAAGCAGCGCCCGTGCCAAAGCCACCCGTTGCTGCTCACCCCCGGAGAGTTTGCCGACCCGGAAGTGTAACCGGTCCTGCAATCCGACCCGAACCAGTATTTCTTCAGCCGCTATGCTTGCATCCGGTTTGTCAAAACCGTTAATCAAAGCCGGCATCATTGCATTTTCCAGGGCGCTAAACTCAGGCAGCAGGTGATGGAACTGAAAAACAAACCCGATGGTCGTGTTGCGAAATTGTGCCAGTTTGACATCATCATAAAGGAAGACATCTTCGCCCTGAAACTCAAGGGTTCCGCTGTCCGGCCGATCAAGAGTGCCGAGAATGTGAAGCAACGTTGACTTGCCGATTCCGGAAGCACCTACAATTGCCAATGTCTCCCCGATTTCCAAATCTAGATTGACGCCTTTCAAAACATCAATCCCGACCCCCCCGTTTTGAAAACTTTTGGCCAAATCCCGGACTCTGATCCATCTGTCGGTCTGCGGTGTCGCGGGATCTTTTTGATCGGGATGCCCTGCTTTTGGGAAAGATTCGGAGTTATCCATAGCGAATTGCCTCAACCGGCTCCAGTTTGGCTGCTTGTATCGCCGGATAAAGTGTTGCCAGAAAGCAAATCACCATTGCGGCCGCTACGATTCCAAGGACCCATAGGATTTCGATTTTTACCGGAAGCGTTGTCGTAAAGTAATAGATATCACCGGTCAGCTCATAAATATTGTAGTGCTTGAGCAGGGTGCAGAGTAAAAGACCCAGACATAATCCCAAAACGGTACCGATGGCACCAATGACCATTCCGTTAAAAACAAAGATTTTTCGAATGCTTTTATTGGTAGCACCCATGGCCTTTAGGATGGCAATGTCTCGCGTTTTACCCATAACCAGCATGATCAGGCTGCTGGCGATATTAAAGGCTGCAACCAAAACGATGAGAATTAAAATAATGGCCATCACCCATCTTTCCATCTTCAAAGCCCGAAACAGATTTTGATTCATCTGCATCCAGTCCCGTGCCCAATACGGAAAGCCTAGTTTAAAAATAATTTGATCCGCAATATCCCGGGCCTTGTAAATATCAGTGACCCGAATATCAATCCCGCTCACCGAATTACCCATACGCAGCATCTTCTGAGCGTCTTTAATGTGAATAAATGCGAAGGTTTGATCATATTCATACATACCGGATTGAAAAAAACCGGTGACTTTATACTGTTTCATTGCCGGCAGGTGTCCGATCGGCGACAGCATGCCATGGGGCGACATCAGATAAATCAGGTCGCCCTCAATAACCCCCAGGTTGCGGGCCAATTCTTTGCCGAGCACAATACCGGGTGCCTGGGGTGAAGATTGCCCGGCAGTTTTTTCCGCAGATGAATCCGGCAATGACAGCTGTTCAAGGGTTTTCATGACCCGGCCCGCAGTCGAAGGGTCGATACCCCGGATAACCGCGCCTACGGCCCCGGATCTGGAACGCAGCATCCCCTGGGTAACAATAAAGGGGGTTGCCGCTTCAACGCCCTTTGTTTTTTCCACCGCTGTCATCACCAAACGATAATTTTTAAAACCGCCCCCATGGCGCATCAGCATAATCTGGGATTGTCCACCCAGAATCCTGGCTTTAAGGTCGGCATCAAAGCCGTTCATAACGGCGATGACAACGATCAACGCCATCACCCCGACCATTACGCCGGCAATGGAAAGAAGGGTAATCAGCGAAACAAAAGCCTGTTTTTGCTTCGCTCTCAGATAGCGGCGGCCGATATAAAATTCAAAAGACATCTATAAAGGTATTGGGTATAAGGTATTTGTTATTGGCTGTTGGCTGCTAGACATTCTGCTGTAAAACTTTGTTTTTCTACATAAGAGCCGTTAGAAAAATTAAAAGTTTACATCGCAATGGCACTAAATTCAATACAGATAAACAAGTTTTAGGGATAACGTCTTCCTCCATCCATCAGGTTGCGCCTGTTGGGTCTCTGGGTTTCATGTGCGGGAAAAGGATGACCTCGCGAATGGAAACCGCATCGGTGAGCAGCATCACCAGTCGATCGATGCCGATGCCCTCGCCGGCCGTGGGCGGCATGC
>PVMK01122351.1_pt1 | contig 14231 bp, 11 predicted proteins | sample 1853481 | NCBI WGS metagenome assembly PVMK01 (sample SAMN08533507, study PRJNA380276) | Marine sediment metagenome, whole genome shotgun sequencing project. | reverse complement strand
TATTCCTCTCAATGCTTCAACAATTACCTGCTCTACTTTTCTGGTCAGCAGTGATTTCCTGTATTTAACTGTCAGCTGTATGTGATAGTAACATTCCGATATATTGTGATACCACCGCCATATTCCCTCCTCAATTTTAACCATCTCATACTTATTTTACCTCTACACACCTCTTTCTTCTCTTTTAAATATTCATTAAGGAACTGCGGCAGAGACCGCAGGGTGTTAAACAAAATCAAATTTATCACGGTTATGCCATTCATATGTAAGCTGAAAACAAAAAATGTGTGGTAACATGTGATATATACGATTATTCTATTGCCCGGGGAAAAAGCAATGTCTCACAGACATAAGAAGTCTGACCATCAGCATATTTCAAAATCCAGGGAGTGGATTAAAAGTCATCCGCCCTCAAAGCAGCCCCCCTCAAGACCAAGACTGGAAATAGTGCTTAAATGCGAATCAGCAGGCAGCCTTGAGGCTGTTGCCGAAAGCATATTAAAGGTTAATTTAGCTGAAGTTGATATCAGTATAATCCATAAAGGAATTGGCGATATCCATCACTCAGACATACTTATGGCTGAAACAGGCAGTAAAGTGATTGCCGGTTTTCAGGTCGATCTGGAACCCGGAATGAAGAGTGAAATTGAAGAAACTGGTATAGACGTACGACTCTATGATGTGATTTATAAACTGACCGATGATATTAAAAACATTGCTGAAAACATAGTCCACCATAACACTGAGGAAAATATCCTGGGCACTGCCAAAGTGATCAAACTTTTTAAAAGCGGCCGGAAAGATATAATTGCAGGATGCAAAGTTCTGAACGGATCTCTTGCTCTCCATCAGCATTACAGAATCATTTCTGCTATGGGGCCAGTTCATTCAGGAGCTATTGAATCACTACATATAGAGGAACGGACCGTTCACAAAGCAACAAAGGGACAGGAAGTGGGAATAAAGATCAGGAATTTTAAAAAAGTTAAGGTAGGCGACCTCATGGAAACCTTCAAGCCAGGGAGATAAAAAATTGTAGGGGCAGACCTATGTGTCTGCCCTGTTTGGCGATGCCTGCCCTGCTTAAAACAATACGAAAAAGGGCGCACACGCATTCACACATAAGGGCGCACACGCAGGTGCGCCCCTACCATTCCATTTAAATTCCATTTAAAATTGTAGAACAATATTGTAGCTCTTCCTACCATATCGCAATCTCTTAAAACATCAAATCCTTATCTATTAGTTAGTTACAACCTGGCACGGTTTTAGCAATATGTATTTCCATGATCTCATTAAAAGAGAAAATAAAGATTTTGGAAAAGGAAGAAATAATTCTCGCCCTTATGGAATGTGACGGTGTCCAGGCAAGGGCCGCAAGAAAACTTGGAATTACAGAGCGAATGATCGGCTACAAGATCAGCAAATATGAAATCAATATAAAGGAGGAAAGTAAAATGAAACGATTTATTCCATTACTAACATTAATATTTACATTTTCAGTGCCATTAATGGTGTTTGCCGAAGAGGCATCGCCTGTAGCATCAGGCCCTTCCCTTGGTCTGACCATCAGCAATGTCTGGATGATGGTCGCCACTTTTCTGGTGTTTATCATGCACCTTGGATTTGCTTCACTTGAGGCTGGCCTGACGCGGTCTAAAAACACCGTAAATATTCTATTCAAGAACACACTAATACCGGCCATAGGACTTTTGACCTATGCATGGTTTGGTTTCAACCTTATGTACCCCGGTACATTTAATGGCATACTTGGTTTCGCCGGTTTCGGCCTGCCCTTCCCTACTGTTGAAGGCATCCTGGACCTTTCATACAACGAAGGGTATACCTACTGGACAGACTTCCTGTTTCAGGGGATGTTTGCTGCTACTGCAGCCACAATAGTTTCCGGTGCAGTTGCAGAAAGGATCAAGCTTCATTCCTTTCTGGTATTTTCAGTTATATATGTAGGCCTTGTATATCCCATTCTCGGTTCCTGGAAATGGGGCGGCGGCTGGCTGGACAGTATGGGGTTTTATGACTTTGCAGGCTCAACTCTTGTTCACACCGTAGGCGGCTGGGGAGCACTTATCGGCGCAATCATGCTGGGAGCAAGAAAAGGCAAGTATGTAGACGGAAAGATCAAACCTATACCAGGCCATAGCATGCCCCTTGCAACAATCGGCGTATTCCTGCTCTGGCTGGGATGGTTCGGATTCAACGGCGGATCTGTACTGAGCGCTGATCCTGCACTTGTCTCATTGACACTGGTCACAACATGTATAGCTGCATCTGCAGGTATTGTTGGCGCAATGCTGACTACATGGACGATATCCAAAAAACCTGACCTCTCCATGGTCCTTAACGGCTGCCTGGCCGGACTGGTGGGAATTACTGCCGGAGCAGACCAGATGGGTCTGGGGTCATCCTTCTGGATCGGACTTATAGCGGGCGGACTTGTTGTTGTATCAGTCATGACCATTGACAGGCTGAAGGTAGATGATCCTGTCGGTGCTGTGTCTGTCCATCTTGTCTGCGGAATATGGGGCACCCTTGCTGTGGGTATCTTCGGTGCAATGGCAGGAATAAAGCAGTTCGGCATCCAGCTCCTGGGAGTGGGTGCATACGGAATTACAGCAGCACTTGCAGCACTGCTTATCTTCACATTAGTCAAGGCAACAATGGGACTGCGCGTTTCAGAAGAAGAGGAAATGGAAGGACTTGACCTTAGTGAGCACGGTCTGGAGGCATATCCTGACCTTGCTTTGCATCCTGAAGTCAAGGGCAGTGCTTTATAAAAATCTGAAAATTATTAGGAGGAATATGCGATGAAAATGGTTTCAGCCATTATAAAACATTTCAAAGTTGATGAAGTAAGAGATTCCCTGAACAAGATCGGAGTGCAGGGAATGACAGTTACTGAGGTAAAGGGTTTTGGAAGACAAAAAGGACATATGGAGATTTACAGAGGGGTTGAATATGAGGTCAAGTTTCTACCAAAGGTTAAGGTAGAGGTTGCCGTATCTGAAGATAAACTGGATGAAGTACTGAATGTTATCCAGAAAAGCGCCCGGACCGGTGAAATCGGAGACGGCAAGATCTTTGTATATAGTTTAGAAAACGTAATCAGGATCAGGACTGGAGAGCGGGGTAAGGAGGCAATATAAATAAAACAATTGTCCTACAAAATTGTATGGCATACAATTTTGTAGGACAATGTATTTACTAACCTTTCAATTTAAAACTATTCTTCCCTGGCATACAACTTGATATATAACACCCAAAATTAATCAGACAACCAGCCAGGGAGGCACAATGAAGAAAGATTCCAAATTCCAGATTCCAAATTTCAAATTGGTTGTTTTCACATTCTTAATGCTTGCCATCTCAAGCCCTGCATTCGCTGCCGATGCTGCACAGCTTGATTCAGGAGATACTGCATGGATTCTGGTTGCAACTGCCCTTGTTCTGTTTATGACTCTACCCGGTCTGGCACTGTTTTATGGGGGATTGGTTAGAACAAAGAATGTGCTCTCAGTGCTTTTACAATGCTTTGCTATATCTGGAGTAGTTACAATCCTATGGCTGGCAGGAGGATACAGCATTGCATTTTCAGAGGGGACCGCGTTTGCCGGTGGACTTTCAAAGGCGTTCTTTGCAGGTATTTCTGAAGACACCCTTAGCGGAACTATCCCTGAATCTTTATTCGCACTGTTTCAGATGACCTTTGCAATCATTACGCCAGCCCTTATCATTGGCGGCTTTGCAGAAAGAATGAAATTTTCAGCTATACTGCTTTTTTCTTCCTTATGGCTCATTATCGTTTACTGTCCAATTACCCATTGGGTCTGGGGCGGAGGATGGCTGCAGCAAATGGGTCTTCTTGATTTTGCAGGCGGCACTGTTGTTCATATAACCGCTGGAGTGTCCTCACTTGTTGCCGCTCTTGTACTTGGCAATAGAGACGGTTTTCCAAAAACATCAATGCCCCCCCACAATATGACTATGACTGTTAAAGGCGCAGGCATGTTATGGGTCGGCTGGTTCGGTTTCAACGGCGGGAGCGCCCTTGCCGCAAACGGCGATGCTGCAATGGCAATGCTTGTAACGCACATATCTGCTGCTGCTGGTGCAATGACATGGATGTTTTATGAGTGGAAAAAGTTCGGTAAACCCACAGCACTCGGTACTGTAACGGGAATGGTGGCAGGACTTGGAACCATCACGCCTGCTTCCGGTTTTGTAGGACCGGCAGGGGCTCTTGTAATAGGTATTGCAGCAGGAATTATCTGTTTCAATGCAGTGTTATACATGAAAAGCGTGCTTAAAGTTGATGATTCTCTTGACGTTTTTCCTGTACACGGAGTGGGAGGGATAACAGGTACGCTGCTTGCCGGTATCTTTGCATCAACAGGTCTTGGAATTTTCAGCGGCCAGGGGTTTGCAAGCGGTATCAGCAGCATTTCGGAGCAACTTTATATACAGTCCATAGGAGTTGCCGCTACTGCAGGATACACAGCAATTGCTACATTTGTTATTCTTAAGGCCGTCAATGCTGTCACATCCCTGCGGGTCTGCAAGGAATGCGAGGTTGAGGGGCTTGACGTTTATGGCCATGGTGAGCAAGGATATATTCTCTAAAAATGCCAAATATCAAAATTTAAATTACAAATATGTCTTGGTCATTGAATCATTAAGAATTGGCTTGCCATTTGCTTGCCTGCCGGTAGGCAGGGATTTTTTCATTTGAAATTGTTTTCATAAAATTATGTCAGTATTGATTATAAAAAACACAGAGAACGAAGGACCCGGCACTATCGAGGAATTCCTGAAGGAAAAGGGAATGCCCTACAGCATTGCAAACATGAACAGCTGTCATGCTGAAATTCCTGATGTAAGGAACCACTCCCATCTGGTCATCATGGGAGGCCCTATGGCTGTATATAACATAGACAACCATCCATTTCTCCATTTTGAGGCAGCAATTATCAGGGCGTTTATAAAGAGCAATAAGCCCGTGCTGGGCGTTTGCCTCGGAGCCCAGATGATAGCCTATGCATTGGGAGTTGATGTATATCAGGGAAAGACACAGGAAATTGGATGGTATAAAGTTGAAGTTACAAAGGAAGGGATGGATGATTCTGTCATATCAAGCCTGGCTATAGACGGCACAAAACATGCCGATGTCTTTCAATGGCATGGAGATACTTTTAATATTCATAAAAATGCTGTAAGGATCGCCACATCAGATATGTATGAAAACCAGGCATTCAGGTACAAAGATAATGTCTATGCACTTCAGTTTCATATTGAGGTGACACCTGAGATGATCAGAGAATGGTTTAAAAATGAGGAAGGTCATGATGTAGAGGCAATGGTTAATAATGCCCTTGATATTTTCCCGGAATATAAGAAAAGGGCATTTAATTTTTATAAAAAGTTTTTCATTTAATACTACTTATAAGTCAACGTCATTCCCGCAAGCAAAGCGCGCCGGGAATCTAACTTTAAATCGATTCCGGTCAAGCCGGAATGACCGGAAAGCTGAGTTGTAAGAAAATACATATAAACCTACTAACTTTTAACAAATAACTAATCTAAAGGAGGATGTAAAATGACACCCAAAGACGTACTAACATTTGCACAGGAAAACAAGGCCGTAATGGTGGACTACAAGTTCATCGATTTTCCCGGTATCTGGCAGAATTTTTCAGTGCCCATAAGTGAACTGGAAGAGTCCACATTTGAGGACGGACTTGGCTTTGACGGCTCATCAATCAGAGGCTGGCAGGCAATTCATGCATCTGACATGCTTATGATGCCTGATCCAGCAACAGCAATTATGGATCCTTTCAGAGAGTACCCGACATTAAGCCTTATATGCAATATTATGGATCCTATTACCAAAGAGCCCTATTCAAGAGATCCCAGATACATCAGCCAAAAGGCGGTTCAGTACATGAAGTCCATAGGCATCGGTGACACAGCGTACTTCGGCCCGGAAGCTGAGTTCTTTCTCTTTGATGACGTCCGCTTTGACCAGACCGCAAACAGTGGATTTTACTTTGTGGACTCAAGGGAAGGCATCTGGAATTCGGGCACTGATGAGGGACCGAATCTTGGTTACAAACCAAGGCACAAAGAGGGGTATTTCCCTGTCTCTCCAACAGACCAGTTTGAGGATATCCGAACAGAGATGGTCATGGTAATGCAAAAATGCGGTATTCATGTTGAAGCTCAACACCATGAGGTCGCAACAGGCGGTCAGGGCGAGATTGATATGAGGTTTGCTCCAATGGTCGAGCAGGGTGATAAAGTCATGCTCTTTAAATATATCGTTAAGAACGTGGCACGGAAACATGGCCTGACCGCTACATTTATGCCCAAGCCTCTTTTTGGGGACAATGGCACCGGAATGCATGTTCATCAGAGTATCTGGAAAGACGGTAAACCGCTCTTTGCAGGCAATGGATATGCCGGTATCAGTGAAATGGCGCTCCATTATATCGGAGGAATCCTTAAACACGCAAAAGCCCTTGCCGCTCTTACTAACCCGACAACAAATTCTTACAAGAGGCTTGTCCCTGGTTTTGAGGCCCCTGTAAACCTCGCTTATTCCGCCAGAAACAGATCAGCTTCTATCAGGATACCGATGTACTCTCCTTCTCCAAAAGCAAAGAGGGTTGAAGTAAGGTTCCCTGATCCGTCATGCAATCCATATCTTGCTTTTTCAGCAATGCTGATGGCCGGACTTGACGGAATCGAACACAAGATTGACCCTGGAGAGCCCATGGACAAAGACCTTTATGAGCTTCCACCTGAGGAACTTGCAAACATCCCTCAGATGCCGGGCACACTTGAAGGAGCATTGGATGCACTTGAGGCTGATCATGAGTTCCTTCTGAAAGGTAACGTATTTACTGATGACGTCATTACCAAATGGATTCAGTACAAGAGGGAAAATGAGGTGGATGCCCTGAGGCTTAGACCTCATCCCTACGAATTCTTTATGTATTACGATATTTAGCAGAGAAACTGTTCAACTTAAAGGTCCGTGCTGATGATTCAGCTCGGACCTTTTTATTTTAATTTCAATCAGTTGGAGACATTCCCTGACAGAAGTCAGTGATATGTATATAAAATCTTATCAAGATTCAGATTACTCTCTCATGTACTCTGCTAATTATAATATTCAGATGATAACTCCTTGACTTTTTTAACTTATTTTGTCAATATACCGAAGTCTTGAAGGTAATGTTAATAACCAGGGCCATGAAACTTTAAGCGTTGTGGCCTTTTTTTTATTTTTTTTTAAAACCTTGAGGGAAAAATGGCAACTAAACAGAATTATGTAAAAAAAATGGAAGTAAAAAATAAGCTGAAAATTGATGCAGGCATCATTTCAGATCGCTTCCCCTCAGTTGCAGGCATGGTTATTAAGATGACTTACTACCATAATGCGGAAAATCCGATCCTCATGTATCGCACTGTAAACTTCTTCCCTGAAAGCCATGCATTTTTTAACCTGGAGTGTATGATCAAAGGCTGTGAAGAAGGTGGCTTTGATTTAAAGCGCATAATCTCAAAGCAGATTAAGGATAAGAAAAAGGTTATAAAAGGTGAAATGAGCTGTAAAGCTAAAAGCGGGGAACTGCTGCCAGCAAACCATTCAAGTATAGACTACATAATTACTATAACTTACGCCAAAAAGACCAAGAAGAAAACAGCAACAAAAACAACTACCAAGAAGAAAACAGCAACAAAGATAACTACCAAGAAGAAAACAGCAGCAAAGACAAAGACCAAGAAAAAATAGTACTCTCCTGCTTTACCTACCCCTTGAAAATCTGGTAGCCTTCATTTTCTTCTTTCGGGCCTCGATCCGCTTCCTTTTCTCCTTAACAGAAGGTTTCTCGTAAAATCTTCGAGCTTTAAGCTCTTTAAAAACCCCTTCTTTATGAAGTTTAATTTTTAAATCTTTAATGGCCTTTTCAATATTATTACCAAGTACTTTAATTTCCAAGTTGCTTTAAATTCCCCTCTTCCTCGATTTCCTTATGAGACCGTTTATTATCAGATATTCTCTATATCAGTTATTCAGCAAAAATAAAAGCCTCTCAGCCTTAAAAAAGCAGCGAGGCCTTTACAATTCGCTTAATACTTTAACATAATTCATAATAATTAGTTCATATTGCTTCTTCCCCTTTTTCTCCGGTCCTTATCCTGATAACCTCATTCAGGTCATAGACAAAAATCTTACCATCTCCTATCTCGCCTGTCTTTGCTGAGGACTCAATAGTGTTCAAAACCTCATCCACCTTGTCATTAGGAACGGCAACTTCTATTTTGATCTTGGGAAGAAACTGCACCTCATACTCAACTCCTCTGTAAACCTCCAAATGCCCCTTTTGTCTACCAAAACCTTTGACCTCAATAGCTGTCATACCATGCACACCGACTTCGGTAAGGGCTTTTCTGACATCATCAAGCTTAAAATGCTTAATGACTGCAGCGATCATCTTCATGGTATTTTCCTCCGGTTTTTATTATCCTATAACGAATGTTTCACAGGCTATATTATCAAAAAATAAGCAATATTTCACGGTTAATACAAATGGTGCTCAAATGACTATTAATAAAGAATACATGAAAATTATTTCTGATGCTGTTGTAATGGTCCCGGACCCGTCCCGGTCCAAGAGAAATCTTTTACGATTTATTGAAGGAAATCCTGACCGGAATATATCTCCTGATAACCTCTTGATCATTGCAAAGCTTTTCAGTATAAGTCAGTTCCTCGCCAATTACTGCATATCAAATCCAATTGAACTGGAACATGCCCTGAATGAAATCGAAAGTTATATTACGCCTGATTTGCTGAAACAAAAAGCGGGAACTGAACTGGTATTGAGCGGCACTACTGAAATAGCAGTCATTATGAAGGCCTTAAGACTTTTCAAGAAAAGATATATTCTCAGGATAACTCTGCGCGATATTACAGGAGTGACAGATGTGCAGTCCTCAATGAAAGAACTTACTGTCCTTGCTGAAATAATGATTTCAGCGGCCCTGCAATGGTCACTTGCTTTTAATAAAAGTAAATTCGGGAAACCTGAAAAAAGCACAATATCATTTATAGCACTGGGCAAGCTGGGAGGAGAGGAGCTGAACTACAGTTCTGATATTGATATTATTACTGTCTATGACAATGATGAAGGCCAGACATCAGGCATCCCGAACCCATCGGGCATTATGTACAACAAAATCAGCAATCATGAGTTTTACTGCAAGGTAGTTGAACTTTTCAGCAAAATCCTATCGGCACAGACTGAAGATGGCATAGCTTACAGGGTAGACCTCAGGCTTCGTCCCCAGGGACAAAAGGGAGAAATCACCCTGCCACTTAAGGCCTACATAACTTATTATGAATCATGGGGCCGAACATGGGAAAGGATGGTGCTGATCAGGGCAAGGCCTGTTGCAGGCAACAATAAGCTCGGTCAGGAATTTATCAGCTCCATAGAACCCTTTGTATGGACAAAGACCAGTGATTTCAGTGCCATAGAGGAGATAAGGGCTCTGAAGAAAATGATAGACTCGACTTTTACAAAGGATGATATTAAGCGCGGATACGGGGGAATCCGTGAGGCAGAGTTTTTTATCCAGACCTTTCAGTTGCTATATGGAGGAGTAACTATTTCTCTCAAATCCTTCCGGATGAACGACGCAGTTGAAGCGCTTAAGTTAATGCATATCGTCCCTGTCAAGGAACTGTCAATTCTATGGGACAACTACATATACTTCAGGCGCATTGAGCATTACCTGCAAATGAAGGAAGACCTTCAAACACACTCTCTTCCTTCCAGTGATGAAGAAATGTACATTCTTGCCCGGAAAATGGAATGGAACAGCACAGATGAATTTACAGCCAATCTGCGCCTGAGAAGAATGCAGATTAAAAACATGTATAACTCGCTTCTCGGAACGCAGGAAGACGCCCATGCTGAAACCCTGAACCTGCTTGAAGGGAAAATGACAGACCGGGAACTCAGAGGCTTTCTGACCTTCAGAAATGTTACTAATCCTGATACGTGTCTGGCCAATCTCAAGAGCATCAGAGAACACATGGCTGAATTCAGGACTATGCAGGAAAGGAAAATTACCAGGGAAGTTATGCCCCGGCTTTTTGAAAGCGCCATAACAGCAGAAAGCCCGGACAGGGCAATCGCGGGACTTGAAAGGCTTTTGAATACATACGGGCTTAAACCGGCCCACTTGTCTGCACTGCAGGAACACAAAGAACTGATACAGGGATTTATTAAAATTTTTTCCCTCAGCCCTTACCTGACCAGAATATTTCTGAGCAATCAGCAGTACCTTAATATACTTATTGAAGAATGGAGCATATTAAAAACTCTTAAAGAAGTTGAGGAAAGACTGGGGAGGGCCGTTAAAAGATCTGATAATTTTGCAAAGACCCTTGCTGAATTCCGCAGGTTTGAAGAGTTCCGCCTGGGAATACTATTCCTGTTAAATATATTGACCCTGCAGGATCTCTTCAATGGCATGACTCATCTGGCCGAAGCAATATTAAGGGCCATATTACATAAATATGATAGTGAGGATTTGTCCTTAATAGCTCTGGGAAAACTGGGCGGTCATGAGATGACCTTTGGCTCTGACCTTGATATTGTTTTTGTATCCAGCTCAGACAAGGCTATGACAGTTGCTGAGAAAGCAATAAAAGTACTTACATCCTATACAGATGCAGGACAACTATTCAGCGTTGATACCAGGCTCAGGCCTGACGGGGCAAAAGGTGTCCTTGTTAAAGAGATTGATGGATACAGAAACTATTACTTAAACAGTGCGCAAAAGTGGGAAATACAGGCCCTGCTCAAAGCCAGACCTGTTGCCGGAGATGAAGCCCTGGGCAATGCATTTATCAATATGGCCAGAGAGGTAATACTCCAAAGAAGTATTAATATAACCAGAAAAGATATTTCAGACATGCGGTTGAGAATTATGAGGGAACTGACCAATGAATCAGAAGGGCTGGATATCAAGCTTGGACCGGGAGGCATAGAAGAGATAGAATTTTATGTGCAATACCTGGAACTTCAAAACTCCGGACAGAATCCTGACATTCTGCACCATAATACCCTGAAAGCAATTGATAACCTGACTCAAATAGGGGCCTTTAGTGAACTGGAGCGGACAGCCCTTTATGATGCATACAAATATTACAGAAAACTCGAGACCTTTCTCCGCTTAAATGAAGAGCAGGTCATTAGCAGACATTCTGAAGTCATAAAATTAAGTGAACAGTTTATGGGACATAAGACTACTGATGAATTCATATCCCACCTGAGCAGGCTGAGAGATAGTGTTTTATCAATAGTTAAACCTGATACTGTGTGACAAACATCAGCCTGCCTGCTGCATCTGTTTATTCTCTCCTGCCTTTTGAATACTTTTGCTGTTATAATTATTCAGCAAAATTATAAAAAGTTTTTTTCTCTGTCACAGAACATGATAATTCATAAATCCATACTTAAAGAACTGACAAAAAATATGTCTGTTATCATTTTTTCCCTTTCCATAATACTTTTCATGGAAAAGTTTGTGAAATTAACAAAACTGTTTATGGGTAAAGGCGCAGACCTGTTAGACATATTCAAGATATTTTTATATATTCAGCCCTCTATTCTGCTTCTTTCAGTTCCCATGGCAATCCTGATATCCATTTTCCTCACATATGGAAGAATGGCATCAGACAATGAAATTATTGTTTTAAAAAGCACGGGGATGACCTTTCTGGGCATATCAAGGGCGGCCTTTACTCTTTCCTTCATTTCTTTTGCAGCCCTTCTTTTCATAAGTCTTTATTTATTGCCGCGCAGCACCCAGGCATTTAACCATACATTGCACCAGACCATAGTAAAAAAAGCATCAATGACCCTGGAAGCAGAAAGCTTTTCCGATGTATTCAAGGGTACTGTGATCTTTATTAAAAAAATGCCCTCACAAAACACATTTAACGGCATCTTTGTTTATAGAGAGGGTGAAAAGGCCGGAGATAATCCCTTTGTAATTGTGGCTGAAAAAGGACTTATGAGTTCTGATCCGGATGAAGGACTGATAAAGTTGACCATGAAAAACGGATCAATTCATTCTTACAAAAAAGATAGTTCCTCTGAAATCTCATTTTCAGAGTATGACTTTATTCTTAATACAGGCTTAAAGGCCTCCAAAGATGCAAAGCCTGATGAGATCAGCACCTCTAAGCTTTGGGAGGGTCGCAAATCAAACCTTCCCTGGGCAATTGAACTTAACAGAAGGCTGGCGCTTCCTTTTGCTTGTCTGATCTTCGGTTTTCTGGCGCCTGCACTTTCGCAAAAAACAGGAAAGATAGGCAAGCTTGGCGGTTTCTCAATAAGCCTGACTATTATCATACTCTATTACATGTTTCTTATTATGGGTGAAGGTCTTTCAAAATCAGGAGGGCTTTCTCCATTCCTGGGGAGCTGGCTCCCTAACATATTTTTCAGCGCAATAGCTGCGGTTTTTGTTTATATCGCATATATTGATAAACCTCTACGGAAATTTTAAGATGAAATCAAATAAACAATGACAATCTTCAGAAAATATTTCATTAAAGAGTTTTTCAAATTCTTTGTAATTATTCTGATCTGCTTTACTGCCATATCAAATATTGCTGAATTCCTCCGTCTTGTAGACGAATTTTATGATCAGAGAGCCCCGGGGTACCTGATTTTCGAGTACCTGCTCCTTCAGTCTCCCAGGGTCATCTTATACGCCCTGCCCTTTGCCTCATTGTTTTCTATCCTGATCACAATAGGGATCGCTTCAAAATGGAGAGAGACTATCGTTGTCAGGGCATCAGGTGGCAGCATAAAAAAACTCTTCTCATCATTCCTACTTATTGGTCTGATCATAACCCTGTCAGCTCTTGTACTGGGTGAGACCCTTGTGCCTGCGGCTACAAGGGCTTCAACATATACAAGGAAGGTCAAGATACTTAAGCAATCTCCTAAAATCATTTACAGGAAAGAGTTCCTCTGGATGAGGGGGCTTGACGGAAGCCTGGTCAGGATTGAAGGTTTTGTAGAAGATGAGAACAGAATATTAAAGACAAGCATTTTTAATTTCAACGATACCTTCGGGTTTGAAAAAAGAATCGAGGCTAATGAGGCAGTATGGGTAGACGGCATATGGAAGCTGCATGATGTTACGGTTTTCGATTTCAAGGACAACTCAACAATGAAATATGAGTCGCTTATTACAACTGCCCTGGAAGAACCCAATATTTTCAGGGAAGAAATCAAGAGACCTAAAGAAATGAACTTCATGGAGTTATACTCCTATTACTCCCGTCTGGAGAAGGCAGGTTTCAAAAACCTTAAATATACTGTCAGGCTATATGAAAAGCTTGCCTATCCGTCAATAAATTTTGTTATGATCCTGTTCGGTGTTTCTCTGGCGTTGCATTCACGCTGGGGAGGAGGTGTAAAAGCAGCCGGTCTGGGGGTCATAGTAAGCGTGTTTTACTGGCTGCTTTACTCCTTCAGCATCTCCCTCGGCAATACAGGTTTTTTAAAACCCTGGCTTGCACCATGGATCAGCCCTGCTGTCTTTTGCATTGCAGGAAGTATTATGTACATGCGGATCAAGGAATAGACACAGAAAAAAGGGAGAAGGGGCCTAGGTTTACAGGGGCCAAGGGTTCAAGTGAAAGGACAACTGGTAAAGAATAATGGTTAAATAATAAATTAAAATAATTTATTATTTTATCTGTTCACTTGAAACCTTGACCCCTTGGACCCTATTGTAAAAAAATCACTAATACCCGTTATATACTCTATAAATACAAATCCGGACTTTTACAATATATACTAATAAACAGCTACACCCCAGGGGGAACCTGAGTAGGTGCTTTCAGTTGCCGGAGTGAGTTTTACAGTCCCAATAATTTTAGCACTGGCTGTATCAATAATCGAAAGTGAAACATGTTCGTGATTTACTACATATGCTCTGCCCGCTTCCGAATCAACCGCAATTCCTATCGGACCCTTGCCTGCTTCTATATTTCCAATAACTTTATCTGTCTTCATGTCAATGACAGCAATTGCATTTTCTTCCTTTTTTGTCACATATGCTTTACTTTTTGCAGTGTCTACACCAATGTTACCATTGATGGACGAGATCGGAAG
>PVMK01164237.1_pt1 | contig 14232 bp, 12 predicted proteins | sample 1853481 | NCBI WGS metagenome assembly PVMK01 (sample SAMN08533507, study PRJNA380276) | Marine sediment metagenome, whole genome shotgun sequencing project. | reverse complement strand
AAGCGGTATATTGTTGTTCTTAGCAAGATTAATTACTGACTGTATATCTTTAGCAGATTCAGGCATAACCACCACAACAGGATGATTCTCAGGATACAAAGCACCCTGACCAAAGTGGGTAATAACATCCGAACCAAAGTGGTACTTGGTTAGGTCATCTGTTCTTACCCAGTCAGCTCCCACAATTCTCTTAAGTTTTGCAATTAAATCACTCTTTTTCATCAACGGCTCTCCTTTCCGGTGTAACCATACGCCTGGGCAACAAGCGTTGTCATATCAATTATCTTAATGCCCTTGGGTTGCCCCTGCCTTAAATTAGCGCTACAGAAAGGACATGCAGTGATCATAATTTTTGCGCCTGTTGCTTTAGCTTCATGCCAGCGGTTCGCCGCAAATTTCTTAGCAAGATCAGGTCTGTTTTGGAGTACTCCACCGCCTGCACCGCAGCAAAGCGCATCATGTCCCCTTCTCCACATTTCCTTCAACTCAAGACCAAGCTTCTTAATAACCTCACGGGGAGCAGCATAATCTTTTGCATATCTTCCCAGATGGCATGGGTCCTGGTAGGTAACAGCAGGCAGTTTAATTTTTCTCGGTTTTTTGCTTTTCACCATGCTGGCATAAACACGTGTTATTGAGATAAACTCCGCCTCGCTGTTAGAAAATCTCTTCAAAACAGAAAGGCTCTCAGGGTTGTAAACAATAACATTCTTTATACCGTGCTTTGCTATCTTTGCATCGATCTCCTTCATTGCTTTTTCAAGTTCTTTCAGAGCCCCGGCATTAATAAGATCAGCACTTACCGGTGGCAGCGGGTCTGAGATAAAGCAGCCAACCTTTTTATCTCTTTTCTTCAGGATAAAACCGATCTCCTTAAGCTTAGAGGTATTTGAAAGAATGGTGTTATCAGCAAAAAGAATCGTATTTATCTTCCTGTTACCCTTAATGTCAGTTATTCCATAGTTCAAAAGCGTGGAGAGCTTCTGAATCTTTGGTAGTGCTGCTGATTTTGCAAGTTTTTTTATTTTCGCAGGTTTAAACTTTTCAGGAATCCTGTTTCTTAAGTCCTCAAGAATTTCTACTGCAGGAGTATGACGATATCCACGCTGGCAGAAATCATCACAATATCCGCACAGAGTACATGCATACAGAACCTTAGCCAGATCGTCATTCCACCTAAGATCACCCTGGGCAATGCCACGGGCAAGGTACATCAGGCCTGAAGGTTCGTAAGCACCAAACAAGGTCATCCCACAGGGACACTGGGTTGCAAAAGCAACATCAGGGATTTCATCCTGGACAACACCCCTGCATGTCCCGCATCTATTACAGCATAATGCTTTTTCCAGCAATTGTTCTTTATTCAAGGCTATCACCTCCTCTTAAAGGCCCAGTTTGCCTGGGTTCATTATATTGTTAGGATCAACGGCCTTTTTAATAGACCTCAACAGTTTAAAATTTGTCGGATTCTGTTTTGCTACTTCTTTTGCAATCAGCGCAGATGGCCTCGGAAAGGTAACTCCAGCCTTTAGCATCTTGGCGCAGATGCTTTTATATGTTTTTCTAACTTTCTCTATTTCACTTTCTCTGTACCTGAGGTCTGGCTGATAATAAAAACAACCTCCTGCCTGCAGCGGCATAATAATCGTGCCTGAACTTTTCGGAATAAGGCCTGAACATTTGTCAATCTGTTCAGCTGTGGAAACAGTAACTATCGGAGCCCAGCCCATTCCCTTCTTTTTATGCAGGGCAGCACCTGTTGGTGATTTTATTTCGGCAAGTATGGTATCTGAAGCTTTTGAAGCTCCTTTAAGTGATGTCTGAATCTTCCCACCAAGCTGTTTTGCAACACCAAGCATGTCTTTTCGCTTATAAGCTATCTCAGCCTTGTCAGCTCCTCTGTTCACAATAACAACGGTCCAGGGTGCCACACTCACAGAAAGTTTCTGACCTAAAAGCTCAGAAAGATATTTCTTATTAACTGCAAAAATCTCATGGGGCTCTTCTGTAGCAAGAAATGCCTTTAAAGCTTTTGTTGCCTGATTTATGTTCCTGCATGAATAATAAAGTACGTCTTTTTTGGGAACATCGGTTTTCAGGATCACAGCTGCTTTTGTAATAATTCCAAGTGTTCCCTGTGCAAGACAGAACAAACGTGCAACCTGTGCAAATGAAACTCCCCAGGAATATTTATCAGGACGATCCTGCTCCATAGCCATCTGACCGGTTGCAAAACGCTCACCATCCGCACGATAACCTTCCATGGTAAGCATTTCCCATGGATGATATTTAGGCCAGTCATAAAGAGGCAGCATCTCAAGATAGGTCGAAAGAACTGATGCGTTTTTGGGAACATCAATTGCGGTCAAAGGACGAAGCCCTGCTTTTTTACACAGTTTTTCCAGTTCCGCAAAAGTAACGCCGGGTTCTACAACCGCATTCCTGTTCAATTTGTCAAAATAGACACCTTTCATCCCGGACAAATCAACAGCAATCGCGTTTTTTACAGATGGAAGATGGGTGTCCTGCAGGTTAGAACCTGAGCTTATTGGAACCAGTGGGGTATTATCCTTATTTGCCTTTTTGATTATTTTCTGTACTTCTTTTGCATTTTTTGGTTTTACAACCTTTACAGGCTGGCAATCAGTAAATAAACTTTTCATTACTTTCCACCTCCTTCCGTAACTTCCTGAAACATCACCATAAAGCTTAATGCAAGAGATCCATTATGATGATCTGCAGCAGCTTTAACGTTTTTCTGATCATTGTTCATGGCAACAAGTACCGGGGGAGTCTTTCCGGATAGGAACAGATGGTTAAACTGTTTCTTCTCCATTGACCACGCCATAAAAGGATTTTTGGGCTGTCTTCTCTCAACATGAATTTCTTCTCCGTTCCAGCAGACAACAATCGGCTTCTTCTCGCTCTTTACCTTAAGCGCAAGAATATCACCCCGCTTTGTAGCTGGATAGCCTTCGGGATTCAACCGCTGCAACCTGTCTAGGAGTGCAGGGTTTGACTGCATAGCAGCTTCCCATTTTTTTAATTGTTTCTCCATAGTGAAACTCCCTTGTTAAATTATATATAAAATTTCATCCTAATAAGAATACACTGGAGTAAAAAAGGGTATTCGTCTGTTTGAAACGAATACCCTATAAATTATCTAAAATAATTTACATGAATTATTTACATAAAGAAAAAGATGTGAACGGTTCATGTTAAAGATCATATAATTATTCCTATTCTTTACTTTCCCATCCAACAAACTTCCTGAAGTTATTACCGGTCAGTTTATGCTTAAATTCCATGCTGATCGGCATGTTCATAACATTATCAAGCATTGCTTTGTAAAACGGCATGGTCATTGGAAAATCTGTTCCGTAGAAGACCTTATCCGGCATAAAGAATTCCAGAAAGCGTATATGTTCCATATCAAAATACTGTCTAAAGTGCATCAGCAGAGGGACAGGGATTACGATATCAGTATACATGTTATCATGTTTCATTACGTTCCAAAGTCCCATTTCCATATTGTTAAAAATACCGCAATGGAGCTGAAGGATCTTAAGATCAGGAAAGTCCATGGCAACATCATCAAGATGCTCTGGGTTCTGATACTTTGTACGGGTACCCGGCAGCTCTTCACAACCTGTATGAAACTGAACATGCATGCCGAGCTCTAAACATTTTTCATAGGCAGGATACATCTCTTTATCATTTGGGTAACCGGCAGTAGCCGTATGAAACTTGATTCCAGGAAAACCGCATTCATGAGCAGAAATGACCATGTTAACCGCTTCCTCTGAACCATATCTGGCATGGACACCGCCCACTGCGGTAAAACGTCCGGGGAATGCATCAATAAAATCTTTTTTCACATATTCATTCGGCACATACCATTTCCAGACTTTTTTATCCGGGCCGTAAGGAGCGGTAACACCGTTTATCGCCTGTAGACACATGCCTTCGATACTTGCCTGGTCCATATACTGTATGAATGTCTCGGCTGATAAATTAGGACATTCTTCAGGTTTGGTAAGAACTGCAAAAGGGTTAGGGTCACCCATACATGCTCTTGCTCCCATCATGCTTCTTGATACCACTGAATTACCGCACCAGAAATCGATACATCCGTCTCTTTCATCAATACCCTTTTTTTCCAGTCCGGCATGTCCGTGACTGTCAAAATGACGAAACGGTTTCATCTGCATCATCTTTTCGATGGTACCTTCTGTGTTTTCATTTTCAGCCATATTTAATTCCTTTCGAACTTAAAACTTAATATTTAAAGAACTTTTGTCATCTCAGCAAGCATTGCCGGATCAACAACATCCGGAGTCGTTGCATATGGCGGATTTGAAATATTTTTAGGATCAAATTCGCGTTTCATTGCCTTAACCAAAAGATGAACATTAAACATCTGCGGTCCAAGAAGATCATATGCCGGTCCGAGAAGAACAACTGAGAGTCCAGCACTCTTGGCAGCAAGCATTCCCTTAAGAGAACCCAGGAGGAACTGTATTGCCTGTGCAGCTTTTTGAGGCTCCTGCTCCGGCCAGAGGTCGGTTGTCATCAGCGCGCCGTAACCTTTTTCTAACGGGCTGATCCAGCCGCCGTGAAGACTGATTGGGAGAAGGTTGTCGCCCTGACCCTCTTCAGTAAGTTTCCTTTGAGTTCTATTTGCTCTTAAGATCTCCTCTGTTACTGAATCAATTGAATCAAGACACGCCGTACCCTGGTGAAAACAGTCAGAAGGTCTTGAAAGACGCATTGAGTGAGCTGTTCTTATCCAGTCATTGGTTACACGCATCCAGTAGGTATAACGTTCAACATCTTTTGGATCTTTAGAATCTTCACCCAGGAAACTTCCGCCCATTTTTTCAACGATTGATTTAAGAACTTTTTCCTCATATTCAAGCTGCTCAAGAGAAGTAAGCGCTGCGCAGGCCACAATATTATAACCATGTGGATAAAAATCCTCTTTCATTTTTTCATGGAATTCCTGCTTGCTGCGGGCAGCCCAGGTCAGCATAAACTGCTTTGCATTATGCTGTACAACAATGGCCAGCTCAGCCCTTGAGATTTCATAATGAAGATCACATGACCAGCGGAGCTGTTCTTCTTCGCATTCAGGATAAGGTTTGATTTTTTCAGGAAAATCGATCATGTACCAGCGTACTTTATCTTTAGGAAAATGTGCTTCTTTTTCAACCGCATTTCCCTTTGTGGGAATAATTGAGGGTCCGGGCCATGGGAACATACGGGCTGATATCTTTGTTATCATACCCATACCGCCTGCATGACCAAACTGTGCGCCGCGAAAAAAACCTCTCAGGTCAGGGCCGGGGCCGTCATTCCAGATCCAGTCTTCTTCAGGACCTTCCTGTGCAAGAGAACCGCTTCTTAAGATCTCACCGTCAGGCATTACAAGCTCAAAAGAAAGCAGTTGATTAGCGCCCAGAGCAGATAGCCAGGAATTACCATAGGCGCCGTGCCACTGAATGTTCGCAAGGGCTGAAACCTGAGCACCGGCCGGCGGTGATGGAAAAGTACAACCAACCTTCATCGCTTCAGCCTGGCATGCCGCGAAGTTAACATACGGCTCAATAACCATGTACATGTTATCAGCATCAACTTTAAGTATTTTGTTCATCCGCTTTGGATCAATTATAACTACACCCTTTCCAATCATTGCCTGAGTAGGGTTAGGAAACGCACTGTTGATCATACCTGTTCCGCGAGGTATAAAGATAAAATCGTATCTGTTTGCGAGTTTAATAATTGCCTGAACTTCTTCGGTTGTGCTCGGCATTGTTATGCAGTCAGGCCGCATCTTGGTTCCGATCTCTGAACGCTGAATACAACCGTCTGCAGTCCACTGTACACGGGAATATGCCTGACACATTACTGTGTCATCTGTTACATTATCTTCCCCGAGAACATCTTTTAGCGCCTTTAATGCTATTTCTGTGAAAGCCATTTATTTCTCCTTATTTCTGGAATTTTCTAACAGCCGATTAAATCGGATGTAATCCTTATTATTTTATAGTCCCATCTTCCCAGGATTCAGTGTCCTGCCAGGATCAACGATATTCTTTAATTTCTTTATAGTCTCAAAAGTATATCCTGAACGGCTATATATCGCATCAGCCCAGTCATAGTAAGGACGATACATGAAAGCCCCGGCATTTAAGAGAGCTTCAAAAGCCGCTCTATGGAATGCTTTTATATTATCAAGCTCGCTTCCGGCTTCCGTACTGCACGGAATATGAAATTCAACGTGACAGACTCTTGCGCGCTGTCTCGGCTGAACATAGATTCCCAGATCACGGGCATCAATACCATAATCTCCGGCAACCTTCTTAAACAGTTCCCAGTGTGCGGGTACTTTATCAAGACCGCTATGAAAAACCATTTCAAGGCATGCGCCTTTTTTACGGTCTTTCCAGTAAGTATCACCTTCCCAGGGACCATTAAGCATTGCCTGAAGACGTGTGTTAACATCCTGAATTGCAGAGAAACCCTCTGTAACTTCACAGCGAAACTGGTCAGCAATATCATTAATCGCTTTCTCTTCATAAGCAAGACGTTCTTCAGGGAAGAACTGACCGCCCCAGAGATTTACCATGATAGCGTATTTAGGAAGTTTATTTGCAAGCTCAGAAATCTCGTCGTCGTTTTCAGCTAAAATTGCTGCGATATCATAACCGTTTAAAAGAAAAGCCTCATGACCGATCTCACGGTGCTGAATCGCGTAAAAAGGCTTTACTGCGTCTTCAAGATTTTTAAATGGAAGAAAAACAAGTTTCTGAAGTAAAGGCTTGTGAAATATTTTAACATTCATAATCGTACCGACACAGAAAGTACCCTGACAACCGGTTACCAGACGCCACCAGTCAAGTCCAGGCCCGCCAATACTGCAAAGGTCGGATTTTGTCTTGTCAGGTATCTCTTCAGCGGGTATTGAATCTACGCACATGGCACCGGTTCTCAACATTTCACCGGTACCCCAAATAAGTTCCATGGTCCTGAAAGGTTCGTCACACTCCGTCTTAGTAGAAAGAACCGGTTCTCTTTCAAGAACACTTGTCATCACTGATTTGTCTTTTCTGGGAAGCAGAGTATTTAAAGTCTGCATACCCAGTTTATCAAGCTCTTCCTTCAACTCACCAAAAGTTACTCCTGCTTCAAAAAGAACCCAACGGTTGCGAGTATCAACACGGGGAATCCTTTTCATACCGGAAAGATCAAGTATAATTCCGCCTTCAAGAGGAATACCTGTTCCATATGTGCCGGTACCGGAGCTTCTTGGGACGACTGGAATGCTGTTTCCATTAGCGATCTTGATCACACCCATAACCTCTTCTCTGGTAAGGACTCTTACCACAAAGTCAGGCATGCGCGCAGGCATAAGGCTGGTATCACTGGAGTATTTTTTGAGGGTCTCAACATCAGAAATGACATTTTCATTCCCCACTACGCCGGATAGTGCCTCAACAATACTATCTAAGGTTGTTGCTGCTGTACTCATATTCTTCTCCACATGTTTTAATAATTAATATTATTTAAAATTTCCTGGTATTAGCTTTATATAATAAATTTTTCCTGTTTTAATTGTTCTTTACTACCCGATTTTTTGATAGAGCGGGATTTATTAAATTAAAAAACAGATTAATAAAACATAATAATAATGTCAAGGATAATCTTTAGCTTACTAAGTATTTTAAACCTGATTTTTAAATTTTATTAGACAAGCTTTATAATTTATCACAGGACGCGATCAATCTGTTTAAAAATCTTATACGTATTGTTCAGACACGCAAAAAACATCACACATTGTGAGATAGTTTTCCACTAAAAGTGCTTATGGCTTAGTTTATTTGCAGGCTTGATTATTACAGGACTTTTTAAAGGAAGGAGCTGTGTTGTTTTTGTTAATAATAAGTGTTTATTTTTATATTCTATCCGGACTCTGCTCTACTCTTTTTTGTTGTTGTTTTTAAAAACATTTCCTCAAGGCATTTTTTGCTGAATCTCCACTGTCCGCCAACTTTAATGCCGGGTATTTCACCTTCTGCTACCAATCTATACAGCGTTCTTTCCTTTATCTGAAGAAAATTTGCTGCGTTCTTAATATCAAGTATTTCATCCGACATCTATTTCTCCTTAAACAATATGTCACTCACGTTCTGGTTCTGAGTACGAATAATAGTATCGGAAGAGGGGTAAAGAAACTTTACAGCTTTTTTCAGGGAATTAATAATTTATGACTATAAAGACAAGAACAAACTCCATGCCGCATATAGAATGAAAATTTGATAATTATTTTAATCTAAATATATTATTTTAATCTAAAATTGTATTATTTTGACATCAATATCCGCTAAAAACTGGATAATAGCTTCGTTTAAAGGAAACCTGGGTTAAAAGAACTTCACCTTTTCCAGACTTAATAAGAACACCTGGAACCTTTAATTTTAGCTTTGATTTTTCATTTTTACCATATTTAAACTCTACTGGTGAAGATATATATTCAGCTCCACAGAAAATAAGAATTTTTTCTGCGCTCTTCAATATATCATCTTCAGGTGAAACATTAAGTATTTTAAAGCCCTGCTCCACTATTACATCATAAATCCTTAAAGGAAGGCTCTGAAAATCTATCATATGTACGGTTCCGTCTTTTTCAAACATTCTGTCTGCAATTACTTCCAGAGAAAAACCGCTTTCACTGTTTTGAAAAATATTTGTGCTTTGATCCTTTGTGACCTTAATTCCGAGAACATCAAGGATCAGATCCGTCATAAAAATAGGCTCCGCAGAAATTTTTCTATAATCAGCCTTTTTTGAAACATTATTATCTTTGTTTATTTCGATCCCATCTGACTTTACATCTACGAAAGCAAGGCCCATTTCTGCAAGATAAGACTTCAGTGACGGAGACACAACCTCTTTACTGTCATTAATAAGATTAACCACAAAAACATTTTTAAGACTATCATCTTTAAACACAATCCAGTCGCCACTTACACTGACCTGGATATTGTCCCGGTTAACAGTATACGCTCCTTCCTGCTCGACCTTATAAAATCCGCACACATCAAGAACCCTGTCCAGAATGGATCTAATATCATCTTTCTCCTTTACACCTACTATCTCTGCATTCTCCCACTTGGAAACAATTATATCTTTGACTCCGTCAGGTATTCTGTTTCCATAATCAAGCAAAACTTTTTTACCCCATGGAAATTCATAAAGTGGATACTTACTGTAATCCAGTTTTAATGTGCCAGTTCCTTCTATCTCAAATTCTTCTTCTCCAGAACTATTATCCGTTCCATCAAAAGATCTGGTCAAGAGAGAAAGCATCTTTTTTGTGGCTGTCTCATCATCAGAAATAAAATTACCCGTACTTTTAGTCTGAACAGCTGGCAATACTGGTTTCTCAGGTCGGTCATCACCCTCATCTTTCTTTGCTTCAAGTTTGCCGATAGGGACAAATCTGCTTTTCATAGAAATAATTTCACCGGGAATAACAATTTTCTGGCCCGTTAAAATTCTATTAATATCCTTTATTCCAGGATTTGCTTCTTTGAAAAGTCTGATAGTCCTGTTACTAAATATTATCGGGGTTGCAAGATCATATTTATTTCGCAGGATCTTTGCAAAATGGTCTCCATATCTGACTACATATAAATCATCCTCTTCAGAAGAAACCGCCTTCTCTTTCCGTGGGCTTTTTCCGTCCTGATATTTATACGGGATAAGAATATCCTGATCAGGATAAAGTTTATTAAGATCCTTAATATCCGGATTTATGAAATTTGCAATTTTTGAGAAGAAAGAGATCTTTTTATCTTCAACCTTATACTGATTTTTAAGTATATTCCAAAGATTCTCCCCTTTTTTAACTTTATGGTGTTCTGAATAAACCTGACCCTTTTTATAATCTTTAACAACAACAGATTTCTTGAAAAGAAGATGGGGTTCTTTTTCCATCTTTTTAGAGAACTCATCATCTACCCCCATTTTTACAGTTTCTTCTGAAATACACATTTTAGAAGAAAAAAGTAAAAAAACAGCTGACAGACCAACCATAAATATTTTTTTCATACAGATATTACCTCATTTAAATATTATTCCCTCATAAAACATGAAACAGCATGGCCATCCTGTTTTTGAATAAGTTCGGGATGATTTTTTGTACATATATCTACATTAACCTCGGGACACCTGCTTGAAAAAACACAGCCTTCTGGCGGATTAAAAGGATCTGGGTTATCGCCGTTAAGCAGTATCCTTTCCCGGTTCTTTAAAGGATCAGGAACAGGAACAGCGGAAAGCAGCGCCCGGGTATAAGGGTGTAAAGGGTTCTGGTATAATTCATTACTTTCAGCAATTTCAACAATCTTTCCAAGATACATTACAGCAATTCTTGAACTTATAAATTTAACAACGCTTAAATCGTGGGAAATAAACAGATAAGTAAGGTTCATCTGTTTCTGCAAATCAAGAAACAGATTTATTGTTTGTGCCTGGATAGAAACATCGAGAGCAGACACAGGTTCATCAGCAACAATTATATCCGGGTTAAGGCTTAATGCCCTTGCAATACCGATACGCTGCCGCTGTCCGCTACTGAACTCATGCGGATACTTCTGCGCGTACTCTTTTCTTAGGCCAACCATTTCCATGAGTTCAGCAACTCTTTCACCAATTTTTCTGCGAGGTAGTACCTTATGAATTAAAAGCGGCTCACCAATAATGCTTCCTGCTTTTTTTCGCGGATTTAAAGATGAAAACGGATCCTGAAAAACAATTTGAACTTTTTTCCGGAAATCATTTTTCCGGGCCTTGTTCATCTTGAAAATATTTTCGCCTTTAAAAGATACCGTGCCGCTGTCCGGCTGATCAAGACACAGCAAAAGTCTTGCAATCGTTGATTTTCCGCATCCGGACTCACCCACAAGACCAAGTGTATCACCTTTAGAAAGAGAAAAACTTACGTCATTAACAGCCTTTAGAGAAACAGATCCTCCACTGAAAAATCCTGCAGACAGGGAAAAACTTTTTTTAAGATTTTTAACTTCGAGGATTGGTGTACGATTCATAATAAAAAAGATCAGAAAATCAGGTTGGAATAATATTTCTAAAAATCATCAATTAAGTTTTTACTAATATTTCGCCTTCCAGCACCGCACCAGATGTCTGCTGCCATTTTCCGCGCCAACCTCAAAAAAATCCGGTTCTTTTTCAAAACATTTTTCAAAAGCATATTCACATCTTGTATTAAATTTACAGCCCGAAGGCAAATCATGAATCATCGGAACCATACCTCTTATGGGTTTAAGCCTCTCTTTACCAAAATGCGGCAATGATTCAAGAAGCCCTATGGTATAAGGATTTTTGGGTGAAGCAAACAAGGTATAAACATCCGCATATTCCATTATCCTGCCGGCATACATAACAGCAACATTTTTTGCAGTCTCAGCAACCACCCCAAGGTCATGTGTAATCAACAGAAGAGACATATCATGTTTTTTCTTGAGGCTGTTTAAAAGATCCATAATCTGGGATTGGACCGTAACATCAAGCGCTGTGGTCGGTTCATCAGCAATGACAAGGTCAGGTTCACATGCAAGAGCCATTGCTATCATCACCCTTTGACGCATACCGCCGCTCAGCTGATGAGGATAATCATTTATACGCTGCTTAGGTGATGGGATACCAACATCCTTCAGCAGTTCAACGGCAATTTCAAGAGCAGCCTTCTTTTTCATATTTTTATGTATCTGCAGAACCTCTGCGATCTGGGATCCTACTTTAAAGACCGGGTTAAGCGATGTCATGGGCTCCTGAAAAATCATCGATATCCTGTTGCCCCTGATCTCCCTCATTCTTTTTTCTGTTGCAATGACTATATCCTCACCTTCAAACAATATTTTACCGCCAACTATTTTACCGGGAGGAGAAGGCACCAGACGAAGAATTGAGTAGGCTGTCATAGTTTTCCCACAGCCAGACTCACCAACAAGCGCCAGGGTCTCTCCCCTTCTCATGCTGAGACTTACCCTATCAATAACTCTGGCAGTTCCTTCTTCAAGCAGAAGATGAGTTTCAAGTTCTACAATATCCAGCAAAAGAGATGACATCACACACCATTAGGTCATATATTTAAGACTGCAGATTTATTTCAAAAAATGTTGCCTTTAAAAAGCATATGATAAAGGCAGTTCGGAGGCAAGTAAAAAAAGGGAAAAGAACAAAGTCGAAAGGCTATTAGCTGTTTACCATTAACTGCTTTTAATCCGTTTCAGAAAAAATATAATCATCTTTTTCAGGCGTCCCCCCCCGCTCTTTACGGGGTTCTTCATCTTTTTTTATTCTGTCGATCACATCCTGACAATTAACACAATAACTCGCAGAAGGAACGGCATCAAGACGTTTAACCGGAATATCATCTCCGCACTCTTCGCAGACACCGTATGTACCGTCTTCAAGTTTATGAAGGGCTGAATCTATATCATCAATCTCTTCTGATTTGTTTCCTATTATCTTTGCATCAACATGTTTTAGAAGCTCATCAACCGATTTGTCAGGATTATCCTTTAATATATCAAAAGTCAATCTTATATCCGCATCCAGTTTGTCTCCGATTGCCTTTTTTACATCAGCAAGAAGCTCCAGCTTTTTCTTAATAAGAAGTTCTTTTAACTGCCTGTCACGGTTTTTTTTATGATCCATACCTGTTCTCGAATATTAGCTGCAGATTAACATTACTATAACGTGCTTTTCCCATAAAACAATAAAAAAGGAGCTCTTTTAAAGAGCTCCTTTTTTATTTACCTCATCTTATTATATTCCCATTATACAAAACCAGTTGTATAATCTATTGAAATGGAAATTCTTTACTTTATTTGCCTTCTCTCTCAGCCTGTATCGCACCCTTTACCATAAATAACCAGATAAAGAGAACCAGGCTTGCTACTCCTTTAAGGCCGAAAGCCCAGCCAGGACCCATCTTATCAAACAGGTAACCACCCGCAGCAATAAAAAAGAGGGCGCCAATGGGCTGCATCGTGTTTACACCGCCAAGAATTGAGCCGACCATACCTTTTGGTGACGCATCGGTTGCGAGGGTATTGGCTCCGGCAATTGACCCTGCCATACCAACACCCGCAAGAAGTACAGCAAGGTAAAGAATTGGACTGAATGGGCTGGGAGAAACAGATATTAACAGCATACCTGCTGCTGCACAAAAAACTGAGAGTAGGATTGTTGGTACTCGCCCCCACTTGTCAAGCAGAACACCGATGACAGGAAAAGCAAAAAGCGAAAAAACACCCATAGCCATCATCGGATACATCGATTTCATTGTTGCATCACCAGCTGTCATGTCATGCTGGTTAGCGACCTTAACCCCCCAGGACACCAGAAATGTTGCAAGAACAATGATATCAGCACGGGTTATCAAAGAACACATATAGCTTGCCTTAAGTGAGATACTCTTTTTAACCACAGGAATTGCTTCTTTAAGGCCTGTTTTTTTCTGCGTCTTTTCCGGCATGCGGTCTTTTAAAAAAAACCAGGTTACGACTGCCCTACACCAGCAAGAATTACCGCAAAATTCATACCAGCAATGGCTCCCGATTTTCTTACGATAGCGCCAAAGATCCCAAAAACAATGATAGAAGCAAATCCCATAGCCATACCATTGGCAGCCATCCCTTTTCCCCTGTCTTTTTCATAGGTATAATCAGCCACCATGGTAATAAATTGAGGATATCCGAGGATAAGTCCTATCCCTATAATAAACCTGATTATGTAAGTCACTAAAAGCCCGGGAGCAAAAGGAGCAAATTCAGCCGCCTTATCAGGCATAAAACTGACTGTAGAACAGATCGTTGCAGCAAAACCAGACGGAATATGCAGAGCGGCTGCAATACCATTTGATAATCCGAAGAAATAATATGAAATTGTCAGGAGTACAAAACCGATGAAAGCAAGGATCTTCCGGCCGGTCTTATCAGAAAGGGCTCCGATCATTGCAACAAATAGAAGCGTTGCTATCTGGCTCATATTCTGGAGCAACCCGTTAATAGAACCTGAAAAAGCCTGGTCTATTTTTATGACATCACTTAAAAAAACCGGCTGTATAATGGCAGGAACACTCATGAACATGCCCATGATAAAGGTACAGAAGAAAAGAAAGAAAAAATTCATCTTTTTGAG
>PVMK01129087.1_pt1 | contig 14233 bp, 14 predicted proteins | sample 1853481 | NCBI WGS metagenome assembly PVMK01 (sample SAMN08533507, study PRJNA380276) | Marine sediment metagenome, whole genome shotgun sequencing project. | reverse complement strand
CCATTCGCGCATCAGGTATATGACCGGATGCGGCGTATTTTGATCAAACTCCGAACTGTTTGCATTTTCCAGACCGGCGACATGGCGGGCAAATTCAATGACGGCAATTTGCATCCCTAAACAAATGCCAAAAAACGGCACGTTGTTCACCCGTGCGAAATTGACAGCGCATATCTTGCCTTCAATACCGCGCCCCCCGAATCCCCCGGGCACCAGTATGCCGTCCGCATCGGCCAGCATCTGGTTGCAGGTTCCGCTGTCCAGCTTCTCGGAATCAACGAAATTCAGATTGACCTTACAAGCATTGGCAATCCCTCCGTGATACAGCGCTTCATTTAGACTTTTATAGGATTCAGTGAGATCAACATATTTGCCGACAACAGCAATGGTCACCGAATGTTTGGGTGCCTTGATTTTTTTAATGAGTTCCTCCCAGTTGTCCAGTTGAGGGGTCCGCGTCCAGATATTGAGCAACTCAATTATTTTTTCGTCCAGGCCTTCTTGATGAAAATTAAGGGGAACTTCGTAAATATTATCCACATCCTTGGCTGTTATGACCTCTTCAATGCTGACATTGCAAAAAAGGGCAATTTTCGCCTTGATATCTTTGGACAGAAATCTGTCGGTGCGGCATAGAAGAATATTGGGCTGGATACCAATACTTCTCAGCTCCTTGACACTGTGCTGGGTCGGCTTGGTTTTGACTTCTCCAGCCGTGCCGATATAGGGCACCAGCGTCAGATGAATATAAACCACGTTTTCTTTGCCGACATCAGTTCTAAATTGCCGGATGGCCTCCAAAAATGGCAGACTTTCAATGTCACCGATCGTGCCGCCAATTTCAACAATGAGCACATCAACATCGTCGGCGGCCAGCTTGATACTGTTTTTGATTTCATCTGTGATGTGCGGGATTACCTGCACGGTTCCGCCCAGGTAATCCCCTTTACGCTCTTTGGTAATAACGGAATGATATATTTTCCCGGTGGTAAAGTTGTTGACTTTGCCCATTTTGGCATGGGTGAAACGCTCATAGTGACCTAAGTCAAGATCGGTTTCGGTTCCATCATCGGTCACAAACACCTCGCCATGCTGAAAGGGATTCATCGTTCCCGGATCCACATTTATATAGGGATCCAGTTTTTGGATAGTCACTGTTAGACCCCGGCTTTCTAACAGCGCCCCGATCGCAGCCGATGCAAGCCCTTTGCCAAGAGATGAAAGCACACCACCGGTTACAAAAATATATTTTGTGTCCTTTGTCATCTTCCGTCCTCACTCAGTTGTACCTAAAATGAGCGTTTCAAATTTTAAAAAGAGGGTGAATTTTTTCTTTTTAAGGAATTCTATCCATTTTGATTTTTAAAATTTGAAACCCCACGGGGGATTGCCGATCTTACCGCATCTACGGTGTCAAATGCCGTCCCGCATAGTTAACTATAGCGGAACGTCATCTTCCTTGTAGCTGCGGCAACCTCGACAATCGCTCAATTTAGGTTGTATTAAAAAAAATTAATCATTTAAATATTTTTTTGAATTCCTCGATGGTTTTTTGAACCTCGCTTAAACCTTCGCTCTCACCGGCACGATCCGGTGTCCTAATGGGTTGGCGGTACTCCAATTTCAGGCGGGCAATATCAAATAGGTCTTTTGAAAAGTTCGCATTGATCTGATAATCATCAACTTCAATTGCCCGCACGGTTACGCCGTCTTGAATAAACTCAATTTGCATCGGATAACTTATTTTTCCGATTTGCTGCCAGTTTGAATACCGAATTTCAACAAAACCCGTTGGGGTGCTGTACGGACTTTTGGCACCGAAGACAATGATACGCAAGGGCTGGAAGGTTTCCTTATCGATCCATACCTGGGGAACGGTCTCGTCGGGGAATTCGGCTCCGACCACAAGGGCAAGTCGGCCATCAAATCTTCCCAGGCTCGATACGGAAATATCAATACCCAGATTCGACAAACGCTCGGAAAGCATCTCTCTCGATCGGTATAACAGCAAGTCCTTGTAAACATCAAATTGCGATTCCCCAGCACCTGAAATGACCCCGTCAATCAGCGTAATCGTCTGGCCTTGATTGAATACATATACCCGCTGGTTTGACTCAGAAATGATGTCGGATCGAAACGCCTCTGAAAATACATATTTAAGCGACTCATCTAATTGAATGGTCTCGGGCAGCACGGGCGATGAAGCCGTTTGATCCGTCACCGCCGGCTGACCGTCCGGTAAATTTGCTGAATCGTTGACATCATCAAAGCTGTCATATTTACTCAGAAAATCCGGCTGAGGCACCTCGGTCTCATCATGGGGAGGTGTTGCTTGCTTGCGGTCCGGATGGTTTGCCGCAGTTTTCAGGTCCCCGGCATTGTCGTTTTTCAGACGACGCTTGAGGTTGCGGCGGGATATTGTAAAAAATCACTCTTTGAGAAACAGAGAGGCTTTGGGCTTGCCCCAGTTTCTCGGTCATTAACTGAATGATATGAGGACCCTGAAGCACGTACGGATGCAGAATGGCGGGAAAAATCGCAGTCAGGGCCAGGCTTAAAACGATCCCGGCGATTATTTTAAAATCGATAGTCATTTTGTAGAACAACTCCTTAGAGAAAAAAGCGGCTGCCCCGAGCTCTTCCTCAATCCGGATTAACTGGTTGTATTTTGCCACCCGGTCACTGCGCGACATGGAGCCCGTTTTTATCTGCCCGCCATTAACGCCCACCACAAGATCGGCAATAAAGGTATCTTCAGTTTCTCCGGAGCGATGCGAAATGACGGTTGTGTATCCCACCTGTTTGGCCAACTCGATGGCATCCAGGGTTTCGGTAACCGTTCCGATCTGATTCAATTTAATCAAAATTGAGTTGGCGATACCCTGTTCGATGCCTTTGTTGAAAATCTTGGGGTTGGTCACGAAAATATCATCACCGACAATTTGAACGGTGCTTTCCAGCTGATCGGTCATAAGCTTCCAGCCATCCCAATCCCCTTCGGCAAGGCCGTCTTCAATGGAAACGATGGGATACTGATCGATCAGTTTTTCATAGTAGTCGATCATCTGGCGGGCATTCAGTTTTTTATTTTCGGATCTTAAGATGTATTTACCGCCCTTAAATATTTCGCTGGCGGCCACATCCAGGGCCAGACCCATATCTTTGCCGGGTTTATAACCGGCGGCTTTTATGGCCTGCAGGATATTTTGAATGGCCGCCTCGTTGGACTCCAGATCGGGTGCAAAGCCGCCTTCGTCGCCCACCGCTGTGTTAAGACCCTGGTCTTTTAAAATCTTTTTTAATTGCTGAAACGTCTCGGCACCCATCTGAACCGCCTCAGCGATGGTGTCTGCACCGAAGGGCACAATCATAAACTCCTGGATGTCCAGATTGTTGGCCGCATGCGCCCCGCCATTGACGATATTCATCATCGGTACCGGCAGGTACCGGGCATTGATGCCGCCAAGATATCGATAAAGCGGCAGCCCGTACGCTGCTGCTGCGGCTCGTGCAGCAGCCATCGATACCCCAAGTATGGCATTGGCACCCAGCTTTGATTTATTGGGGGTACCATCAAGCTCAATCATGCGTTGATCCAAAGCGGCCTGATCGGCGGCATCCATTCCTGCGATGGCCGGCATAATCTTGGTCATTACATTTTTCACGGCCGCGGTTACGCCTTTGCCCCCGTAACGCTTGAGACGCCTGTCACGCAATTCCAGCGCTTCACGTTTCCCGGTAGAAGCCCCGGACGGAACTGCAGCTCTTCCGACTGCTCCGCAAGCGACAATAACATCCACCTCAACAGTAGGGGTTCCCCTCGAATCCAGTATCTGCCTTGCTTTTACGTCTATAATTTCAGTCATGGTGGCCTCCCCTCTGGTGACAGGATGAATCTTTAGTAGCTTAGTTGTTATTTTTGTGCATTTTGTGGCAAACAAATTGTATTGGAATATTTTCACTGTCTTGTAAAGATTGAATATTGTCGATTGAATATTGAATATTTAAGGAATTCTTTCCATTTTTAAAAGGACGGAGCGAAGCGACATCCACAAATATTCAATTTGCAATCTTCAATTTTCAATTCCGGCTCGTCCGGGTTAGGTTGTCGCCTGATAAATTGCGGGCATCGCCCGGCACACTTTCCTAGTTGCTTGACAAATATTATGGAAATGTTACTCTGCTACAACGTTGATGTCAAGTATGGTCAGACGCGATGAAGCATTCTATTCGAAGCAAAAACCGGTCATGCTTAAAGTGAACTTTGAGTAAAAGGCGCAAAAGAAGATTGGGCCAATATGAAAGACCCAAGCAAAAATTTCTATATGACGGCTCACCTATTTGTATCAGCCATCCGGGTCTGGGAATATCAAAACAATACCCCGCCAACATTAGCAGATATAAGTCAAATCCTGACGATGTCACTTGAACGCAGTAATTATATCTGCAGAAAACTGAAGGAAATGGGAATTGTCGATAGTGTCGAGGGGTCATTCGGTAATCGGCTGTTTATCCGGGACCATTTGAAAATTGAAGAAATCCCGCGCCAAGAGGATGAAAGTAAGCTGGCAGAGGAACTTAAGAAATTTCAAGAATCCCAGAAAGGGCTTTCACAAAAAATTGAAAACATTCAGGCTGAGCAGGCCCAAAAGAAAAAAGATCTGTTTGCTGAAATGGAGAAAAAGCTAAAACAGGAACTGGATAAAAAATCATAACATTGATAATAAATTGGGCATTCACCCCCCCTCGACGTCATAATCTGCAATCCATCCGGGTTGCAGGTTTTTTACTTTTAGGATGCATTTATGATCCCGGACGGACGCTAAAAGCCAGGCCAAGTATCAAATATCATGATGATTTTTTTGCTTGACATAAAATCGCCTTTATCATTAAGCTTATTAGGATAAACCATCCAATCTCTTTTGTTTTCAAACACATAAAACTATTGGCAAACCCGGGCCGCATCAATTGGAAACCGTTGATGGGTCTTGGGGCACGGAAATCTGTATTTGAACGATTCATCGTAATTTTTAACCGTAAATGGGAATGTAAATGGACATCGGTAGACCCGCTCAGCAAGAGATCTATTATCGCAAGGTAATTCGCAAGGATAATAGCCAGATATCTCTGGATGCGGACATGATACGCTTGCTTATTGCCATCGATGAAAATAAGAGCCTGTATCAAATTGCCGCTGAAGTGGATATGAGAGCCGATACCCTGAAAACAAATTTGGCGAAGTTGCTGCAACAGAGGCTAATTGAGCCCATAAGAAAGGATCTTCCCGTTCTGGATAAGATTTTTTTACAGGCGCTCAAAATCAATCTATCAAGGGTGATTGGCCCCATCGCCGAAATTTTAATCGAAGAGGTCGTGTCGGAGATGGAAATAACCGCCCCCGGAATTCCGGTACATCAGGCTGCGGAATTGATTGCCGCACTTTCTCATGAAATACCGGATGAGGAAAAGCGGATCGAATTTAAAAAATCCATGATGGATATCTTAAATAAAAAGCGAACCTAAACGGAGGAACACAACCCATGATGGACATTATTTGTGATGCTTGTGGAAAAAAATATCGAGTTGATGAAACGAAGATGAAAGGCGAAAAAGCCAAGGTTAAATGCAAAGCCTGCGATAACATCATGGTCGTAAGCAAGCCGGCACTCGAACCCGCTGATGAACTCTCATTTCCTCCCGAAATACCTGAGCCTGAAGTATCTCAGGCAACCCAAATACCCGAGCGGGCTATTGAACGGCCGGCAGCGCTTCGCCAGGAACCTGAAGACATCCCCAGGGAACCGCCGCCATTTTACGGCGGCCAGAAGGTCCGTTTCGGTCTGTTTGGTAAAATAATCACTGTTATGCTCATCGTCAGTTTGTTGCCGTTTGCTATTTTCTGGGGAATCACGCTACGGGAAACCAATGAACGCATTCGTATGGACACCGAGGCATTGATGGCACAAACGGCCCAGGGACTGGGAAATCAGATCGACGGCTGGATCAATAACAATGTGTCCATTCTGCGCACCGCAGCGAAGCTTTCAGAAATCAACTCCATGGATGGGGCCCAACAAAAGCCGGTTCTAGAAACGATTCAAAAACAATACCCGTGGATGTATCTGGTGTTTACCCTTGGAGCCGATGGGATAAATGTTTCCAGGAATGACGATGTGCCTCTTAAGGACTACTCTGACCGACAATATTACAAAGATATCATGCGGGGTAAAAGCCTCAGCTGGCAGACGCTGATCGGAAAGACCTCCAAAAAACCGGCCCTTGTTCTGGCAGTGCCCATCAAATCAGATGATCAAACCATTGGTGTCATGGCGGCGGCAATGACCGTTGATGACATATCCAAAAGCATTGCCACATGGAAGACCGGAAAGACCGGCTATGCCTTTTTGGTGGATGAGAAGGGATATGTGGTCTCCCATCCCAATCGGCAGTATGTGGCCAAACGCAAAAACCTCAACAGCCATCCACTCATCGCCAATTATCGTAAAAAAGGTTGGACCACCATCACCACTCGATTTACCACCTCAAACGGTCAAGCGGCCCTTGGCCATGTGCGCAGCAATAATTATGGCTGGGCACTGGCTTTGCAGCAGGAAGAAATTGAGGTATTTTCGGCGCTAAACCGGGTGCAAAAGTTTGCGATGACCCTGCTGGGGTGCACCATTTTACTGGTATCCGTTATCGCCTGGTTTTCCGCCCGGGCGATCGTGACGCCGGTAATGAAATTGACGGATGCCGCAGAACGCATGAGCCTGGGCGAACTGAATGTAAAAATCGACATTAAATCCAGAGATGAGATCGGTTTACTGGCGCAGGCCATTGGACGGATGCAGACCAGTTTGAGGTTGGCCATGAATCGGCTTCGGCGCAAACGATAAAGATGGAGCACTCCGCGCAGTTCCTGCGCTTCGTTCGAGGGAGCGCTTCGCTTGTTGAACACATTAATTTCTAAAATCAAGACGTAAAATCCCGCATAGTGCGGGGAGGTAAAAAGCAAGGCAGCGGGAGAATGTCTTAAGCCTAAAGGTCCGCAGGACCGCTCCTAAAGGCTCGCAGAGCCGCTCTTCAAGGCCTGAAGGGCCGATCTTTAACCGGTTGTGCCCGTGATGGTGACTTCGATGGTGCGTTGACGGGATCGGTTGTCATGGTTGATGGCCACAACCTGCTGCCAGGTTCCCAGTTTCAGACGCCCTTCTCGAACCGGCAAGACGATTGAAGGCCCCAATAGCGCTGCCTGTACATGGCTGTGCCCGTTGCCGTCATGCCAGGCTTTTTCATGCTCATATTCCAGATCCGGTGGCGCCAGGCGGCTGACTGCTGCCATTAGATCTCTGACCACCCCGGGTTCATATTCGATGGTCGTCAACGAACCCGTCGATCCCACCATGGTGGCAGACAGACTTCCATTTTCAACCTGTAAATCATGAATCAGTTGCTCCAGCGCCGGCGTAATGTCACGGATGTCCGGCCCGGTGTCCCAGACTGACCTTAACCGATTTACAAAAAATAAATAACGATTTCATATTTCTCCTCCCTATCGATACCGTCACGGAATTTCGACAAGACAGCCAGGTTAAGGGCTTCGCCCAAATTGGCCTCCGGCCCGTTGGGCCTACGCCCCCAAGTGGAATGATGGAATGCTGGAATATTGGAAAAATGGGTCTTGGGAAACTGCAATATGGGATAAATGGCAAACTTCATCCTGACGATAAAATTAAAACGCATAATTTCCTTTAAACCCCACTATTCCAACATTTCATTATTCCAGTATTCCATAGCATTCGATAACGGCAATGCCGATGATCTCTGACCTGGCCCAGCGTACCAGGTTTTCAATGTTGGAACAAATTGAATGTTCGACCCGCTGAATCAAGGAATATTTCTTAAATGGGATTTGATACCGGTGCAGAGCGCTACCCAAGATAAAGAGGTTGCAAATTTTCAACAGGGATCATTAAAATTATGATGAAGCTCTTCGCAGCAAGCTGCGGGGTATTCAGGCGAAGGCGAATAAAGTCAAATTCAGGAGATCTGTTATGAAAAAAATGTTCAAATTAATGGTCTTTTTAACTGGTTTCTTTACCCTCTTTGTTTTCAATTTTTCGGCCCCTCAGGCCGAATTGTTAGAGCCGACCCGATCCCTCAAAGCAACCGGCGGAGACACCGGTCAGTTAACCGTATTCAGTGAACCACCGGGTTTAAGGGTCAAATTGAATGGGACCTTAGTCGGACAGACGCCGATGCGGATTAAAGCGGTCGATCCGGGGACCCACCAGTTACAGGTCAGGGAATCTGTCACCGAAATCTATATCGGACCGGGCCAAACATTTCATATTAGCCTGTTTAAGAATAAATTTATCCAATTCCAGATTGCAAAAAAAGAAGCGGTAGAACCCTCAGGAGCCGAAAAAACATCAACCTCTGAAACCTGGGCCCCCGAACCGTCCTCTGAACAGTTAAGGACAAAGCAAGAAAACCGCAAGGCCTGGGAACGGTGGATGCTTTTTGTCAACGGCAGTTCCAGACATTTTTGAAGGTCAGCTGCGAAACCTTTTTTGAAGACCGTGCCCTCCTCTCAAAGAACTCCGCAATCCCCTCGCTGACCGCCAAACCCTTATCCCATCCATGGGTTGTCTGTTTTTATCTTTTTATATACAATGGCGTTGCCTTTAGGGATCAAAAAAAGTCGAATATTGTCAGAGAATTAGGTCTTTTGCGCCGATGGCTGTATATAAAAATGCACAAAATTGACCGCATTTCTTTTAAGCAGGGTCAAAAAATGAATGGATTTTCATTTTTTTATAACAACATAACTATTTAAAATATATGTAATAACCGTTTCTTAACAAAAATTAGTTGCCCATTGATGTGATATTGGCAGGAAAATTGCGTGTTATACTTTTAGCTTGTACATTTCCAATCTAAAGGGGCAGGGAAGATGGAACGCAGAAACCACCAACGCTATGGGGTTAAACCAGGCACTTTTGCTGTTCTCAGGTCCACATCCATCGAATTGAGCAAAATAAAAGATATGAGCATGGGTGAGATTGCCTTTGCGGTGATCAAATCCAAACCCATTAAAATGGGTCAGATAACCAATATCTCAAAAGATGGGCTTGCGTTTCATTACATCGATCGTCCGGGTGAATCCAACAGCCTGTTTAAAATGGATATCCTGTTTGCCAGAGACGCATTTTATCTGGATCGGCTGCTGTTTAAACCGGTTTTCGACATCTCGGTTGAAACAGATATTCCCTCTAAATTCGTTTACCATTCGTAAATGCGGTGTGCAATTCGGTGAATTGAATCACCGGCAACGGGCTCAATTGGAGTATTTCATCTGTAATCATACACTCGATGCAGCCGAATTCAGGCCAACGCTGCGACCCTGGACTGATGAAAGAATGCTGCTGTATAAACCCAATGAAATGGTCGAATCCCTGATCTAACATCTCAGAATTTATATAACAAAATGAAAAATAAAAGAAGATATCCAAGAAAATTTTATTCAGAGTCCTCATTTTTTGCTACGCGGTACGGCGTCCACGAATGTTTCATTAAAAATCTGGGCAGCAAAGGCGCATTTATTGAAACGGATTTGTTTTTGCCCGCAGGAAATGTCGTGACAGTCGCCGTATCCACTCGCGGCAAAGAAAGCAGCCTCAAATTGAAAGGCAAAGTCGTATGGACGGATCAATATGGATTTGGTGTAGAATTTGGAGAAGCCATCCATATTTAAATTGTTATTCAATTCTTTCATAAAATCCTTGTTTCTGACCTGCAAACTTGTTCCTGCCCCCCACCTACGACTCTTCTTTACCCAAAAAATTCAAATTCTTATCCAGCCAGAACCTGCCAAAATATGAAATAAATTACACAATCAGTGTCACTTTTTTTTCAGATCCCGCTGGGCTGCTAATTCGTATAGGTAGCTAAGTATTTGTAATTCTTACAACGTCTCATTATTTTGTATAATCATCTGTATTTGCACGTTTTTTGCATTACAAAAGAATTCAGGGGGACATATTTTACCCGGCTTGGATGCCTCCCCGTTCAAGTTAAACCAATTTTTCTATATAACTACATATCTATAAACGTTAAGTATATAAGCCTGGGGCGCGATCCGATATTTTCCACGAGAATGAGGACTGCTTTATATGAGTAAAAAATTTGATTGCCTCAACCAAAAAGGGTTTACTTTAATTGAATTAATTTCGGTGATGATCATCATGGGTGTCGTTGCATCAGTAACTATTCAGAAGTTTGGCATGGTATCCGACACCGCAAGCGAAAGGGCATTACATCTGGGGATTAAGGAACTCAATATAAGAGAGTCGCTCGAATGGTCAAACCTTAAGATATCTACTGATGGATATACGACAGATGAAGAATTATATGTAGCGCTAGATACGAAGCTGGGCGACATCTATAAATGGAACCCCGACCCGCCTGATAGATTGACGGGAGGTACACTGTCCTTCAAATCATCATCAAAGACGCTTGACCGACAGGAATCAACACCATCTTCCGCGGGCAAATGGAATTAATTTTTTCCCGGTGGCATCCAAACTGAAAAAGCAGGGTCTCAAATCGCCCTGCTTTTTTTTACAAAACCAGTGACTCAATAAATTCCAGCAGCTGATTTAAGTTCTGACAGGGGCGCACTTCGTCACAATATTCCATGTAGGTACGCATTTCGCTGTCACCCGTATACCAGAAATATTGAGTTTCCGGATTTAGCCAGATCGCCCGCCGGCTTCTTTGCCGCATTTCATCTAAAATTCTTTCTTCCGGATTGGCATAATTGGTTCGCCCGTCACCGATAATAATCAGGGTTGTTTTTTTATTGAGGATATCCATGTAGCGGTTTTTAAACTGTCGCAAGGTCAATCCATAGTCGGTTGCCGCGTTGTATTCAATGTCGGCTTCTTTGAGAATTTTCTCAATGGCCTGATTGATTTCAAAATCATCAAATACCCGGGTGACTTCATCCAGCCCGGCCACAAATACAAAACTCCGCACCTGGGTAAAGCATTCCTGCAGCGAGTACAGCATATTTAACATGAAGCGCGCCGCCGACCAGACGGATCCGGAGACATCGCACAGGGCAACGATTTTGGTTTTTCGCAGCGGATGATGGCGATAAAACAATTCAAACGGAATCCCCTGATAGCCTGCGGACCGGCGCAGCGTTTTCTTGATATCCAATACGCCCCTGCTTCGGTGAGCATATCGCCTGCTGATGGTGTCTTTTAGCTTGCGCACCAGCTGCTCGATCACCTCTCGCATGGTCTCCACTTCTTTTTTGGTCAGGGACGCAAAATGGATTTCCCCCAGATGATCCAGCCGCTGTCGATAAGAAACGTTTTTGTCAGCGCTATCCGCATATGCCCGGCGGTCATGGGTCAAAAGCCGGCGCGCACTTTCCAGGCGGTTTTTAAAATGCGCGTTTAAATCCCGACGAACTTCCCAGTTCATCTGATCACGATGATCGGCGAAAAACTGCTCCAGAGCATCTTCAGCCGCATTGAGCCCCAGCATGATTTCAAGACGCCGGGTCACCGCTCCTAAATTCGAACCCAGACCGCGGTTTTGATCATCAGCGTCTGATCCGATCTGCTGGAGCTGTTCAAAATAAGGAAGGGGGTTGCCGTCTAAAAAATCAAGCACGGCCTGCAAGGTCGTATTTTCTTCCCCTGCCGGCGCCAGCGCTTGCAAAGCATCGTGGATCTGTTCCGCAAGCGGTTCGGAACCGGCGATCGAAGCATCCTGGCGCAGCTCGTGGAAAAACATTTGATAAAGACGGTCAAAATGATGCTGTTCCCGACGGCTTTTAGCGAAATTGGCACGCAAGACCGCGGCAAACTGGGGCTCTTCCAGGATATCGACCAGTTTCAACTGATTCAGGCAATCCAGCACCTCAGAAGTCGATACCCGCAAACCCGCCGTGCGGGCACAGGCCACAAATTTTAAAACGACGTTGACCATGTAAGGAAATGCCTAAAGTTTGAAATGCCTAAAATGACTAAAATAAAAGTAGAAACGAATCATTTTTTAATTTTAGATCATTTTAGGCATTTTAGATCACTTCTTAATTGATTAGCTGATCCAGCTTATCCCTGACCTGAACCACATCGGCCTGATATTTGAGAATCACATTCAAGGTATCCCTGACCACTTCCGGAGACAGGTCTTCGATTTGAAGTGCAATCAGCGATTGCGCCCAGTCCAAGGTTTCCGAAACACAGGGCTTCTTTTTCAGGTCCAGATTCCGAATCTTGTGGATGGCATCGATCAACTGGTCGGCCAGCCGATCCTTAATCCGGGGGATTTTAAGCCGCACGATTCGCATTTCAAGGTCGCGATCCGGATAATCGATATACAGGTGGATGCAGCGCCGTTTCAAGGCATCGCTCATATCGCGCGAATCATTGGACGTTAAAAATACAAAGGGAATATTACGTGCCGTGAGGGTGCCCAGTTCCGGAATCGATACCTGAAAATCACTCAGCACTTCTAAAAGAAACGCCTCGAATTCAGGATCGGATTTGTCGACCTCATCCACCAGCAAGACAACCGGCTGCGCGGATGAAATGGCCTGCAGCAGCGGTCGCGGTTGAATAAAACGTTCGGAAAAAAAAGCATCCTCCTGCGCCGCAATAAGATCCACCGCTTCCGGCAGATTGTGAGCGCCGGAAACCACATCATCAATTTTTTCTTTCACCATCTGCGTATAAAGCAGTTGCTTGGCATACTCCCACTCATAAAGTGCTTTGCTTTCATCCAGCCCCTCGTAACATTGCAGGCGAATCAATTCACGTTCCAGGCTGCGGGCAACGGCTTTAGACAATTCCGTTTTGCCCACTCCGGCAGGACCTTCCACCAGCACCGGTTTCTGCGTGGCCTGGGCCAAAAAAACAACTGTGGCAATCGTTTTTGAGCAAATATAGTCGGCCGACTCCAGCATTGCGGCCACATGATCAACATCTTTAAATTTTTTCTTTTTTTTATCCACAAAAATCCACCCTGATCTATCGTGCGGTTGCTGAAAGAAGCGCTTGATACCCGTTCATAGCATACCACCCATTCAGATTAAATAATAATTTGATTTAAACTTGATATTGTAGTAATTCAAAATTCAGGTAATACTTTACCGTGTATATTCCACGGCTTGCCAGATTCGTTTTCGCAAGAGTCATCCACCATGACAAAATTCAAACTATTCCACCTTAAAAATGAAATGCTGGCCGCCAATTTTTTAGCCAACTTTATCGGTGTATTCTCCGCAAACCTAATATTGTACATGGCTGAAGGGTTTCCAGATAAACAAATGTGGCAACATCCCCTACCCTATTGGATTGATACGCTCTTTACGCCCTTTGCGTTTTCCTTTGTTGCGGTGATGACAGTGCTTTATGAAAAACCGATCCGGCGCTACTTAAATTTATCATTCAAACAGGCATCCATCTCCAAAGACCTTGAAGCCAGGGCCCGACGGCGGCTGCTAAATGCGCCTTTTGTTCTCATGGGCCTTGGCTTCAGCATGTGGCTTCTGGCCGCCACTATTTATCCAATAATTCATTGGGCCTATGGTTCCGGATTAAACATGGTTCAGCGCGCTTTGTTCAATGCCCTCAGCACCGGTGTCATCACCGGTACAATTGCATTTTTCCTGCTGGAACATCTTTTACAAAAAAAGCTGGCGCCTCATTTTTTCCCGGATGGGGGCCTCACCACCATACCCCGGACCCTGCGCATCCGAATCCGAACGCGCCTGGTTGCGCTCCTGTTTGCCTGTAACCTGATTCCGCTCATTTCCATAATGCTGATTCTGCAAAGGATCACAAGCACCCAGCAGGATCTGAGCACGGCCATCCAGCAGCTGCGTTCAGCCATATTTACCAATGCCTTTATTTTTTTAGGGGTTGGCATTTTTCTAACCATGCTGCTTGGCAGGAATTTATCGATTCCCTTTACAGAGATCGTTGAGACCTTGAGATGGGTCAGGAACGGTCGCTTTGACAAGAAGGTGCAGGTCACCACCAACGATGAGATCGGCTATACCGGGGATGTCATCAACGAAATGACCGAAGGGCTCAAGGAGCGCGAGCGCCTGCAGCAATCTCTGGATATGGCCAAGGAAGTCCAGCAAAATCTGCTTCCCGGTGAAGCCCCCGAAATGGAAGGCCTGGATATTGCCGGCACCAGCATTTAT
>PVMK01128249.1_pt1 | contig 14233 bp, 15 predicted proteins | sample 1853481 | NCBI WGS metagenome assembly PVMK01 (sample SAMN08533507, study PRJNA380276) | Marine sediment metagenome, whole genome shotgun sequencing project. | reverse complement strand
GGCCAGTCGAAAAGAATTTTCGTTAAGACAGGTTGCGGCATTGAATGAGCGGAAAGAGCCCATGCTGCGTCGGGATGTCCAGACTTGGCTGGAAAAATCTATTGAAGGCGATTCCGGGCTTTGCCGTGAATTTCGTATGGCCATGATTCGTTTATGCTTGGCGCAATTTGATTCGGGCGATTCAGATCGGGTGTTGGCTACGGCTGTCAAGGAATGGCTGTATGGTGATCTTCGTCTCGTGTCTGGTGTCAAAAAAGCACTGATCTATCAAAAGGTCGCGCGTCATAATGCACGACATATGTTGACCTCGTTAACCCGATGGCTGCGATTAACCGGGAAAGGCGGGCTCATTTTATCTCTTGACATTTCCCGGTATTTTGGCAAACCCCATGAGTCTCCAACGGATGGTTCATTGACCTTTACACCCTCGGCCACCATGGATTTATTTGAATTGCTTAGACAATTTTTGGATACGGCTGATGAGATCGAAGGGCTGTTAATGGTGGTCTTGGCTCCTGAGGAGTTTCTTACGGATTCTCGCCGAGGAGTTGATAGGTATGAAGCGTTGAAGTTGCGAGTCTGGGATGATGTTCGGCCTAAACATCGGCAGAACCCCTTAGCTTCCTTGGTAAGGATTCAAGGTCAGGAAAAAGGAAGTCATTCATCAATGCAACTTGCTCCGCCCAAGCTTCAAGGCCATAGTTCTGTGCCCGAGGTCGAAGCTCGACGGGTTGTCGAAGGGCTGAGGGCGGGCGTGCCGAATAAACATGTTGTCACGGCATTAGGATGTTTGCAGCCGGAGGTGGAAGGGCGATTTCGGCGAATGTTGGAAGCCACACAACAAAATATTACGACTGGGCTTTGTCCTCGTGGGATGGTGCTTGAGGGTGAATTTGGAAGTGGCAAATCCCACGTGCTTGAGTATTTGCAACATTTGGCCCTGGATGCCAATTTTATCTGTAGTCGAATCGTCATTAGTAAGGAAACACCGTTGTATCATCCCGTTCGCCTCTTTTATTCGGCCATTGAATCAGCCGTTGTTCCAAATAAGCAGGGAGAAGTGTTTGCAGAAATTGCCGGTGAATGTGATGTGTGGACGCCCCGGTATAAGAATTTGGTGGCATGGGCAAATAATACTGAAAATCACATTGATACCCGATTTGCAGCTACGTTATTGCTGTACGAGCGGATGAGTTCGGATATGGAATTAGGCCATCGAATGGCCCGGTTTTGGACTGGCGATCCAATTGGGGTGGGTGATTTGAAAAAGTATCTGCAGGAAGCAGGCTTTGGTGGACAATATACATTTGGACGGGTGTCGGCCACAGAACTTGCGCTACAACGTTTCCAATTCGCTGCCCGTTTGATGCAGGCGGCTGGTTATGCCGGATGGATTTTATTAATTGATGAAGCCGAACTTATTGGTCGATATTCAGTCAATCAACGAGCTAAGTCTTATGCGGAAGTGGCGCGGTTGATGAATATGGTTGATGGGCAGAAGTTGCCAGGGCTTGGGACGGTAATCGCCCTAACCAATGATTTTCGAGAAGAGATATTAGAGAAAAAAGGCGACAGCGTAAAAATGTTGGAGAAGCTTCGAAGTAAGCAAACCGACGTGGATCGAGTCTTAGCAGACAAAGCCGAAAAAGGTATGGGTCTACTCCAGTCCCAACGTATTCCTTTAGGGCAGCCTACGTCCGGGACTATTCAAGATGTTCATCGGATTGTTCGTGGGCTGCATCTCAAGGGGCATGGGTGGAATATGTGGGCCCATGATTCTGAGGGTCCGGCAAATATCGTGGCTGGAACCAGTATGAGGAAATATGTGAAAAGTTGGGTGACGGAATGGGATTTCCTTCGTCTGTATCCTGGGGAGGAATGTGAAATTGAAGTTTCTTCGTGGAAGCCTTGCTATGATGAGCCACAGGATATTCCCGAAGTCCAGTTGCCTGAATCAAGTCACCCGGAACAGCTTGGCGTTGTTCCTGGAGCACCTCCGAGTATGCCAGGGGAAGGGGCTGAATTAGTGGCTCCTACCAGTACAGGGCCATCAGCATCTTCTATAACTCCTACCTCCTAAAAGCCTGCAATTTGGTGCTTGAACCCGTCCCTGTGGTAGTCTAACACTCCATTTTCAAATGGTGTTCTTGTAGGTTTGTGCCCCCAAGGCTATTAGCGGGAGTCGTTTCCTCAATTGAAAGCCCACTCTATCCTTGAATCCTACAGGAATGTAGCATCATTCTGAGTATTGCCCGTCTTATAATTTCTCCACCATACGTGTCACACCCTCGACCTTCCCCCCTATCCACAGTTTTTCGCATGTGGTGGCCATTAGCAGGAAGTTGGCTCCTCATGGGTGTGGAATTATTGCTAGTCGCAGCGACGGTGTCTCGCTTAGCGAATCCGAAAATTCATTTAGCCGCCTATGGTGGAGTGGTCTTTCCGCTCTCTCTCTTGATCGAGGCGCCGATCATTATGATTTTGGTCGCTTCCACTGCCTTGTGCAAAGACTGGCCGGCTTACCGCCTCATGCGGAATTTTATTTTAACGTTAGGAGGGAGCCTGACTCTGCTTCACATTATTCTAGCCTTTTCCCCCTTGTATGGAGTGGTGGTGGAAATACTGTTAGGAGCGCCAGAGAGTACTTGGGAGCCTGCCAGAATGGGTTTGCAAATGATGACTCCATGGACCATGGCGATTGCTGTGAGACGGTTTTTTCAGGGTCTGGTCATTCGCGCAGGCCGAACGCGATTGGTTGGATTAGGAACCCTAATCCGATTAGGGGTCAGTGCATCTATGTTGATGGGGGGCTTGGTGATACAAAGCGTCCCAGGAATTATCGTTGCCACGGCGGCTCTTTCGGCTGGTGTGCTCGCCGAGGCTGGTTTTATGTTTTTGTGTGTTCGCCCGATTGTGCGTGACTTACAACAAAACGAAGCTGTGTCAGAAAACCAACTTTCGCTGCAACGCTTGTGCATATTCTATTGGCCCTTAGCTCTTACACCTCTGATCACGTTGGCCACACTTTCCATCGGAAGCGCGGCTATGAGCCGTATGCCACGAGCTTTGGAATCTTTAGCGGTATGGCCGGTGTTAGGCGGGCTCACGTTTATGTTTCGAAGTGTGGGAATTGCTGTACAGGAGGTGGTTGTGACGTTCTCCGATCGACCTCATTTTCTTCGTCCATTACAACAATTTGTGTGGTTGGTCTCTTTGGGTTCCAGTGCGACCTTGCTGGTCATCGCAGCAACGCCGCTCTCTACCCTATGGTTCGAGTCTGTCGCGGCGCTGAGTCCGGAACTTTCTTCACTCGCCAGCATGGCACTTTGGATGGCAGTTGTTCTGCCAGCACTGAGTCCTTGGGAAAATTATTTCCAAGGGGAACTGGTCTATCGAGGTGCCACGACATACGTGACACAAGCTGTCAGTCTGTTTCTACTGGGAAGTTCATTCGTTTTAGTCTTAGGAATTTTGTATGGACAGATTACGGGATTGTTTGTGGGTGTTGCGGCGACTCTAACTGGTATAAGTGTTCAAATGTGGTGGCTTTGGAAGCACAGTCATAGCATGCGAGGGGAGTCGACGGTTTCCCGCATAGGATGACCTATGTGTTAGGAATTTCCGATAAACACATGCTTGACTTTACTTAATTCACTCTTGCAATAACCCATGCTCCTTTGACTGAAATTGCCTTCAATGTGGATGGATTTTCATGCGTGGTAGTGACGATGTAAAGAAAGAATAAATTTCACAACTACCTGAATTGTTTAGAAAAAATTGGCTGGATGCAGATAGCATGAAAATGGAACATTCTTTGCTTTTCTTACAGGTAGGTTATGAACAAAATTTTAATCATTGAGGACGATGACCAGGTTCGAGATTCTGTTTCTCTCTCCTTAGAATCAGTTGGATATGAGGTAATGGAGGCGGCAACCTGTCAGGAAGGCTTCAAAGGCATAAGAAATTTGGTGCGTCTGTTATTATTTCCGATGTGGTGTCGCTAGAAAGTGAAGGAGGCGAGATTCTGCGTAGCCTTTGCCAACAATCTCCAGATATTCCTCTCATCACCCTTACGGCACGATTTCTGATGCTGAGAGCACTGAAGTCGGATATTCAACCAACAGGGCCCATGTCGCCCCACACTTTGCAAAAGCCGTTTACTCTTGACGAACTCCTTGCGACCGTTCAAAGCTGCATTAATTCGTTGAGTCCTCTCAAGCGCTCTCCTCTTCCTGCACGCTCCCCAATCCTCCTGTTTGTCTTATTTAGAATGCAATAAGCACACGGCAATTGAGAAGTACTCTGGCGTGTAGCGCTTGGAAGTTAGTCGCTAGGAGGTTCGAAATGGCCTGAAGGGCGTGAACCCCAGGGAACTGTCGTTGGACGGATTTGCTTGGACAAGCTCTGGAGGTTCACTTGGGCTGCCCGAATGAGTTGAGGGTCTCCGAAATGAACAAGACTAGTGAGCAAGGCAAACAGTTCCGAATGTTGGCGATGGGCTTGGATCAGACGTTCAAAAATTGGATCTATCGAATGATCTGTCGGCAGTTCAGGCTGCTCTTCATCAGGATCATTCCATAAGCGTTGAACGGCTTGCGGGTCGGAATGGAGCCATGATGTGGGAATATGGAGCTGGTGGGCAAGCGATCCGAGTAGCGAGAGGGAGGGATCTACACTTCCATTTTGTACTGACTGTAAAGTTTCGAGTTCAATGCCTGATTGATCCGATAACTGAGAAAGCGTGAGATGGCGGTACTGGCACCATTGATGAAGATAGAGGTCTTGGGACATGAGCGGATCATAGCCAACAGGTTTTAGCAAGTCTACCATGAAGATTGAGCGTATGAGTGGGAGGTTCATAAAAGCTGGGAGCTGAACAACTAGAGGTCATTAGCATTCTATCTGGCATTGGCTGATCTGTTTCCTTGATTCCTCCATAAGGGACAGATAATCTTGGACGTCTAAATCTTGAACCTAAAAGCGGCAGTTGAGCGCGAAAAAGCTGTGCAATCAATTGATGTGCATAGGGAATGTAAAAATTGCGTGGTCACCTTTTGGGTGATGAGTCAATTTTTACATTTCCTAGGCGCCTCAAGGGATTGTGCAGACTTTCGTGATCCAACTGCTGTTTTTAGGTTGAATCAGGTAGAGTGGAGAAATGGCGTGTCGTTTGCTGCATTCTTTCCCTTGACTGGGGGGTTTTACGCCCATGAGTGTTTACTGCCGGGACTCATCCGTTGTTCATTTCCTTAAAACAGAAGAATGTCGGCGATGAATGAAGCTTCGTCTCCTAGTTCCTATTGGATCTGGGCAAGTCTGGTCGGACAATTATTATTGACTGGAGATGGGCGTGGTCTTCGTGGACTGAATTTTCAGGATGGAGCTCACCCCTTGGAGATAGATGAGGAGTGGAAGAAGGAGCGAGGTCCGTTTAAGGACGTGATCAAACAATTGGAAAGATACTTTGCGGGCCGTTTACAGAAGTTCACCATACCCTTGGCCCTGGAAGGCACAGCTTTTCAACTTTCGGTTTGGCATGCTCTCAAAACCATTCCATATGGCGTGACGGCTTCGTATGGGGCTATTGCCAAGAAAATCGGAAATCCAAACGCATCACGTGCAGTTGGGGCGGCCAACGGACAAAATCCTGTTTCGATTATTGTGCCCTGTCATCGCATCATTGGACAAAGTGGGCATCTTGTAGGCTATGGGGGAGGTTTGTGGATTAAAGAAGCTCTGCTGGAATTGGAGCAGCGTTTTGCCTAGGAGCCTGTCGGACTTAGGAAGAATCGGCTGAAAAAGTGTCTAAGCGGTCCATATTTCGCCGATTTCTTGGACCAAAGTCCCACTATGGGCCGGCGAAATAGTCAAAATCTGCCCTCGCTTAGCCCATTTTTGCTCTCGATTCCCTAAGCCTGACAGGCTCCTAGGCTTATTCGTCCCAAGAGATTCCGTGTTGACCGAAAGAGCAATTATTTCTGTAGATTGGTCATGGGGGGAGGTGAGTGTGGCTGTCTTTTGATGGCCCCAAAGTGTACTTGGACCTGTGTGCGATGAGTATCCTCAGCATAGCGGTGTAAGGTTTCCCTGATCACCGGAAAGGCTAGCTGGTCCCAGGGTATGGCCTCGATTGGCAACAACTTCACCTCAAGACTTTCTTCTCCCGGTCCAAAATTAAGGTCTTGTAAGATGGCACGGTAGACCACATAGACTTGATCGACGTGAGGTAAACTGAACAGGGCGTATAAGGTCTGAATCCTGACTCTGGCATTGGCTTCTTCCAGAGTTTCTCGTGCGGCAGCTTCCTCGGTGCTTTCTCCTAATTCCATAAATCCAGCCGGAAATGTCCATAAGCCAAGTCGGGGCTCAATAGCTCGTCGGCATAACAGAATTTTTCCCATCTCGTTCGGGAATGCACCCCGCCACAATTTTAGGATTTTGGTAGTGAATCGTTTGGCAAGCCGGGCAGACGGCGCGCGGGAGTGTTTCACCTTGGGGAATTTTTTGCTCCACGCCTTTCCCGCACTGACTGCAAAAATTGATGGGTGGAAGCATTGGTGTATGAGTATTAGAGAGAAGATCCGGCATAACTATTCTTTTTATGTATGATACCTGGAATCATGCCTATTTCAAATCGTGGCAGAGCTGATCGAATAAGAAGCCGCATTGGTGTGCTGGCAGCTACTTTCGATGGCTTTTGATTGTGATTCGGCGTAATCATTTGTTAAAATTAATCAGCCATTTTCATGGCTGATTAACCCCATTTATCAACGTACGAGTCAGTAAAAGGAATATCTGGAATGAGTGTGAATGATAAACAAGTAATCTTTTCTTTGGTGGGAGTCGGAAGAATTCATCCACCCAAGAAACATGTGTTGAAAGATATTTATCTCTCATTTTACTATGGCGCCAAAATTGGCGTGTTGGGGTTGAATGGTTCGGGAAAAAGTACCCTGCTTCGAATTATTGGAGGTGTGGATACGGACTATGTTGGGGAAATCACCTTTTCCAAAGGGTATTCGGTTGGGTTGTTTGAACAAGAGCCATATCTTGAACCCGGGAAGACCGTAAAGCAAGTCGTGGAAGAAGGCCGTGCCGACGTTGTGCAGCTGCTGAGAGATTATGAAGAAATTAGTCAACGATTTGGCGATGACATGAGTCCAGAGGCCATGGAGGCGTTGATCGAACGGCAGGGAAAATTGCAGGAGCAGATCGAAGCCGTGAATGGCTGGGAATTAGAGCATCAATTGGATGTTGCCATGGAGGCATTGCGGTGTCCCCCTCAAGATGCCCTTGTGGATGATCTTTCAGGAGGCGAACGCCGACGGGTGGCGCTCTGTCGGTTACTCATTCAAGAGCCGGATATTCTGTTGCTGGATGAGCCGACGAATCATTTGGATGCAGAAACGGTGCAATGGTTGGAACAACATCTTCAACAATATAAGGGCACGGTGATTGCCGTGACCCATGATCGGTATTTTTTAGACAATGTGGCTGGTTGGATTTTGGAACTTGAGCGGGGGAAGGGGATGCCTTTTCAAGGGAACTATTCCTCTTGGCTCGAGCAAAAGAAAGATCGTTTGGCCAAAGAGGAAAAAACCGAGTCAAAACGTCAAAAGACACTGGAACGGGAGTTAGAATGGATTCGTATGTCGCCCAAAGGCCGGCAAGCTAAAGGTAAAGCCCGTATGACACGGTATGAGCAATTAGTGGGAGAGGAACAGGCGCAGCAGGCTGATGATTTGGAGATTTATATTCCTTCGGGCCCACGGTTGGGTGACGTGGTGGTTGAGGTCGAGAATCTTTCAAAGTGTTATGGCGAAAATCTGCTGTTTGAAAATTTGTCGTTTTCGTTGCCGAAAGGTGGGATCATTGGAGTTATTGGTCCGAATGGTGCGGGCAAGTCCACGCTTTTTAACATGATTGCCGGCTTGGTCACGCCGGATTCAGGGTCTTTGGTGCTGGGTGATACCGTTAAACTTGGCTATGTGGATCAAAATCGAATAATCGATGATGCCTTGAACGTGTGGGAATGCATTACGGACGGCCAAGAAACGGTGATGTTAGGCAAAGTCGAGGTCAATTCTCGCGGGTACGTTTCACGGTTTAATTTTTCGGGGTCCGACCAGCAAAAAAAGGTCAAGGATTTATCGGGTGGGGAGCGAAACCGTGTGCACTTAGCCCGTATGCTGAAAGAGGGTGGGAACGTGTTATTGTTGGATGAGCCGACCAACGATCTGGATGTGAATACGCTACGGGCGCTTGAAGAAGGCTTGGAACATTTTGGTGGCTGCGCCGTCGTGAGTAGCCATGACCGATGGTTTTTGGATCGTATTGCCACCCATATTTTAGCCTTTGAAGGGAACAGTCAAGTTGTGTGGTTTGAAGGCAATTATACTGAGTATGAGGTCCACCGGAAGAAGCGATTGGGAAAAGCCGCTGAACAACCGCATCAAATCCGTTATCGAAAATTAACGAAATCCTAATGGGAATTTATGCCAACGGAATATCCCAAACTCTCTCCCGACCCCGTTAAGCCTTCTCACGAAGTGCTTGGATCCCCTAAATCCAGATCGGTGATGATAGCCAGGATTGTTGGGATTCTGTGTGTGGCTGGAGGTTTTGTCTTAGGCATTCAAGGACTGGGTAGCCCTGATTCACCTATGCTTCCAATGGCGTTGGGGATGATTGTTGCGGGTTTGTTTGCTCAAGTGTTTGCGTTGGTCCGATCCTGGTATGTGTATTCTCAACGGAGCAGATAAGTCAGTAACATGTTGGGCGGGAATGTTGAAAGACGAGTCGTGAGGTACTGCTCTCTCCTTCTGGCCATAGGGCTCTCTTGTCTCATGGTGAATTGTGCGCCTTGGCGTGATGACTATTTCGACAGTGGTGTTGGCGTATTGACTCAGGCCGATGTGAAAGACAAGTTAGGGAAACCGCATATCGTCAATGATCCATTACTCTCGGATGAGACGACGTGGTCGTATCGGCAAATCCTCAGTGAAGGTGAATTGGATCCTTGGGGAATTCAAACGTTTGGGAAAGAAGCGGGAAGCGTATTGGGTGGGGCAGAGGGGCTATCACGGGAAAAAATCTATTGTTTTGTATATACCTTGACCTTTGATAAGGAGGCGGTGCTTCGTCACTGGAAACGGGATTTATGTCAAGTCCCCACTCCCCCCAACATTTTCGAACAAGGGCTTTCCGGGAAGTTGAGGCTTCCCCCATTTGTTAAGGAATATCTGGATATCCCTGTCTAGACAGGGATCCCTTCCCACATTGAGGTGTTCGTTCTATGAGTGTTTTTAAAACCGGCGCGTTTCTTCAGCAATGTTTTTCCGTACATCCCCTCACACTCAGCTTGAAACTTGTCACCCCACCTGAACTTGTTGGGATCGTCTGTACGAATTGTCGTATGAAGCACCGGTTGACCATTCGACAGGTTGCTGCCTCGGAATCGAAGAAAACAGGAATGGATGATAAGGGGATGTTGTCTCTTCAGGATTGTTCACAGATGCATCCCGAAGATGTCAGGATTTCAATGGTTGATGTGGTCAAGGATTCTGTGGAATTTCGGTGTCGTCCTTGCCGGCGCACGTATCTGCTCGATATTAGAATGTTTGAAACACACCAATCCTGAAGTCGGCCTCCATTGCTGAAACAAATCAGTAGTTTTGTAAGAGGTGAGAAGCCGGATATGTTAGCCGAACAGCCGCACCAGGTTTCCCTGATGCGGCCGTGCATGGCAAGGAGAATATCTTAGCGGTTTGGCTGAGGTGTATACCTTAGATAGGGTTTGACCATTCGATGCCCTTTCGGAAATAAATTCGGGATATCGGCATCAGTGACGGCTGGAGTGATGATGCAATCTTCCCCGTCTTTCCAGTTGGCAGGTGTCGCCACTTTGAATTTCGCCGTTAATTGCAGGGAGTCGACCACTCGCAGAATTTCTTGGAAATTCCGGCCTGTTGATGCGGGATAGGTCAACATCAATTTGACTTTTTTGTCTGGCCCAATGATAAACACTGAGCGAACGGTCATGTTATCCAACGCATTGGGATGGATCATGTCATAGAGGTTGGCTACTTTCTTTTCGGGATCAGCGATAATCGGATAGCTGACAGTACAGCCTTGGGTCTCATTAATATCGTTGACCCAACTTTTGTGTGAGTCAATGGGGTCAACACTGACGGCCAGGACTTTCACGTTGCGTTTTTTGAAATCCTCGGTAATCTTGGCCATGGCTCCCAGTTCGGTGGTACAAACAGGGGTGAAATCTTTGGGGTGTGAAAAGAGGATACCCCATCCATCGCCCAGCCATTCATGAAAATTCACGGTGCCTTGTGTGGTTTCTGCCGTAAAATTCGGTGCTTCATCTCCAAGTCGTAATGCCATAATGCCCCTCTTTTCTGTTATGAATACAGTTGATAAGATATCTCAGGGTCGAAGCAACCCCTTGAGAACGATTGCTGATCATGCAGAAACATTTTTATTCTCTCAAACACGGTCCACGACAAAGAAGTCTAAGGCAGTTTCGTTAGGATGGTCAATGTCAGATGGAATGAAGTATGGTTGTGGCAAAAAATCCTGCGTTTCAAGGGGATTTTCTATTGATTTTTATAATGAGAGGGAAGGGTAATCTATGAAGGAATCTTCATTACAGGTCGCCGTGATTATGGGGAGCAAGTCTGATTGGGACACCATGCGATTAACCAGTGAAACATTGACCAAACTTGATATTGCACATGAAAGCAAGGTGCTCTCTGCTCATCGAGCCCCTGATGCATTGATCGACTATGTCGGACAAGCTGAAAAGCGTGGGGTTCAGGTGTTTATCGCGGGTGCCGGGGGCGCGGCACATTTAGGCGGAGTCATTGCGTCGAAAACCCAATTGCCCGTGTTAGGGGTTCCGATGCAATCCAAGGCCTTGCAAGGACTCGATTCACTCTTATCTATTGTACAAATGCCCAAAGGTATTCCAGTCGGCTCCCTGGCAATTGGAAACGCAGGCGCAGTGAATGCGGCGTTGTTAGCCGCAGCTATCCTGGCCTTAGCCGATCCAGCTCTGGCGAAGCGATTACGAACGTACAGGGAAGAGCAAACCCGGGCAGTCTTAGCCGATCAGTTATAACGGAAAGTCCCTCCTCTTTTTGTCATTCCCGACATTGTTAATCGGGAGTCTATCTTAGGGTCCGTCAGGGCATTCCCGATACATTTGGCCGAGAAGCTTTTGGAGCGATGTCGGCGCAGTCCGAAAGCGCCTCGGCCCTCCGGGGACGCCCCTCTTTGGACCGGGGCGTCGTTGCTTCCTCGGTCACATAATCCTGCTATGCTCTCTCGTTGCGCCTCGCCCCGATCGCAAATCTGGGCCTCCCAATCGTACCGGATATGTCCTGACGGACCCTTAGGGTTCTTGAGAGGCCTGCCCCTACCAAATGGCCGTAGGGGGAAAGCTATTTACTAACGTTGGATTTGCTATCTTTCTGCTGTATAAGCGCAAAGCGAGGGATAATCTTTCCTCCTACCTCAACCTTCTCATGAAACATTTCCAAAGGTCTGACCCACAGCCCACATTCTCCGTATAGGGCTCGGTACACGACCAAATCCTCTTCGGTTTCTGAATGCTTGGCGACGCCAAGGACCTGATAGGTGTTTCCTTTGTAATGACGATACGTGCCTGTTGGAATCATGAATATCTCCATTTAAGAGGAATGTCTTTTCGGATTAGGTGCCCAATCTGACTGCTTAACCTGTGTGATTATTGAGGGTACTGCTGGCGATAAGCATGCAGGGCAATACTGCTGGCAACGGTCGCATTCAACGGGATGGATGTATGAATTTGGGGGATGCTGAGTCGTTGCGGAAAATTGAATGAGGGAATGCCAATGCCTTCTTCGCCAAGGAGAAGGCGGACGTGTTGTGGCCAGGATACGGTTGATACATTCTTGCCATCCATATCCAAGGCGTGAATCCATTTCAAAATTTCAGGCCGATGTAATTCAGTAATTGAACATCCTTGATTCAGCGATTGGACAAAGGCGGCCCCGCTGCTGGCTCGAATGACTTTGGGATGAAAGGGATGTACGGCTTCGCGAAGAAGAATCACTGTGCGTACGCCGAAGGCTCGACAGGAGCGAAGAAGTGCACCTAAGTTTCCTGGGTCACCGATGGGACAGAGTATTTCGAGACCCAAGGGAGGTTGCGTCAGATCAAAGAGGGGTATCGAGGGGTTTTGACAGACTAGCAAGGGTTCTTTGGTGCCGAAGACATCTATTTCATCAAAGAGTTCCTTGGACAGTGCAAAGGGGGTTGCCTGAGACGAACAATCTTCTAGGATTTCGTAGGATTGAGAAAACAAGATTTCACAGATGGATGTGCCTGAATCCTGCGAGATCTCCTTCCTCAATTTTGTCCCGGATACGAGACATTGCTGGTGGGCTTTGCTCCCTTGGGACTCTAGCAACGAGACCCAGCGTTTAAACTGAGGGTTGTGTCGGCTTGAAATGAGTCGAGGACGGGTCATGAAAATTGAAAATGTGAATGCTGTTTATGGGATTGGCCAATGTTTGAGATAATGTTCCGAAATGAGATAGTGCCCATGATTGTCGGCGATGATCATAGCAAATATCGCTTAAGAGACCTACAGGAATAGCCGATAACGGAATAAAACAAGTAATCCCGCGCCCCCTTCCATGGAGGGGAGATTCTCGTGTTTATAAATTTCAATTTTCAGTGTCTAGACGTCGGTTGGTGCCAGAGGAAGAAGTGATGTTTGGATCCTGGTCAGGGGATAAACCGACCAGAAAGGTCAGGAATCGGTGAGTGTTCCAAAGCCAAAAGAAATCAGTGGAATGGCTGAAGCAGAAGATGACGGTAAAGCTCTAGAATCGTTGGGGAGGATTCTGCGTTGTCTTGGACGGCATTCGTTTGATCTGGAAGATCGTTCGGAAGAAGAGATTGAAAAAGAATTTGAACGCTGGGCCATGCATGTGTTGGTGGGGGCGTCAATTCGTGATGAAGAGGCCGAGTTTGAGGAAGGACCCCTTCGACGGGACTGGGGTGAACTCACCAGGTTTGTGAATAGACATCGCCAACAGGAAAAAAAATATGTCAATCACAATCTGCAGGATGTGCGAAACGTTCTGTGGGAATTTACGAACACGGTGGGACGAGCCATTGTGGAAGATCAAGAATCTGATCAACAAGTGGATCATTACCTTGTCCAATTGCGAGCGGCGACAGAAGGGGGATCGTTTAGCGAGTTGAAACAAGCTTTGCTGTCCGTCGTTCAAGGTATGAATTCGGTGATTGATGAGCGCAAAAAAACGCCAACAACTGCGGATCAAGCGTCTTGGTGAGAAATTGCGTGCTGTGGAACAGGAATTAGGGAGTGTTCGAAAAGAAATGGTGTTGGATCCGCTGACGCGGCTCTATAATCGTGGGGCTTTGGATTTACAGTTAGAGCGTACGGCTAGCATGAGTTTCTTTTCGGAAACTCCAGCATGTGTCTTCATGGTGGATATCGATCACTTTAAACAAATTAACGATACGCATGGCCATCCGGCTGGAGATGCGGTCCTTCATCAACTTGGCGATCGTCTTGTGTCGACTTTTCCGCGAAAGACAGACGTTGTGGCACGTTATGGGGGTGAGGAATTTTGTGTGTTACTCCCTGGAGCCAATCTCGAACTGTGCCAGCGTTTAGGGGATCGGTTATTGGAAGCGGTGCGTCGTGAGGCGTTTCATTACCAAGAGATCCGTATTCCTGCCACGGTGTCTGTCGGTGTGGCTGAACTAATGCCAGGAGAAACCGTTCCGACGTGGTTGGAACGTACCGACCGTGCGTTGTATCGGGCTAAGGAGAGTGGACGCAATCAATTATGTATGGCGAGAGATACGGTAGGCGTGTCTGAGGAAAACTAAGGGCTCGCGAAACAATAACTTCCCATTTTCGCATCCCACCTTCAGGCCAGCTTGGGCCGATCTTCACTCGCACAATCCTCAGCGTAGGCCTTGCTACGCCTGCGGTTGTGCTCCATCAGAGCGACCCAAGCTGGCCCAAATTTTGGCGTGAATTCTGGGAAGTTATTGTTTCGCGAACCCTAAGGCCGAAAACGCTGGCGATTGTTAGAGTTCTGGGACTTTAGGTTGTTTGCGGTTGGGTTGAGGGCGCGAGGTATTTCAGCGCCAAGCGATGGACGTGAGTAATCTCTTCAAAACTTCCCAGTTTCGT
>PVMK01123715.1_pt1 | contig 14234 bp, 14 predicted proteins | sample 1853481 | NCBI WGS metagenome assembly PVMK01 (sample SAMN08533507, study PRJNA380276) | Marine sediment metagenome, whole genome shotgun sequencing project. | reverse complement strand
AACCAGCGGACACCGAGACTGGCTCAAATGATCTCGTCATCGCACTGAGCCCAAAACAACTCGTGGGCCTCGTGGCGTTCATCGTCTTCGTGGTGGTGGTGACGCGGGCCCGTCGCCGGGCAGGCGACTAGACCGACTGGCGGTCCCGATGCTCGATGGTGCCGTCGGCATGGAGGGCAAATCGGCCATCGGTCCGGGCGTGGACCGGATCTGACCTGTCCCAAGGCCAGCCACCGAATTGGGTGCGCCGATAGTCATCAACAGCCGTCTGCAACTCTTCAGGCGTGTTCATGACGAACGGGCCTAATTGGTAGACAGGTGCACCGATCGGTCTGCCCTGGAGTAGGAGGAACTCTGCGGGCTCACCACGGTTCTCGAGCGTGACACTTCGGATCGGGTCGAGTCTGACTCCGACCTTCGCCGCGACCGAGGTGTCGTCGACCGTCACGTCATCCCCCAGGAAACAGTGCAGCATCCGGTTGACGCCCTCCGAGGTGGGCGGCAGCACCCACGAAGCGCCTGGATCAAGACGAATGAGCCAGATAGCGAGATCTGAGTTCGATTGGGACGCCCACGAATCGGGAGGCGGTGATGGTGGAATGTGGTCCCCCATCGAGCCGGCGATCAGATCGACCGACACACCGTCTGCGGGCGTGATGGTGGGAATCGACTCGCTCCACAACATCCCGAAGTAGGCGGGGACCATTTTTGACTCGGGTGGGAGGTTGAGCCAGATCTGAAACAACTCCATCGGGTTGGGACGATCTTCTTCGAGGAGAGGGAACATCTCGGAGTGCATGATCCCGCTTCCCGTGGTGAGCCATTGGACGTCACCTTCGCCGTAACGTGCCGTGGCGCCAAGCGAATCGGAATGGTCCACATAACCTCGTCGTACAACGGTGACGGTCTCGAAACCACGATGAGGATGCTGGGGAAATCCCGGGACGGCCACCCCGTGATACATGCTCCAGCCCTTCTGATAGGAGAAGTCGGAGCCGAGGTTGCGACCCAACAATGACTCGTTGGGGCCGAGTGCATCGTTGCCTTTCGGGTAGTAGTCGACGTGATGAACGGTGAAGATGAAGGGGTCGATGCCTTCCCACGGGAATCCGAGTTCGACTAGATCGAGAACTGCACTCATTTTGGTCCGGACCTCCATCCGTGAGTTGGGACACTAGGCAAACCCGACAACCAGTGGTCGGTCCCGCCTATTTCACACAGCGAGACGAAATCGAAGTTTCGCATGCCCTAATCGGGCCGTGGAAACAGATTCTTAGACAAGTATCTAAAACTTGGAATAAACGGTGGGTCAAACGTTGCTGTAACCGCTTGTGACAGATTGGCCAGCCAAAAAGGAGAAGTCACCATGAAGAGTCCCACACAGCGCACCGCGCTCGTGACGGGAGCCAGTTCGGGGCTGGGTCTCGAGGCATCAGCCCAGTTCGCCGACCAAGGTTTCGGAAGGGTGATCATCACCGCCCGAACCGTGGAAAAAGCCAAGACGACCAGATCGCAACTCGAGACACGCACCGGCAAGAAAGTGTTCGAGACCCTGATCCTCGACAACGACAGCCTGGCAACCGCAGAAGCCGCGGCTACCCAGCTTGGCGATCGAGGCGGCCAGATCGACGTTCTCGTCCTGAACGCGGGTGCTGCTCCAGCAAAGGATCTGATTCGATCAGACGACGGGCTCGAAGCCACCATCGCGTCAACCCTGGTGGGTCATCACCTTCTGACGATGAGACTGCTCGAAAATGATCTTCTCAGCGCCAACGCTCGCATAATCATCTCAGGATCCGAAGCCGCTCGGGGCGACGTACCGACTTTCAAGCCGCTCAACGTGGAGGATTTCGCGGCAGAACACTTCGACGGCGATCTCGAAGCTGTGATCCACGCCCAAATGTTCATGAACGAGCCCATCAGCTACAAGCCATCCGACACCTATGCAACCGCCAAGGTGTTCGTCGCCTGGTGGGCCGCCGAGTTGTCGCGATTGCTTCCACCGGGAATGACGGTCAACGCTGTTTCGCCCGGCAGCACGCCCGAGACCAATGCGGTGCGCAATGCGCCCTTCTACATGCGACGACTGATGGTTCCCATGTTCAAGCTCATTCCCGGCATGTCGCACTCGGTGGCAGACGGCGCCGGCCGCTACATCGAGGCGGTGGGCTACGACGACGAGATCACAGGGAAGTTCTTCGCGTCAAAACCCGGGAAGATGATCGGACCGCTGGAAGAGATCGAGTTGGATCACATCAATAGCCGCGCCGGCCAGCATGCCCTCTGGAACAAGACCGTCGAAGTGGCCGGCGGAGTGGGGTACCCGAGCCAGGACTCGGCGCCGACCGAACAAAGGCTCGCGGGATAGCGTCAAGCGTGTCCACACAGTTGGCTCCACACCACCTATGTGCACACGCTTGGATCCGCCGACCAGAGGCAAACAGGGGGACTACTTCTTGTGGTGTCTTCGTCGTTCGCCCTCGGCGAGATAGCGCTTTCTCACGCGGATGGCATCGGGCGTGACCTCGACCAGCTCGTCGTCCGCAATCCACTCCATCGCAAGCTCCAAGGTCAATTTGCGCGCCGGCTTGAGTTTGATTGCCTCGTCGGATGCGTGAGTTCGAATGTTGGTGAGCTGCTTCGCTTTGGTCGCGTTTACCACCATCTCCTCCGGTCGGGAGGCCTCTCCGATGATCATCCCCTCGTACAGCTCGCCGCCGGGCTCGATGAAAAGCTCACCCCGCTTCTGAAGGTTGTCGAGGGCGAACCCGGTTGCCGATCCGAGTCGGTCCGCCATCATGGCGCCACCGACACGATGGGGCAGCTCCCCCACCCACGGAATCCACCCGGCCTGGTGCTGGTGTACCAGGGCGGTGCCCCGGGTGGCGGTCATCAGCAACGATCGGAATCCAAGCAGACCTCGTGACGGGGCTTCCAGAGTCACCACGGTCCTCCCCGTATCCCCCGGTCTGAGATCGGTGACCGTGCCCTTGCGGGGGGCAATGGCTTGAGTGACGGTGCCGACATGGTCATCTGGCACGTCGATCACGGCGCGCTCCAGTGGTTCGTGTGGTTTGCCATCGACCTCGCGGATGATCACCTGCGGTCGACTCACCTGGATCTCATAGCCCTCACGGCGCATGGTCTCGATCAGAACGGCTAGCTGGAGCTCACCCCGACCGGCCACCTCGATCACCTCGGGCGACGCCGTGTTTCCGATGCGGATAGACACGTTGCCCAGAACCTCGCGTTCCAGTCGATCGCGAATCTGACGTGATGTCAGCAGGTTGCCCGATCGCCCCGACAACGGTGAGGTGTTCACGCCGAAAGTCATTCGGAGCACCGGCTCATCGACCTGTAGCCGTGGCAGGGGTTGAGGGTCCGACGGGTCGGCGAGGGTGTCACCGATCTCCACTTCGGGGAAGCCGGCGACAATGAAGAGATCGCCGGCGACTCTGTCCTCGACGTCGTCGCGGCCCAATCCCACAAATCCCATCAGTTGGGTGAGACGTCGTCGCATCGGAGGCTCCTCGACGTTGGAGTGACATAGGGCAACCCGTTCTCCGCTTCGGAGAGTGCCTTCCACGACACGACCGATCGCCAGACGACCCAGGTAGTCAGATGCGTCCAGGTTGGTGACCAGTGCCTGGAGAGGAGCGTCCGGATCGCCGGAAGGACCAGGAATCGTGTCAACGATGGCATCGAGCAGCGGGCCGAGATCAGCGTCGGCATCGGGTATGCCGATACCCGACATCGCCCTCCCCTGACGAGCCACGCTGGAGATGACCTCGAACTCGATGTGCTCATCTGATGCATCGAGATCGAAGAACAACTGATAAACGTCATCGACCACCTGAGCGATCCTGGCGTCGGGGCGGTCCACCTTGTTGATGACCACGACCGCGGGCAGGTGAAGGGCCAGTGCCTTCGACAGGACGTATCTGGTCTGGGGCATCGGCCCCTCTGCGGCGTCGACCAGAAGAAGCACCCCGTCCACCAGCGCCAACGCACGCTCCACCTCACCGGCGAAGTCGGCGTGACCCGGCGTGTCGACAAGGTTGATCTTGGTTCCTTTCCACTCGACGGAAGCCGCCTTGGCGAGGATGGTGATGCCCCGCTCGCGCTCCTGATCGTCGGAGTCCATGACTCTGTCGATACGGACCTCGTGCGATGAGAACACTCCGGTAGCGCCGAGCATGGCGTCGACGAGAGTGGTCTTGCCATGGTCGACGTGCGCGACCAAAGCAACATTGCGAAAAGGGGCTCCAGACATGGAACCGACAAGGGTACTGGTCTCCCGGGCCAAGGCCTGAAGCCGGCAGGTATGTTCACCCCAGACAGATGACGCCCGATGACCTGACAAATCTCAACATCCCCTCCGATCCCCGAGTCGCACCGGACGGCAGCCGGATCGCCTTCGTGGTGTCGACACCGGACATCGAAGAGGATCGCAACGACAGCCGGATCTGGCTAGCCGACGACGCTGGTGACCGCGTCCTCACCAATGGCCCGGGTGACAAGGCCCCGAGATGGTCACCCGATGGCTCCAGCCTCGCGTTCATACGCAAGGCTGATGACTCCGTGGCTCAGCTGGCTGTGATGCCACTCGGCGGCGGCGAAGTAAGAGTCATCACGGATTTCGACCACGGCGTTGAGGCTGTTGAGTGGTCGCCGGACGGTTCGAGGCTCATGGTCGTCGCTATCACCGCGACCGAGGAATGGTCCGATCTGGACGACGATGAGCGGGAGCGACGACCACGCCGGATCACTTCCGTTCCCTATCGTTTTGACGGTCGTGGCTCGACTCACGACAGAAGACGTCACCTCTGGATTGTTGAGCCCGAGGGCGAACTCGAGCCGCGGTGTCTCACCCCGGGTGATCACGACGAGGAATTTCCGGCCTGGTCGCCCGATGGAGCCACGGTGGCCTTCATCTCCGATCACGATCCGGGCAGGGGTCTGGTTTCAGGCAACGACGTCTTCGAAGTCGACGTCGAGAGTGGCGAGATTTCGAGAGCCGCGGCCAGGGGTATCTGGCACTCGGTGTCTTATCGATCCGACGGGGCCCTTCACCTGCTCGGCAACGTCGAAACTGCCTATCCAGTCGACGCCTACCTCTATCGTCGAGAGCCCGACGGGTCTCTCACTGCCCTGACAGGGCATCTTGATCGAGGCTCGGTTTCGCCGGCCGCGGGCCCGGCTGCGGTCGTGTGGGACAACGACAACGCCGTCATCGGTCTGGAGGACTCGGGGGCCTTCGGGGTGATCGAGATGTCGTCCGACCGCACCATCGCGACCATTGTCGATGGGCAGCGGATCATCACCGGATTCGACATCCACGACGGGCGACTCATCTTCACCGCCTCGAAATGGGATTCACCGGGCGAGCTCTACTCGACTCTCGATGGAGCCGAGCAACAACTGACGAGTCTCAACAGCATGGATCTGGGACTCATCGAGCCTGAGCACTTCCGGGTCGAATCCGGCGACGGCGAGATCGACGTCTGGGTCCATCTCCCAGACGGCGACGAGTCTGTGCCGGTTTTGTTGAGTATCCATGGAGGGCCCGCATCGCAGTACGGGTTTGGCTTCTTCGACGAGTTTCAGGTCTACTCCGGCGCCGGTTATGGGGTAATAGCCACCAACCCCCGCGGCTCTTCGGGGCGGGGTCGCGATTTCGCCCGTGCTGTTGTCGGAGCGGGCTGGGGCGATGTCGACCTCGAGGATGTCAGGGCGGCGGTGGAAGCCTCCCTCGATAGATTCCCGAGACTGGACAGGGGGCGGATGGGGTTGATGGGTGGTTCCTATGGAGGGTTCATGACGGCGTGGATCATCGGCCAGGAGGACCGCTGGAGATCGGCAGTGGTGGAACGAGCGCTGATCTCGTGGACCAGTTTCGCCGGCACCTCGGACATCGGCGGAGTGTTCCCGGAGAACTACACCGGGGTCTCCTACCCCCAAGGCTGGCAAACCTGGTGGGAGCTCGGGCCCTTGGCGCTGGCCGAGAACGTGACCACTCCGACTCTGATCCTCCACTCCGAGGATGATTTCCGCTGTCCGATAGAGCAGGCCGAGCAGTACTTCATGGCACTGTTGCGCAACGGCACCACGACCGAGATGCTCCGATTCCCCGGCGAGGGGCACGAGCTGAGCCGGGGTGGAAGCCCACTCCATCGCAAGGAACGATTCGACGCCGTGTTGGACTGGCACGGCCGCTACCTGAACCCTTGATAGGAAGAGCAGCTACTTCCCAATCAAAGATCTCACCTCATCGAGTACTCGGGCAAACACATCCTCGATCTCGAGACCCGGTTCGACCAGGTTCCGGCTTCCGATCTCATCACCAACCCACTCCCAGTCGGCCTCCTGGTAAACAGCGACACACAATCTGACCGCTTCGTCGAACGTCACCCCGGTCTGATCGGTGGCCTGAAGTATTCGGTCAACGATCAACGACTCACGGCTGATCACAAACAGACGATCATCGGGGCTGAGATGGATCGTCGAGATGTCACCATCGACCTGGGTGTCGGGAAACTCGACCAGCCAGACCTCTCCGTCATCGAACTCGTAGGCGAAATGGTCCCCCTGGGTGTGACGCAGACCAAGACCAATCAGAGCGTTGCGATCTGATTGGTCGAGATACGCGCACATATCGATGTCGGTCGGACGGTACGAACCGGTGTGCAGATTCACGGCGGCGCCACCAACCAGAACGGCGCGATCTGCCACCACGTGATCAATCGCCTTCGCCAGCCAGAGACTCCGGGTTATCAAGTCATCTTGCGATTGATCCGCCTTCCGGAGAGCGAGAATCGCTCGGTCGCCGGAATTCATCCTCGAGTTGCCATCGCCTCACGCTCGACCGTCGTGTCTTGCTGGAGACGGTCCTTACGATCAAGTCTTGCCACCGGATCGGATGGCCCAAGACCCACTGCCCTGAGTCTCGAAGCTCCGCTCTCCGCAGCAGATCGAACCTCCCCCATGGTTCGGCGTTGCGCTCGACCTGGTCCCAGATCGGCCAGCACGCAGCCGTAGCACTCGAGGATCCTGACAACAGTCGAGATCCGTGGATCGACTTTCCCGTTCTCGATCAGGGAGAGCTGCGCCTTGGTGATGCCAGTGGTCCTCGAAACGTCGGCCAACGACATCCTCTTCAAGTGCCGGAGTCGTCGGAGTCTCAAACTGTTGAAGTAGGGCATTGTCTTATTGTACTTCGTATCACTCGTTATTGTATTGCATAACAGGAGGAGGGCGGGGGCAGCACAACATCGGATGCCGCATGGTTGTTACCGCGACCAGGAGACCCAGCTGCCTTGCGAAACTCGTTCTGGTGTCGTCTGATCGAGTGGCTGCACCCAGATCGAAGAGGTGCCGTCAACGATGCTGGGGTAGGCAAACGCCGCCGAGTCGGGCGACCAGAAGCTCATCGACTGGGCGTACTGCGGAAAGAAGGGCAGCAGGTCCCTCGCCACCGGCTCGGGGGGAACAAAGTTTCCGTATTCCCTCATGCCGGTAGCGAGTGTCCAGACCAGGGCCACCAGACCGTCACCCGGAGACGCTGGAGCAAAGATCAGCAGCGACTCTCCATTGGGGCTCCAGAAGAACGCCAGCGCCGGAGCCTCGTTGACCACCTCGAACTCTCCGGTTTCGATGTCGACAACCGCCAAACGATTCGACGGAACGGTCTCGATCTCAACGTTCTGGAATGCAATGGCCTCCTCGGTTCTGATCGACTGAACTGCGACTCGTGTGCCTCGAGGGTTGACGACAAAAGCTGTGAACCCGTTCACCCGCACCACCTCACGGCGGGCACCTTCCGGGGATTGAACGACCAGTGCAGCCCCATCGACATGGACGATGCCGTTATCGGTCCACTGGGGAACGTAGTAATCGGCGCTTGTCGAACCCCCGATGTGCCGATCGCCGTCGGCGGTGATCATCTCGAATCGGTCGGGACCGACGTGGATGACCATCCCGTCCCCGGTCGGATTCCACGAGAAGTAGAAGGGAGTGCCGCTATCCAGGATGGAAGATGTGCCGCTGGCGACATCAACCAACTCGAGGTCCAGGCCGGCGGCGCCGTTGTGCAGTGCGCCAATGCTCTCTCCGTTGAAAGCCCAATAGAGATAGAAGGGAAGGCCAACCATGGGGACCACCGTGGGGTCATCCTCCTCCACGCCGCGGTAGCCAACGCCGAAGCCGTCGGTGTCGATCTGACCCCAGGCGATATGCGTCGAGTCTGGTGACCAAATCGGCTGAAAGTAGACTGCGTCATCTCCCGCATCGGTGGTGATCGCCCGTCTATCGGTCCCATCAGGATCGATGATCACAACATCACCGTTCCCGTCGAGGATCACCAGCTCGCCGGATCCAACTCCGGGCTCCGTCGGCTGATCGCTATCTTCGGTGGTGGGAGAACTTTCGGTGGTGGTGACCGCACTCTGCCCGGTGCATGCCGCCAGAGCCAGGACAAACGCAAACGGCAGTACTGCACGAAGGGTCATTGCTGTCGAGGGTAAAGACCCAAACGCCCTATTCCCGAGGGTGCTCAATCGATCAGATCGGGCAATCGCTGAAATACCCGGGATCGTGGCAGCGCTTCCCTGCACCCGGCGGCGACGGCGCCCGCGAGCGCTTCGGTGTCGACGTGGGGGCCGTAGGCGACCACCGGCGGCCCGATGGCGACCACCTCGGCCGGAGCTATCCCGCTGCTCAGATCGAGCAGAATCAAGTCGGCGGTGATGAGAGCATCGTCGGTGAGGGAGCGGGCAACAACGGAGTCAGGCACGGTCCCCTGAACCCGGCTGGCGTCCATCAGGTTCCTGGTGAGAATCACCAGCTTGCTCATACCGCGGCTGCCAGATGGCTGTTCACGATTACCTCGCCGTGGAGTGTCTTGTGGACCGGGCAGCGGTCGGCAATCTCAGCGAGTCGCTGTTGCTGCTCGGAGCTGAGTGGTCCCGTCACCTCAATCTCCCGATTGATGTGGTCGGCGAAGCCGGTGTCGGATTCACATTCTGCACAATCCCTTGCGTGCACCTTGTGATGACTGAGCCGGACGGTCACCGTTTCCAACGGCCACTTCTTTCTGTCTGCATACATCCGCAGCGTCATCGCGGTGCACGCACCTAGCGAAGCAAGCAGGTAGTCGTATGGAGTGGGCCCGGTGTTGGTGCCGCCGACACTTGTCGGCTCATCAGCAACCAGCGGAAAGCCGTTGGAGATGATGTCGGTGCGAAAACCATCTTCGATTCGCACCACGGTCACGCTCTCCGGGGCCTCACTGATGAAGTCGGGCTGGGAATGTGCGGCCAGGTCGCCACTGGTGTACCTGTTCGCCCACGAAACAATGACCTCGGCGACATACCGGGCGTCGTCGTCGACGGTGATCAGATGGTCGGCGCCGTCGAGGGAGATGAAGCTCTTCGGATGACGGGCCAGGTCGAGGATCTCCGCCGCATTCTCGATTCCAACAACGTTGTCCGTTGGCGAGTGGATGACCAGAAGCGGGCGTCCAAGGGTCCGTGATGGCCTCGTCGACCCGGGTTCGTCCGATGTCGTCGATGAGTTGTTGCCGGAACGTGAACATCCGACCTGCCAGGACTACCTGTGCCTCGCCTTCCGTCTCGATCGCGGCCAGGTCGGCGGCGATGTGACGCTCGATGTGCTTGGGTGTCACCGGTGCCGCCAAGGTCACCACCGCCCGAACCGACTCGATCGAGGAGGCGGCTGCCAGGGAGATGGCGCCTCCCAGTGAATGACCTATCAAAAGCTCTGGTGCCCCATGGTTGGCCGCCAGGAACTCCGCGGCAAGGAGAAAGTCTTTGACGCTGGTCGAGAAGTTAGTCTCCGAGAAATCACCTTCGCTATCCCCAAGACCGGTGAAGTCGAACCGAAGCATGGCGATACCGTGATGGGCAAGGGTCTCCGCGATGCGACCGACTGCACTCAGGTTCTTGTGACAGGTGAAGCAGTTGGCGTAGAGGGCGTAGGCCAACGGCTTACCCGTGAGCGGAAAATCGATCCTTCCGGCTAGTAGCTGGCCATCTGAACCGGCGAATCTCACTTTTTCGTAACGCATAGGCCCCAGCCTGCCAGATCATCTCGGGCCTCTGCCAATCAGGCCCGGGAAGCCTCGACCCGCCCCGGGCGTTGTTCGTGATATGAAGGCATTTGTGCTGACCGGCGGCGGAAGTCTTGGAGCGGTCCATGCTGGAATGCTGCGCGCTCTCTACGAGCAAGAGATTCGGCCGGATCTGATAGTCGGAGCTTCAGTCGGAGCAGTGAACGGAGCGTATATCGCGTCCCGACCCCAGACCCTGGCGACGGCCGATGCTCTCGGAGACGTCTGGCGGGGACTTGCGAGATCAGACATCTTCCCCCGCGATTTCGTCACCGGGCTGCTCGGATTCACCGGCCGTCATGCCCACCTGGTCCCGAATCGAGGTTTGCGAAGGCTTCTGGCGACCAACACGCAATTCGAGAACCTCGAAGACTCCCCGATCCCCTTTCACGTGGTTGCGACCGATGCCGCCACCGGACAGGACCTGGCACTCTCAACGGGCAACACGGTTCGTGCAGTTCTGGCGAGTGCAGCCATCCCCGGAGTGTTTCCCCCCATCGAATGGGAAGGAAGAAAACTGATAGATGGAGGAGTCTCCAACTATGCCCCGATCTCTCATGCTCTCGATGCAGGAGCCAACACCATCTACGTCCTCACCAGCGGCACGGCGTGCGGCGTCACCGCGCCTCCGCAGGGCGCGATACCGCTGCTCCTCCATTCGATGAGCTTTCTGGTCACAAGACGACTCGTCGTCGAGATGGAACATCTCCGGGACCAAGCTGTGTTCGTGGTCCTGCCGCCCCCGTGCCCCATGGACGTCCCACCTTCGGACTTCACCCAAGCCGCCAGCCTCATCGAGAGGTCGTACTCAACAGCGACCACGTTTCTCAAATCGGTGCAGGTCGGGGTGTCTCCTCCCATCCCGATTCACCTGATGCGTCTCGGGTCACACGCCCAGGAGCCCGTTGAATAAGTATCTTCACGTCCTCTCGAGGATCATCGCCGCCGCGGTGGCACCCGCACCGCAGATGCTGACCAATCCATAACGGGAGTCGGCTCTGGCCATCTCATTGGCGAGTTGGGTGACAATTCTGGCCCCGGTGGCAGCAAACGGGTGCCCGATGGCGATCGACCCTCCCAACTGGTTGAGCCTGTCCCGGTCTACCTTGCCGATGGGATCCTCCTTCCAACCGTGCTCCCACGCTGCGAGGTTGGCGGCAACCTGACCGCCGAAAGCCTCATGCATCTCGATGATGTCGATGTCTTCGAGTGCCACTCCGGCCCGGGCCAGCATGCGGGGCACCGCAATCCCCGGACCCATGAGCAAACCGTCGTCAGGGCTGATGGCGGCAAACTCGATCGCCTTGATGAATGCCAGCGGCTCATGCCCGAGCTGGGCGGCCGCCGACTCGGCCATCAGGACCACCGACGCCGCACCATCGGTGAGAGGGCTCGAGTTGCCTGCGGTGAGGGTGCCTTTCGGGGTGGGGTCGAAAACGGGTGGGAGCTTGGCGAGCTTCTCCATCGATGTGCCGGGCCGAATCATTGTGTCGGCCGCGATGTCGTCGAGAGGATGAATCTCGGCCGTGAGACGACCGTCGTCGGTGGCCGCGGCGGCATTCATGTGGCTTGCGTATGCGATCTCGTCTTGCTCGCTGCGGGAGATGCCCCACTCCTTGACGGTGATCTCGGTGTGCTCACCCATCGACATTCCAGTCGAAGGCTCGTTGACCCCCGGCGGTCGGGGCACGAAGTCGCCAGGTCGAAGATGAGTGAGGGTCACTGCCTTGTCCCTAGCGGTCCTCGCTCCCTGAAAATCGGATAACACTCTCGTGGCGTTTCGGCTCCACAGAACCGAAGGATTCGACATTGACTCCACGCCACCGGCGATCCCCACCTTCGACCGACCCGCCAAGATCGCATCGTGCACCGCCTCGATGGCAGTGACACTCGTGATGCAGTTGTCGGTGACGGTCACCGAGCGGACCGAGTCGGGGAGGCTGCTTGCGAAGTTGACCTCCCGGGCAAGGTGGGGCACCCGGGCGTCAACAGCGACGATCCCGTAGACGAGTTGATCAACCGTGTCGGGATCGAGGTCGAGCTTGGCCAGAGCCCCGTCGACCGAGTGGGTTCCCAATTCCAGTGCGGTGCGCTCCTTGAGATACGTGCCGGCTTTGGCAAAGGGTGTCCTCGCTCCGCCGACAATGGCTACACGTTCGCTCATGTTCTTGTCCTTTCAATCGTTGGTGTATGCAGCAATAGGTGCCGCAAGAACCTGTTCAGGTATTGCAAATGCATCAACTAGAGCCAGCGAGTAGGCGGCCACTTCCTGGATCAGTTGCTGGTGGACTTTTCGTATCTGACGGGAGGTGGCGCCGCTGAAGCGGCCGTGCTCCTGAAACCATCCGAGGTTTGCCCGGATGACTGACATTCCGTGCAGCGCCCGCAGGCTGTCGAGCGCCCTGCGAACAGACTCGTCGCCGATCTCGTCCACCGCCGAAACGAAGGCCTCCAGCGTGACAAGCTCAACGTGACAGGCGGCCGCGGTAGCGGCATGGGACTGAACCTGGACGAAGGCCTCGGTCGGCTCGGTGCCGGCTTCGATCCGCTTCTTCACCCGCTGGGCAAGTGACTCCACCACGTGGGCCTCTCTCCAACGGAGCTGGCTGATCTGCCAGCCGGCGTCAACGAGTTGGTCGCTGTCCGTCGTGCTCAAGGTCACCGGACTGGCTTCGACAAGCGTCGAAGAGGCCCGGTGGAAAAGGTAGCGCGCCATGGCCGTGGCATTCATCGACTCGAACTGCTGTCCGAACTCGGAGAGCAGGGCCTTGGCCACGAGTTGGGTGAGGACTGTGTTGTCGCCCTCGTAGGTGGTGAAGATGTCGGCGTCGGCCCGCATCGAAGTAAGACGATTCACCGCCAGGTAGCCCTGACCGCCACATGCCTCACGGGCAGCCTGAACGGTGTCGATCGCATGCCAGGATGCGTACGCTTTCAACCCGGCGGCCTCCGCCTCCAGTTTGCGCTGGTCCCCCTCCTGGTCGGCGTAGTCGGAGATCAGGTTCTCGAAGGCGAAGTGGTAGGCGTAGGTGGCGGCGAGGCGGGAATCAACTCCTGTTGATGAACGGGATAGTCGATGAGCAGCGTCTCGGCTCCGATCGCCGGACCGAACTGACGCCGCCGATGGGCGTAGCGGATCGCCGTGGTGAGAGCCGACTTGGCCACGTTGACCGAGGCCGCTCCAACACTGACACGCCCTCCCACGAGGGTGCCGATCATCGTGAAGAACCTGCGATCGGGGTTGGGGATGTCGCTGTGATAGACACCGTGGTCATCGACTGAGGCGAATCGATCGAGAAGAGCCGCTCGTGGAACGTGTACGTGGTCGAACGAGATTCGACCGTTGTCGACACCGTTGAGGCCACCCTTCCCTGCGTTGTCTTCGATGGTGACGCCGGTAGAACCGTCCCGTCAGCATCGCGAATGGGGACCAGGATCGCGTGCACTCCGTTGTCGGCGTCTCCCACAATGAGCCGGGCGAACACCACCGCGAGCTGGCCATGGGCCGCTGCGTTGCCGATGTAGTCCTTGCGTGCCAGGTCATTGGGGGTGTCGACCACGAACTCATCGGTGTCGGGGTCGTAGACGGCGATGGTTTCGAGGTCTCTCACGTTCGAGCCGTGCCCGGTTTCGGTCATCGCGAAACACCCTGGCAGGGCAAGCGATCCCACCGCTGCGAGATACTCATCATGATGGCGGGCAGACCCCAGCCGGGCGATCGAGCCGCCAAAGAGACCGAATTGGACCCCGAACTTCGTCATCAGACTGAGGTCGTGATGCCCGAGCATCGTGAATGCGACTACGAATGACGCCGGGTCGCCTGATCCGTGAGGCTCTGGATAGCTGAGCACGCCCAATCCTTCGTCGGCCAGGATCCTGGTCCAGACCAGGACCAACTCGCGGTAGGCGTCTCTGTCGGGCTGGTCCGGATAGGCGAACTCCGGTCTGGTGAGCACCGCCCTCATCCGATTGCGGATCCGGGTGTGTTTTCCGTCGAGAATCGAAGTCAGCCGTTCTGTGTCGAAAGCAGCCTCCGACTCGATCAGATCTCCAAGCCTGATCGGCCCTCCCAGGACGGCAGGCACCGGACCGAAGGGGCCGTACTCAG
>PVMK01119791.1_pt1 | contig 14234 bp, 12 predicted proteins | sample 1853481 | NCBI WGS metagenome assembly PVMK01 (sample SAMN08533507, study PRJNA380276) | Marine sediment metagenome, whole genome shotgun sequencing project. | reverse complement strand
GATTATCGCCTTTGACATTGAGCTTAGTCGGGAATATGACTGGCGACAGAAGTGTAATTTCGAAACTGGTCCTTTGAGGAGGATACCTTTAAGGAGGATAGGTGATGAGTGATGAAGGAACTTTCGAGTATATCTTAAGCAGAAAGGAGGGGCGGGTCGGCGTCGTTCAATTGAACCGGCCGAAGGCCTTAAACGCCCTAAGTCCGGAGCTAATGGACGAGGTAATGACGGCGCTCGAGATTTTCGACCGCTCGAACGATGTTGGCTGCATGGTGCTTACCGGTGACCAGCGAGCCTTTGCCGCCGGGGCAGATATCAAGCACATGGCGGTGGCCACGCCGGTGACGATGTTGAGCGATCCCTTTATCGACCACTTCGATAGGCTTCAGCGGATTGGAAAGCCGGTTATTGCGGCCGTATCCGGCTACGCCTTAGGTGGCGGCTGCGAATTGGCCATGGCTTGCGATATGATCGTCGCCAGCGAGTCGGCTAAGTTTGGCCAGCCGGAAATAAACCTGGGCGTCATCCCCGGTGCCGGCGGCACCCAGCGTCTGACCAGGGCAGTGGGCAAGGCTCTGGCGATGGAAATCGTCTTAAACGGCCGTTTCCTTTCGGCCGGGGAGGCCATGAGCCATGGTTTAGTGAATCGCGTCGTCCCGGTCGAACTTTATTTAGAAGAGGCCATCAAGCTCGCAACCGAGATCGCCGAGCGCGCTCCGGTCGCCATCCGGGTCGCTAAAGAGGCGGTAAACGCCGCCTTCGAGACCAATCTGCAGGCCGGCCTGGCCCAAGAGCGTCGTCTCTTCTATATGCTCTTTTCAACTGAAGACCAGAAAGAGGGCATGACCGCCTTTGTCGAGAAAAGGAAAGCCCAGTGGAAGGGAAAATAAACCGCAGAGAATAGTGCATTTAGGGGATTATTGCGATCGCAGAAGTCGGTTATCTTCCTCGGCCAGTCGTCACCGCCATGCTGCAGCAGATCGTCGCGTCGGTGGATAGTGCTGCCCGGCCCTGCTTCGAATAAATCCCAACTGCTTTAAAACGATAGGTGACAGTGAATGTTTGGCGCAGGGCAATAGGCCCGAAGAAGGCGCATCTGTGAATTTATCAGTACATTATCTACACCCGCCAAAAGAAGAATTTCAGGAGTATCTTCGCGAGAAGCTGGTCCCTTCCGTTGAGCTCACCGTAGGTGGTCAGGGACCGATTCCATCGGGCACAGTAATCCTGATCGCCGGCCGGCCGAAGCAGGAGCACCTCGAAATGAGCTCGAACCTGCGGACATTAATCATTCCTTGGTCAGGTTTGCCGGATGTGACCCGGGAACTTCTTTTGGACTATCCTCACATCTCTGTCCATAACCTCCATCACAACGCGACTCCCGTGGCGGAGCTGGCATTTGCTTTGCTGTTGGCGGCGGCGAAATTTATCGTGCCCTTAGATCGGTCACTGCGGGCCGGTGATTGGACGCCACGCTACCGGCCCAGTAAATCTATGCTTTTGAAGGGCAAGGTAGCCCTAATATTAGGGTACGGAGCGATCGGCCAGCGCCTCGCTCGACTGTGCAGAGCTATGCAGATGCGGGTTCTGGCTACTAAACGACAGCCAGACCCTGGCAACGGAGAACCGGGACTCGAGATTTACCCGCCAACCTCTCTTACGAACCTGCTGCCTGCAGCCGACGCGCTATTAATTTGCCTTCCCCATACGCCCGAGACTGATGGTCTCATCGGCTCTGACGAACTGGCTATGCTTCCGCCCGGAGCCGTGCTGGTCAATGTCGGCCGGGGTCCAATTGTCGACGAAGAGGCGCTCTACCTGGCCCTCCGCGATGGACGGTTACACGCAGCCGGCCTGGATGTATGGTACAACTATCCCGCCGAGGAAGCCGACCGACCGAATACGCCCCCATCAGCTTACCCTTTTCACGAGTTAGACAACGTTGTAATGAGCCCTCATCGAGGCGGAGCCACAACCGAGACCAATTTTTTGCGCATGGAGAGCCTGGCAAAAACCCTAAATGCGGCTGCGAATGGGCAATCGCTTCCAAACCGCGTTGACATAGCCGCTGGTTACTAGCGGATTCTGGAGCTAATCCTTGCGTTCCAGTGTGACTCTTCTCCTATAGATCTGGCCCATAATTTCAGGGAAAATGATATACGGCTCACTGTCCGTCTGGTTAGCCGTCTATTGTTGAAGTACCATCAGTTGAATACCACTTGATTTGTGATTGACGCGTTTGATGTTGAGAGATGAACGCTAAACTCATTATATTGGCATCGTTGGCCATTCTGGCGGCGCTGATTTCAATACCTGGGACAGGAGAAGCATCGGACACGATCAACTCCCTGGACCTGACCTTCGACGCGGCCGATTTCAGGGACGGGATCACTCATAACCTGGCAGTAACCTCAGAAGGCCTTATGCTGGCCGCTCGGGCCACAAGCGGCCAATATACCTCGCCCATTATCGATTCACCGCTTTCATTCAATGCCATGGTGCCGCACTGGTTGGCGGAAATTCCTTACACCGCCAACATGACGCTCCACTTGCGAACAGGCACGGCGGCAGGAGAGTGGAGTGATTGGTTTTCGATTTATGAAAACGACGATTGGATGGTGCCTGGAGATGTCGAGACAATTGGCCAGATGATCGCCGTGCCGGCGGAAGATGTCACCCATGACCTGATTCAATTCAAGGTTACTTTTAGCCGTTATTATTATGCACCGTCGGCCGTCCTGCAGCAGCTTCGGCTTACACTCATAGACTCCACAGACGGACCCACGGCCGACCAGATGCTTGAGGCTATTTCTAGCTTGGAGGGAGCAAACGCGCCAGGGAGTAGCTATCCGAAGCCGCCAGTTATCCCAAGAAGCGTTTGGTGCACAGACCCTGCTTGCAACTACAGTGATGGTCTTGAATACGAACCTGTCACCCACCTCATCGTGCACCATACGGTTTCAAGCAACACAAGCAGCGACTGGGCAGCAGTCGTGCGGGCGATCTGGTACTATCACGCCGTTACCAGGAATTGGGGGGATATCGGCTACAACTTCCTGGTCGATAAGAACGGTGTTCTTTATGAAGGTCATTTAGGCGGCGACGATGTGGTCGGTACCCACGCGGCTGGCGCAAATGAGGGAAGCATGGCCCTGGCCTTCATCGGCACCTTCCCCGAACCGCACCAAGCTCCCCCGGGAATCACCCCGCCAGATGCGATGTTGGATTCGGCGGCGGAATTATTCACCTGGAAGGCGGACCAGAAAGGTATTGACGCTTTCGGCGCAAGCCACTTACCTAACGTTGACTGGGGACTGCCACACCTGATGGGTCACCGTGACGTCCATGGAACGACCACGTGTCCGGGCGACCAGGCTCATGATATCTTACCCTGGCTGCGCGGTGAGGTGGCAAATCGAATGGGCTTTGTCTCCCCGCATCAATACGTTGACGAACTCAGTGGTTCCTTCAGCCTTAGCAACACCCCCTATTGGTACACACCACCTGGCGGCTGTGGCTTCAATGGTCATGCCTATTATACCTGGTCAGTTGATGACCCGGCGGACAGTACGAACTGGGGTGAGTGGCGACCGACGATAAGTGACGCCGGTGTCTACGAGGTCGAGGTCTATGCCCCTTTTTGTATCACCGGCAGGTCTGAAACGAATGGCGCCATATACACAATCACCCATTCCAACGGCTCTGATACCGTGGTCACCAGCCATGAAGATAATGTCGGCACATGGATGAGTCTGGGAGTATACTATTTCAACGCTGGCACTGGGGGATTCGTTCGCCTGACCGATTTATCAGCGACAGATTCAGGTTTGGGCGTCTGGTTCGACGCTATTCGCCTTCGCCCACTGGATCCCAACCTCATTCCCGCCATAAGTAACAGCAGCCCTGCGCCCGATACCTGGGAGCACAACCAGACGGTCAAATTCGAATGGGATGTTATTAACAGCACGGCCGTCCATACCACGAAGCTCATCGTAGCGACCGATCCGAATTTGAATAATCTGGTCCTTTCGGAGACGTTTTCGGGCGCGCCTTCATCCTACACCTATACGTTGGTTGATGACTACCCGCGTCTGTTCTGGCGCGTGGTGATGACAACTCTAGAAAACCACACGGTCGCTTCGAATATCACCTGGTTTGGTATCGATACGGTGGCTCCAACTTCACAGGTCGAAGGTGTAGTAAGGATTGGGGACAGCCACTACGCCTTGAATTGGTCGGGCTTCGACGAGACATCCGGAATTGAAAGCTACCTGGTCGAGTATCGTGCAGACGGAGACAACCAATGGTACACCCTTTTGTCCGGCACGAACTGGACCTCCGTTGCCTTCTTCCCACCGGATGAGCAGGTATACTGGTTTCGCAGCCAGGCTCTTGATGTTGCCGGACACAGTGAATCTAAGCACCCGAATGGCGACATCAGCACCGAACAGGCAGTTCAACTCTATCGTGTTATAATCTCCCCTCTAATTTTCCGTTAGATATCCGGACTTTTTCAGATAAGGCCAACTATAATTGATCTCATGCCGTATCTCATTGTCTAGTAGAGAAGCAAACAGGGTTTGACGGGTATCCCAATGGACAATTTGCTTCTCTTTAAGTGTTTCGCCACGAATTCATTATCCGTCATAAGTAGTTTGGCGAAACACTAGGTTGTACGTGTGTGGGTTCTCAGTCTAACTATCAGGAGATTCATGGAAGCGGTAGAGCATGTCGATGTTTTGATCATCGGATCCGGCCCTGCGGGTACTTCTACAGCCCTCCATCTGATGCGCCAGGATGCCGATTGGGCCTGGAAAGTTGTTATGGTCGAAAAAGCCATCCATCCGCGCGAGAAGCTATGCGGAGGAGGCGTGACCCATTTGGGCCAGCGGATCTTGGCCCGGGTGGGTATACCATTTGATATCGATCACTACTCCGTGCGAAAGGCTGTGGTGCGCTTTCAGGATCTCTCATTCACCTTTGTGGGTAATCCTGTGTTTCGGGTCGTGCGCCGCGATAAATTCGACCACTGGCTGGTTCAGAAAGCTGAAGCATTGGGTGTAAACGTTCGCCAGGGGGAAACGGTTAAAAACGTTCAGGTCTATCCCGATTACGTCGAAGTTATCACCGATAAAGCGGTCTTCCGGGCCAAAGCTATCGTCGCTGCCGATGGCTCTCGAAGCACAGTGCGTCAGAAGCTCAAATGGGATGATAAATCCCGCGTTGCTCGGCTATTGGAGATCCTGACCCCTGAAGATGCCCAGAAACAGGAAGAATTTAGAGATGGTGTAGCCGTCCTTGACTTTACCCCCACGAAGAATGGCATGCAGGGCTACTATTGGGATTTTCCTAGTTTTGTGGACGGGAAACCGTATATGAACCGCGGTGTCTTTGACAGCCGCGCCCAGCCTAAACGTCCAAAGGTCGACCTTGTCGGAGAATTGAGAAGATCTTTGAACGAGCGAGATCGCGACCTGGACGACTATAAACTGAAGGGGCATCCTATCCGATGGTTCGATCCGGAAGGTCGCTTTTCCATTCCAAGAGTGCTTCTTGCGGGAGACGCGGCTGGAACTGACCCCTTGGTAGGAGAGGGAATACCATTTGCCCTCGGCTATGGCGATGTGGCCGCCGCGGCTATTGTGGACGCATTCGATCGACAAGATTTTAGCTTTTCTGATTACCGGGAGCGTATTCTGGAACACCACTTGCTTAAACAATTACCGGTTCGTTTGCGATTAGCTCGACTGACTTATGGGGTAAAATCAACCTTGCTCACTCGTATCGGCGTTCGCTTTGTAAAGATTCTCGTTAGCTTCTCGCGCTGGACTGATCCGGAGCATGACTCAAGTGAACCGGTCAGGGAATTCTAGGGAGAGCACTTAGGCAGGGACAGGGAGTCCATGGTGAGTCATTACAAGAACGCTCGGAGTCTTTGTAGATGAACTCGACCGTGCAAGGAAAAGCCAACCGATTTCCGCGCTACAGGCCTTTGCCGGAGTTATTCGCCGTCGCGAGGCCGGCCGAATAACCACCAGTAGTGATCCTCCGGATACGCAGACTGCCATTCAGAAAGCCAGGTAAACGGGCCTGGCGTCCAATAATTACCTAGTAAGTTGTCGTAGAGGCGCAGCTGGTCGAAGACACGTTGGTCGAGTTCATAGGGCGGCGATTCCAGTCGCTTAATTAGCACGGCTATCATCAGCCTGGTCTGGACGTGAGATGCGTAGTAATCTCCCATTCCCAGTGACTTGTCGCCCAATTCCTTCAGGTATTCTCCCCACTGACGCAAGCGAGCATGTAACTCTTCATGGGCGCGCTGTTCAAAACGCACAACTTTCTCGACAATGGCGCTGTTGAACTGGGCAATAGCATCCTGTAGGCGGATTTGCTGGCTCTCGTCCAGTAGCTTATCTAGCTTGACAAGACGGTCCTCCCGCACCAGATATCCACCAATCGTAAGCCTGGGCAGATTCCCTTTCATCATCGGCCAAAATAGGGTCTGGCTGCGGAGATACTCGTCCATCTCTGAGGACATCGCCTCCAGGATCTCCAGGTCACGCTTCAATCTCCCACTACCTTCAGACAAGTTGCTGTCTCCTTGTTCGCTTGGACCAGATCCGCATCAGTGCCGACTGTAACATTAGGAACCTGAACTCTTTCTACCTTTTCGCCGGCCAACTACTGGTATAATAGTCCACCTGGGTAATTGAAATCAAGTGAGGTTGGATCGATGACAGCCATCAGACGCGCAGCAATTCTGAATTTAGCCTCGGCAGCTTATGAAATGGATCTAAGCGTTGCCAATGGTGTCTTGACCCGCGATGAAAGCGGCCGATGGTATATTGGAGACCAGGAGCTTGATAGCTGGCTGGCGGCACACGAAGGTGAAGAATCTGTCCTCCTCCTCGGATCGCTAGAAGATGACCGTCCTTTAGAAGTCCGAACTTGCGGCACGTGCGGCCGTGACTATACCGACGCCGAGTGCCCCCATTGTAGGGCCAGCCGCTACCGCCTCAGGGGGACGCCCTAATATTAAGCGATTCATTGTAATCGGCTCAGCGAGAATAATTCCATGACAATAAGGCTAACTTCGTTGCCAATCACCAGCATGAACCGCGGTCTCCTACGGCTGCTCGTAGGCTTGATTATCATCATGGCCCTGTCCAAGCCTCTGACCGCTTATGGCCAGAGTAACGTCGACACCCTGACGAGGATGGAAGTGACGTTGTGGCCCGATTACGACCGGCCCTCTATTTTGGCTACGTTAATCGGAACATTGCCTTCGGGCACCCCGTTTCCGGCGACAATCACCCTGCCCATTCCTGAGGATGCCACCATCAATGCGGTTGCTCCTGTACTACCTGATGGACGGCCGGGCGTTGAAATGAGCTACGATGATTCTGTACCGGGTCAGATCACTTTTTCAACGGATGTTCCAGGATTTTGGGTGGAATATTACTACCCCTATGCGGCTGACGGCGATCAACGGGATTTCACCTTTAGTTGGCAGTCGCCGATGTCAATCAATGAATTACTTACCGTTGTCCAACAACCTATTATGTCCTCCGACCTTACATCGGACCCCGATTCGGTGAACGTGACGACCGGCGCGGATGGTATGCAATATCATCAACTTCCTGTCAAACAGGTTCGTTCCGGCGAGACCTATGTAGTGGATGCCAGCTATTCTCTTGTCCGTAATCAGTTATCTGCGGAGGCGTTAGCTGGGCAGCAGGATTTACTTCCAAACCAGTCTGCATCTACGGCCGAAGTTGAGTCAGGTTTTAACCCGCAATTAGCTCTGGCTATAGCGGGCGGTATCATCGCCGTCGCCGTCGTAATTTGGCTTGTCGTATCCAACCGGCGCAACCGGCGGCGACCGGTAAAACCGCGGCCAGTCAGGAGCGCACCAGGCCGCTCGCCCGCACCGAAATTAAGCCAGCCAAATAGCAAAGCCAGCACCGGTAAGAGATTCTGCCACGAATGTGGCCAGACGCTCGATCAAAACGACAAATTCTGTAGCAACTGTGGAACCCCTGTCAAAACGGCAGGCTAATAATCAAGAGGAGTTCATCATGTCTAATGAGGCAAAAAAATTGCACCGGTCTGATGAAGACCGGATGTTGGCCGGTGTTTGTGGCGGTCTAGCGGCCTATTTCAACATCGATCCGACCCTCATCCGGGTTATCTTCATTGTTCTCGCCTTGTTCGGTGGCAGCAGCATCATCCTTTACTTGCTTCTGTGGATCTTCATCCCAGCAGCGCCGGAAGAGCTGGCGAATACAGAGATAAGTGCCGAGACCGAAGACATCGATCAATAGTCCCATAAATCAAAAGACCCGGCTGCTTGAGCCGGGTCTTCAGGAAAATTCAAATTCGGCAATCGGGGATTATTCGCCGGTCAGTGTCATATAGTAAGCGATGAGGTCGGCCATACCCTGTTGGCTCAATACATCTCCAAAATCCAATCTCATCTGGCTCGGATCAATACAAGGACCTAGCGGGCATTCATCAACCATAAACTTATTCGGATCGAGAATCGACTCGTAAATATACTGCTCGGCTGACGTGCCGCTTACCCTTGTAGCGGCTACGTTAGCGATGTCACCCAGATGGGGTCCGACTCCGAAGTGATTCGCCGGATCAGCATCCGGAACCCCATGGCAGCCCGAGCAACCCTGGGCCAAATAGGCCTCATCACCAGCGGAAACGTCCCCTTCTGGTAATTCTTCCCATGAAGCTGGCCAATCGACACTTTCGACGGTCGCATCTTCATCACATAGCGCAGGATTTTCTGACCAATTAATAATAAAGGCTGTGAGCTGATCGATCTGGTGGGGTTCCATCGGTCCGCCAAATTCCTCAGACCAGGTCGGCATCAAGGTGCCCGACCGGCCGGAGGCAATGGTCTGGCGTATGAAGTTGGTCTTACTTCCGTCCCAGGCCAACTGGGTCATCCGCTCGGAGGGTTCGCCACAAAGCAATCGCACATGGTTAATCGGCAGCCCAACGCATCCTTTCTCCTCGCCCGAATAGTCGACGCAATCCAATGCTTTGCCTTCAACGCCATGGCACTCGACGCAACCGTCCCGGAATAACTGGGCGCCGTTTTCGATCTGCCGGCCGAGAAAGGCGTCGGTTGTCTCTTCCATACGGGCTGGTTCAAGCAAAGTGGCCAGGCCCAGGATTACCATCGTTAACATGAAGGCGATGGTGCCTATGATGACTTTCACTTGCATGGTTATTCTTCCTCGTAGCCTGAATCAGCATGCCGGAAGGCAACCCGATCGTAGTTGACCTGTAATTCATCCGGATTGTCCGGATCTATAACCTCAAAATGAATAATCAGCTTCTTCATATTATGTTGCATCTCTTCAATGCGCAGCACGGCCGAGGGATCGGGCATTGCTTCACTGGTGAAGCTGTTCTGATATTGGACGTTTTCTCCACTTCCCGAGGTCTTACAATCGTCATCCCACTTGGTGCCGTTGAGATTACAGCTTCGCCGGTTCATGGCCGCTTCAAATTCGGCCAAGGCTTCCGTCAGGTGTGGATTGCCAGCGACGACTTCTCCAGGCTCATAGGATCCGAGCACCAGATCCTCGTAGGGCACCGATAATATGACGCTATGCCCCTCTTGAGGGATCAGATCCTGGGCTACCTCTTGTTCGGGAGAGCTTTCCACTCGAAATTCGGGAGAGCCCATCCAGTTAGAGACGAGCATGAAGGCGATAAACAACATCGATACACTTAAGCCGACCCGGCGGTCGGCGTAGCGACGGCTCTTGCCTACTTCAATGTAGGGCATGACGAAAAAGGCCGTGGCCAGGCCTGGTAAGAAAATCATGGCCACCAGCACCTTATCGCCCAGTTTGAGCCATCCCTGAGACCAGGCTAGATACCAGGGCGCGACCACATGTAGTGGAGTAACCAACGGATTCGCCTGGCGCTCCAACGGAGCACTGTAAAACCATAGCGCCCCAACAATGAGAACGAGAGTGGTCAACGCCGTCCACATCAATTCGCTCGTCAGCAGGTCGGGTGTGAAATATGTGCGGTCAGTCTTGGGCACTCGTTTAGCTGTGTCTTCACCGATCTTCTCTCGTCCCGGGGGAAGGGAGTGCCCATGAAGAACGACTTTATAGTAATGGACGAAGAAAAATATCCCCAGGAGTAACGGTAGTACCAATACGTGCAGCAAATACCAGCGGAGTAAACCTCCGGCTCCGAAACTGGGTGCACCTCGTACCAGTAAATTCAAGTTCGTTCCTATAATGTCGGCTGGAGGCGCGGCTTCGGCTGCGCTTACGGCTACGGTCACCGCCCAATAAGCCAGCTGATCCCAGGGTAGCAGGTAGCCACTAAAGCTCAATATGAGCGTAAAGACAAGTAAGAGCATCCCGGTTAGCCAAGTGAATTGGCGTGGTTGTTTGTAGCTGCCGGTGATGAAGGTGCGTAACATGTGCAAAGCCACAATCAGGACCATCGCCTCTGCCCCTAGCCGGTGCAGGTCACGCATAAGCGAGCCCAGAGGCACATTGTTCAGGATATTCCAAATATCCGAATAAGCGACGCCGGGTTGAGGCGTGTAAAAGACCATCAGATAGATGCCTGTGATCGTTTCCCACACAAACAGGAAAGTGGACAACCAGCCCAGGCGAAACGAGGGATATATACGGGTAACTTCGGTGTGGTAGAAGCTGGGGCGGATATGGAACCAGAAACTGTCAGCATGGGGTCGTAGACGGGGGTTCGGCCGGCGCGGTTCGTCTCCGCGAAGCGCGCCGCGAATATCGTCGATGTTCATACCAGCCGTTATACGCTCGACGACCTCATCCGTCTTGGCGATGGTGGCTTGCTTCACCCCCATCTCCCTGACTTGCTCAAAAAAAGTGGCCATTGCTACCTCATTCTCCTATCGTCAGCGCTAGGGACAACTATCCGGAATCGTGTTCAACAACTTTTGGCTACTTCCGTTTTTTCTGTCTCCAGTATCGATCCGTAACCATGCTGTCTCAGGTGGGATAATCAAGACGTCATAGTTGCCATCTGCGGCAATCTGGGAGGAAACAATCTCGGTTTCGTTTGCATCTAGAGCGCTCATCTTAAAGCGATCCAGATTGCGCGGGGCCGGTCCCACGATCCGCCGGCCGTCCAGGCGATATTTGGATCCATGACAAGGGCATTCGAAGCGATCATTTACAGGCACCCAGGCATAGATACAACCCAAATGGGTGCAGACTTTATACAGGGCGGCGGCGCCGACTATCGGGCCACCGTCTCCTACGGTCTCGCACATGAGGTCATTCGGCTCTAGCGTGTTGACCTTGATCAACCAGAAACGACCATCGGGGTGGTCTACTGGCGGAGCGTTATCTTCCGGCAGTAGATCGACGGGCAGGGTAAATGCGCCGCCAAACTCGCCTTCTCGAAACCGGGGCAGTAAGAACCATATCGTGAGGCCGGTTAACTCGATCGTAAACAAGGCCAGGGATGCTCCCCATATATAGTACAGAAACTCGCGGCGCGTAAGTCCGTCGGCTCTCACCGTCGCTTCTGCCATGAGCAATTTCTCCTGTTTATGTTGTTGGAAATGATTACAAAGGATGCACGATTCGGATGTTCTGCAACAAGCCCGTGCATTATATCAAACCAAGCAGTCCTAGCAAGACGCGAACGTACTTCATGGGCGCTGAGGGACTCGAACCCCCGGCCTCTTCGGTGTAAACGAAGCGCTCTATCCAACTGAGCTAAGCGCCCTCTTCTCTCTCGAGGATTATAGCCTTTGGAGGAAAATATGCCAGAATTTCGATAGCTCCCGCTAAATCATGATCGCCTGAATCACGAACCCCGTTCTGGAAGTAGGCACCCATATCTAGTTTCGTCAAAGTCCGTGTTCGCCACGGCTCGGCTCGGAACAATCCCTTGAGCTTCCGTCTCAACGACTCAGTGACTTGCTGGAGTGGATCACTTTCCAGCTGGGATTATCTAAAGGACTCCCTATCTAGATTCTGGGCAGGACAATCTCTTTCTGGGCCTGGTATTTCCCTTTTCGATCCGCGTAGGAGATCTCGCACGCTTCATCCGCCTCAAAGAACAAAACCTGGGCGATGCCCTCATTGGCATAGATCCGGGCTGGCAATGGGGTGGTGTTAGATATCTCCAGAGTTACAAAGCCTTCCCACTCGGGTTCAAAAGGCGTCACATTAACGATTAGGCCACAACGAGCGTAGGTGCTTTTTCCAAGACAAAAGGTCAGCACACTCCGTGGAATTCGAAAGTACTCGATCGTCCGGGCCAAAACGAAGGAGTTTGGCGGAATGACGCAGATCTCCCCTTTGTAATCGATGAATGAATTCGGGTTGAAGTGTTTTGGATCGACCACGGCCGAATGCACATTGGTAAAGATTTTGAACTCATCCGTAACCCGAATGTCATAACCATACGAAGAAAGCCCATAAGAGATCACATTATCTCGGACCTGGTCGTTCACGAATGGCTCTATCATCCTATGATCGTTAGCCATGCGCCTTATCCAGGCGTCATTCATCAATCCCATTTATACCTCTCCTGATGCGTCTGATAGGTCCGGAGTAGATCTGAAGCAAAGCAAATGGCTTGTTCTACTTCTCCGGCGAACGCGTGGATTTACATGACCTCCGGCGCGTTCATGCCCATGAGGTCCAGTACGCGAGCAAATAGCATTTTGGCCGCTCTGTAGAAACGCAAGCGAGCCGCTCGTAGTGGCTCAGGCACCTCGCTGTGCAGAACCCGGCTGTTCTCGTAAGCCGGGTGAAAGAGGGAAGCCAGTTCGTAGGCATAGAAGGCGATATGGTGCGGCTCGTATTCGCTGACCATGAACTCGAGAACTTCCGATAACTCGAGTGCCTTACGCAGAAATGCCAGCTCGTGCTCATTGGTCAACAACGATAGATCTGCGCCTTCATCACCATCGGGGGGCAATCCAGCTTCGGCCCATTTTCGGAAGATCCCAGCGCAGCGAACATGTGCATTCTGAATGTAATAGACCGGATTCTTGTCCGATTGCTCTATGGCCAGGTCCATGTCGAAATCAATGGTTGAATTACCCGAGCGCGAAAGCATGAAATAGCGGACCGCGTCGGGGCCGACCTCATCCATTAACTCGTCCAAAGTGACGAAGTGACCGCGCCGAGTGCTCATCTTTACCTGTTTTCCGTCGCGGATGAGGGTGACGAACTGGTGGATCAGCACTTGCACGAAATCGGGATTGTAGCCCAGGGCCTCCACACCCATCAAAACCGTTGGTGCGGTGGCGTGATGGTCAGCGCCGAAAATGTCTACTACTAGGTCGAAACCACGCTCGGCCTTATGCCAGTGATAGGCGATGTCGCTCATGCGATAAGTCGGCTCACCGCTCGATTTCACCAGGACCCGGTCCTCCTGGTCGCCTAGGGCCGAGGATCTGAACCACTGCGCTCCGCCATCCTCGTAGGCATATCCGTTCTTTCTGAGTGCTTCCAGCGCTTCCCAGACCCGGCCGCTGGTGTACAGGTCTTGCTCGTTATAGAAGACGTCAAAGGTGATTTTCAACCGGCGCAACGTGGCCTGGATACTGGCGATGATGGTGTCCTTTGCCTGCATGGTGTAGAAGTCTACCGGCTTGTCCAGCAATTCTTCCCCGTGGAGACCGACCAGCACGGCCGCGATCCAGTACAGGTAATCGCCCTGGTAGTGATCGGAACCCAGTTCGACATCCTGACCCAACAGCTGCTGACAGCGGATTTTGAGCGACTCGCCCAACAGCACCATCTGCCGGCCGGCGTCATTAAAATAATACTCGCGGGTCACCTCGTAACCGGCGGCGGTCAAGGCCCGGGCCAGGGTGTCACCCATCACCCCACCCCTACCCCGGGCAACACTTAAAGGACCGGTTGGGTTGGCGCTGACGCACTCGACCTGAGCCTGCTTGCCCTGTCCCAAATCAAATGAGGCATAAGCAGGGCCTGCGGCCAGGATCTCCTCTACCTGTTGTTGCAAGAAGCTACTCTTTATCTTGAAGTTGATAAAGCCGGGTGGGGTAACCTCGATCTCGCCCATATAATCCGGGATCGTTAGGTGTTCGGCTATTGCTTCAGCGATCTTCATGGGCGTCATGCGGGCTAGCCGGGCTAACTGCATGGCCATTGGACAGGCAAAGTCGCCGCGCCCGGACTCTCTCGGCCGCTCGATGACCACCTTAGGTATCTCAA
>PVMK01162260.1_pt1 | contig 14236 bp, 11 predicted proteins | sample 1853481 | NCBI WGS metagenome assembly PVMK01 (sample SAMN08533507, study PRJNA380276) | Marine sediment metagenome, whole genome shotgun sequencing project. | reverse complement strand
TATTTAAATTAATTATTCTTGAGCAATAATAATGCCGGGAATGGTCTATTGCAAGAGAAATGTTTTACTCTGCCAATGTTAAGTCTCTTCAATAACAAGTTGGGCGGTTTTCCTGCCGTTCCATCGGTTCCAGCGAAGCCGAAAGGCAATTTGATCAAAATTTTTCTTCAAGGGGATGTCCGGATCAACGTTGAAATGAATCGAATTAAACGTTTTTTCTGTTCTTCCCTTCCCCTGACTTAAAACCATTCGTCTGTGATTTTTTCCTACCATTCTTGAAGATACAACATTGATATTGCCGGCCATAAAAAGTGGTTCATTATTACCCATCCCAAAAGGTTTTAAAGATTCCAGTTCATCAATGAGTTTGTCTGAGATATCTTCAAAATCAAGCACGAAGTCGATGAAAATTTTCGGGATAAAATCATCCGGCTTGGTCATGCGACGTACGGTGTTTTCAAAGTTTATTTCGAATTTTTCGATATTTTTGGCTTTTATTTTTAGACCTGCAGCCATGGAATGCCCCCCAAAGTTTTCAATATCATTTGCGCAAGCTGACAGCCCTTTATATAAATTCAAACCCGGAATACTTCTAGCGGATCCTCTCCCAATACCATCTGTCGTGGTGATCAGCACAACCGGACGAAAATATTTTTTCACAATTCTTGATGCGACAATGCCCAGGACCCCTAAATGCCAGCCTTTCTGAGCCAAGACCATGGTGCTTTTTCGGAGCAGGTGCGGATTTTTCTTTAAATGGTCATGCACCTGGGTAAGAATTTTATTTTCGATACGGCGTCGATTCTGGTTCATATGGTTGAGTGAATTTGCCATTTTCTTTGCTGTCTTGACATCTCTGGCTGTGAGAAGTTCAAGTGATGTTGAAGCGTGGTCCATCCTTCCTGCCGAGTTTAAACGGGGTGCCAAGCCGAAAACAATATCATCTGTATCGACGGCGTGTTTGTTGGTTTTACAGATTTCCATCAGTGCCTTTAAGCCGGGTCGATGCGTTCGACCCATTATATCCAGTCCTGTCTTGGCAAGTATTCGATTTTCATTGGTCAAAGGAACCATGTCGGCCAAGGTGCCAAGGGCTACAAGATCGCAGTAACTTTTTAGATTGGGTTCCGGCCGGTCCTGCCAAAAATTTATGTCCCGCAGTTTTTTCCGAAGACAAATAAGCAGATAAAAGGCCACCCCAACACCGGCAAGATCATGAAAACCGGACGGGCAGTCACCCTGCTTGGGATTCACAACGGCAACAGCAGGGGGTATTATGTCCGATATAATATGGTGGTCGGTAATAATTACATCAATTCCTGCCTTCCGTGCAGCTTCAACTGCTTCGTGGCTATCGGATCCGCAGTCCACGGTGATAATGAGGTTTATTCCATTTGGCAACGCAGTGTCTGAAATATGATTTTTTCTCAGGCCGAAACCTTCGTTTATTCTGTGGGGAATATAGTATGACACATGGGCGCCCACCGAACGCAAAAAATCAAGCAGGATGGTTGTGGCCGTTATTCCGTCGACATCATAATCACCAAAGATCAAAATTTTTTCTTTATGCATTATGGCGGTTAAAATGCGCTCAACCGCAGCATCCATATCCCTTATGGCGAACGGCGGGCCTAAATGGCGGAGTGATGTGTTGAGGAAGTTTGAGGCATCTTCCGGGGAAAGAATATTTCGATTGACCAGGATCGAAGCAATGGCCGGATGGCATTTTAGAATTTTGCACAGTTTTTCTGCCAAATGAATATCAGGCTTTAGAATTTGCCATGCTTTTTCCATTAACAGATCATATATCTTAAATTTTAAATTTGGACAACAACCAAATCCCAGGGCAAACTCATTATTCGTAAATGTTCAGAGGGTGCGCTTTTCCGTGTAACGATATCGGCGGAGTGGCTTCGTTATTTCAATGGCTTAGCAGTGGGGGAGACCGCGGCTTCCGCATGCTTTTCGCGGGAGAACGCGGAGGGGGCAGGAATGCCACCGCTGCTAAGTCATTGAAATGACCAGACACGTAGACGCCGGAGTAAAGCGGAAGAGCGCATCCTCTGAACACGTACCATTATTCCATTATACCAATGGTGAGCAAAGCGAACGACGTTCTTTTCCGTCGGGACTTTTTTATTGATATGATAATGGATATAATGGTACTTAAACCCTTGAGCGAAAGTCGAGGATGGAGTGGCGTCGTGAAGCAATGGTATAACTTGAACACAACAAACAATCTTTGATTTTGGATACTATAAAAAAATATCTTCGAATTGATCGTAGAGAAATCTGTTTTTTAAAATTTATTTTAGAAGCGTACGACGGTATCGCATCCTTAACAACCGTCAATCCTGATTTGGGTGTTGTACGGCTCCATATTCCTCCGGGATGCGCGGAAGATGTAAAGATTATTTTGCAGGATCTCAAAAAGAATTTTATTATTGAAGATGCAAGTGCGGAGACTTCAGAGAATAGATGAAAAAGAATTTATACATAAATACTATCGGCTGTCAGATGAATGTGTATGACTCCGAACAGATAGCCAAGGGATTAAAGACATTACAATACAAAATGACGTCTTCCATAGAAAAGGCTGATTTGATCATTGTTAACACGTGTGCCATCAGGGAAAAGGCCGAGCAAAAAGTGTATAGCTTTTTAGGACGGTTGGCCGGATTGAAAAGAAAAAAACCTGCCCTTATGATCGGGGTCGGTGGATGTGTGGCCCAACAGGAAGGCAAAAAAATCCTGGAGCGTGTGCCGCATCTTGATCTTGTTTTCGGGACAAATGCTATCGGTCGTTTGCCTGATATCGTCAAGGTCATTGAGTCCAAAAGATGCCGAATTGTCGACGTTGAAATGTCGGAACAGATTGAAGAATTGAATTTTGTCAAACAGGGACATGACAGGGGAAAGACAACGGCCTTCGTGACCATCATGCAAGGGTGTGATAATTATTGCACCTACTGTGTGGTTCCTTATGTACGGGGAAGGGAAACCAGCAGGGATCCAGAAAATATTGTTCAAGAAATCCGATGTCTTGTTGAATCCGGCGTTCGGGAGGTAACCCTGCTCGGCCAGAACGTGAACAGCTACGGTAAAAAGGAAGGCCTCTGCACATTTCCTGAACTTTTGCGGCGTGTCAGCGACACTGACGGGCTTTTGAGAATCAGGTTTACAACATCACATCCCAAAGATCTTTCAGAAAATCTTATTTTTGCTTTTCAGGGCCTTGAGAAATTATGCAATCATATACATTTGCCGATACAGTCGGGTTCAAACAGGGTTCTAAAAAACATGAACCGAAAGTATGCCCGGGAAATATATCTTGAAAAAGTCGATAAACTGCGTCAAACTTGTCCGGAGATTTCCATCACATCTGATATTATTGTGGGTTTTCCGGGGGAGACAAAGACAGATTTTGAAGAAACCCTTGATTTGATTCAAACTGTTGAATTTGACGGGCTGTTTGCGTTTAAATATTCTGACCGTCCAAACGCAGCAGCAGCCCGATTTTTGAACAAGATCTCTGAACAGGAAAAGAAAGAGAGATTGCAGCAGGTTCTGGATCTTCAGGATCGTTATACAACCAAAAAAAACAAGGCGCTGGAAGGCTCCATACAATCGATTCTTGTGGAAGGTTTAAGCCGGAAGCAAAACCGGATGGACAAACCGAGCAGACACTCGGATATCCAGTGGACCGGCCGTACATCCACAAATAAGATCGTAAATTTTAATCGGATTAATGAGGATATTGCGCGTAATGATATTGTTCCAGGACAGATTGTGAATGTCAGAATTTTGAAAGCATTTTCCCATTCACTCTGGGGCGAACCGGTTAGCGCAAAACCAATTTCTTTTGGTTTGAGAGGAGATGAGAGTTATGTTGCATGAAGTAAACGTAGCGAGTATGGCAATAGATCCGACGTCGAATACGCCGATTCTTATCTTAAAGTCTGTAAAAGGTGATCAGGCTGTTCCGATATGGATCGGCTTGCTCGAAGCTACATCCATAGCTTCAGCACTTAGAAACATCAAGTTCGACCGCCCCATGACCCATGATCTTTTCAAGAATTTCGTCGAAAATCTGGATATGGCGGTATCGAAGGTCGAAGTGTGCGATCTAAAGGACAATACCTTTTACGCCAAAATATATTTCGTATCTCAAGAAAAAAGTTTCAACATAGATGCCCGTCCAAGCGATGCCATTGCCATTGCACTTCGTTTTGCTGCTCCCATTTATGTGGCGGATAAGATTTTTGAACAATCTCTAATGACTGAGGGTGATTACGAAGTATTAAACAAAAGCGAAGAAGGGAAAAAATGGGCGGAATATCTTGAAAATCTTTCACCTGAAGATTTTGGGAAATACAAGATATGATAGTTCCGTAAAAAGTCTGATTTTGTTCGCTCCGCAAACAATTTTGGGATTTATAAACAAGACGCCGGGGCTCAAAAAAAATTTTCGAAATATTACATCGTAAATTTTCCGTTTTCATAGATGGCAACCTTTTTGCCGGATGCAAGATGTGCGACAACCCTTTTCTTTTCAGTATTGACAAGGTCCCAGTGCAACGCTGAATCGTTGAACCCGAGCTTTTTCTTTTTTTCTCCGGTTAATTCTTTTGGATTTCCGTGATACGTATCAGCATAGGAAGATCCCAGCGCTACATGGCAGTTACCGTATTTTCCGCCGTAATTTTCATCAAATAGCGTATTTGCCATAAAGGTGTTGATCCTGGAAAATCTTTTGTCTGTGAGGGAAAATTCACCCAGCTTATTTGCCCCTTTATCCATAGAGAGCTGCTTGATAACAAAATTTTCTCCCTTTTGTGCCTGGATTTTAACCACGCCTCCTTTTTTAAATTCGAGCCTTACCCCCTTTACATAATTTCCGCTCCGAAATGAAGGCTGATTTGCAAAGTATGTCCCCCGGGTTCCTCTCCAGTCCGGTGAAAGAAATATCTCAAAACTTGGGATGTTGTGACCGGAAATGCCGATCCATTTCCGTTTCTCACCTGGGGTTATGGTAAGGTCTATATTTTCGGATTCAATATGATAGAAATTAACTTTCATTCTGTTCAGCCACCGCTTTACGGAGGTTGCGTTTTTATAAATCGTTTGCCAATGGGAGACCGGGTCAGCTCTGTTTAGAAAGCAGGCTGTTGCAATCTGATTCGTATAGGCCTTCATGGAGAGTTTGGCATGTCTGGCTTGTTCTTTGGTGGGAAACGTGCATAGGGTCCAGCCGAAATCACCTGCTTGATCCCGGGCATCAAGAATATCGCGCAAGTACTTTCTAGCGACAGCAGCTTTCCCGATCTTTTTAGGATCTATATGGCTCAAATGGGTTATTGATTCCGGTGCATGGAGAAAAATGCTGCCGTTTAGATGCTTAAAAAGCTCCTTTTCACCGGGGGTCTGGAATAGGATCTGTTTGGTGTTCGAACGTTCAAAGAAGGATTTCTCCATATCAACACTCGCATTTATCCGTTGAACCGGATGTATTCCCATATCCAGGAGTTTAGCGTAGAGATTTTCCGCAAGCCTGATGGCAGGCATATTATAACGGATCAGCACAACATCGTTTTTTTTGAATTTACGGGATCTGGCTGTTTTTAGTCCCCACAGGAGAACATCTGCGTACTTTTCCAACTGTTTTTCTGTGAACATTGTGTTAACTCCCAACCCGTACGTGTTCAGGGGGTGCGCTCCCCCGTTTCACTACGGTGTCTACGTGTCTAGTCATTTCAATGAGCAGCTATGGATGATCATCTTTTAGAAAAAGGCTATGATACTCAGAATCTATCAAATGTTTTTTTAGTAGGCGAGTCAGTAGAGAAAATATCTCGTCCAGTTCTTCATCCGTCATCCGCTTGACCAATTCCTTCATGAGCGTGTCGTCTGAAAATTTCTGAAGATAAAAGATGACTGTATTTTCATCGGTTTCACGATCTAAACCAAGCCCAACCAGACCGTCATAAGTTTCCACATGATTGTACGTGTGTTTTGCCATTTTTTTTTCCTGTAACAAAGACCGACGTTAGAAGTACTATAAGCCGTTTCAAAACCTTCTTTTCGTTGTTCCGAGCCGTTTGGGAAGTTCTGTGTTGACATATTCAGCAATAATAACAATAAATACTATCTTCCAGAATATCAATTCGTTAAATTTGACGGCTTCGTAAAAAGTCTTTTGTGAGCGACATCGAGCAAAATCAGACTTTTTTCGAGTTCATCAAATTTAATTATGGTAGCATTATGTCCAAGTCAATGTCCAAGTCAAGGACAATCGGGTTGGAAGTCAAAAATTTAAAGTTATACTGTTATGGTAAATTCCGCCGTTTTATTATGTTTTTTTAATACTCCGTCCGTTTGCGTCGGGGAGCTTCATTTTAGGTGTATTTGTTATGTCCTCGAATACTTCAAGCACTAAACCAGAGATGCTTACATCGTATGATTTTATGAAGACGCCGGATAAGAGCGCTATCCGCTATGGTATATGGTACTGCCAAAAAGAAAAAAGGCTAGGATCGATCCTTTTGCTCAACGGCAGAAGAGAATTCATGGAAAAATATACAGAAACCATCGGAGAGCTGATTGAAAGAGGTTTTGATGTGTACAGTTTGGACTGGTGCGGCCAGGGTCTTTCAACACGAATACCGGCAAACAAACATAAAGGATTTATCGAGGATTTCGACATTTACTTGAATGATTTGCAAATGTTCGTCAGCAACATCGTTATGCCGCACGCCATCGATCCGCTGATAATTCTTGCCCATTCCATGGGCGGTCATATTGCACTCCGTTTTATTCATGATCACCCCGGTATTGCAGATAGGATGGTCCTGACAGCGCCGATGATAGATATTTTATCGTCCCCTCTGTACAGATGGTTTGCAAGTTTAATTTCCCGGACCGCAAACAAAGCCGGATTTGATCATGCATATATCTTTGGCTCAGGTGACTACACGGAAGAAAATTTTGAAGGCAACAACCTCACATCAGATCCTGTGCGTTTTATGGAGACAACTAAAATAATCGCGGAAAATCCGGATCTTGCTCTTGGGGGCATGACGTACGGATGGCTATCAGCGGCCATAAAATCGACAGATATTCTCCATAAACCCGGGTTTGCCAAAAAGATCGCAACAGCAATCCTGATAATCAGCGCCGGTGAGGACAGTGTCGTATCCAATAAGGCTCAAAAGAAAATCTGCGCTTTGCTGCCCGATTGCGAATTTATAGAAATTCCAAGGGCACGCCATGAAATTCTCAGAGAGACAGATGCAGTCCGATCGATCTTTTGGGAGGAATTTGACAGATTTACCGATCCAGACACCAAGCCATAAGATACTTTTGTAGCTCTGGAAAAATACGACCCATAAAAAAGGCACTCCGGCATCATTCAATGAAACACCTTTTTTCTGATTAAATATAGAAAGCTAAATTACTTTGACATTTACAGCGGCAGGCCCTTTCGCTCCCTGCTCGATATCAAAGGAAACCCGATCACCTTCATTAAGAGACTTGAAACCGGCTCCATCGATGCCTGAATGATGAACGAACACATCCGGCCCGTCTTCCTGCTCAATAAAACCGTAACCCTTTTTTTCGCTAAACCATTTTACGATCCCATTAGCCATCGTGAAACTCTCCTTTCCAAACAATAATGATTTCAAACTTCAGGCTGCAACTATTGACAAAAGGGTGTTCCCTTCAGAACGAAACCCGCCTGCCAACAATTGCGAGCCTTCATTAATTGCTCAAATATACCTGTTTTCAAGTTAAGTCAACTGATTGATACGCTCGATGCTATTTAACCCTTGGATTTTGTTTCGGCAGTTCATTTTTTTCGGTTCAAAATTCCCATCTGATTTGGTAAGAATAAGATAAGACAATCTATTTCATCTATTTTTTTCGCGCATTTAAAGTTTGATGATCTCGTAAACTGATATAATATTAGGGCCGCAAATCTTCTCAAATCGAGAAGCCGCCTAACTTGGTTTCGAGGTATTCGGCAATACCATCACGCCCGCCTTCGCGTCCGATTCCGCTCTCCTTCATACCTCCAAAAGGAGCTGCCGCAGCTGTTGGATTAATATCGTTAATACCGACGATGCCGAATCGAAGACCTTCTAACATACGCATGGCGCGGGAAACGCTGCGGGTATAGACATATGCAGCAAGGCCGTAGTTGGTATCATTGGCCATTTCCAGAACCTCTTCATCCGTATTAAATGAAATAACAGGGGCCACCGGGCCAAAGGTCTCTTCTCGGTAAATCAGCATGTTCGGGGTTACACCACTCAGCAGCGTAGGCGCGTAAAAAAAGCCTTTATCAAGATCGTTATCCTTCAGCCTGCGGCCGCCGCAAATCAGTGTTGCACCCTGGTCCACTGCATCGGTCACCTGGCGATCTACCTTCTGAATGGCGACATCATTAACCAGCGGCCCAATGCTCACGCCATCTTCAAAACCGCTGCCCGCACGCATTTTGGACACCCGGCTTTTGAATTCCTCGATAAACGGCTCGATGATGCTTTGATGCACAAAGATTCTGTTGGGACTGATGCAGGCTTGTCCGGTATTGAGAAATTTGACCAACACGGCACCCTTGGCAGCATATACCGGGTCGGCATCCTCGAAAACAATAAACGGCGCATGCCCCCCTAGCTCAAGGGAAACATGTTTTATCTGATCCGCTGCTTTTTTTGCCAGAATCTTGCCCACTTCGGTAGACCCTGTGAAGGTAATCTTTCGGACCATCGGGTGTGTGGTAAAGACCTCACCGATCGGGACGGGATTTAAAGCGGTGATGAGATTGACAACCCCGGAAGGGATTCCTGCTTTCTCAAAAATTTTGAAAATTTCGACGGCGCATAAGGGAGTGGCCTCCGCCGGTTTCAACACAATGGTGCAGCCTGCAGCCAAAGCCGGGGCCACTTTGCGTGTAATCATGGACATGGGATAGTTCCATGGTGTAATGGCCGCCACGACTCCCACTGGCTGACGCAACACGATAAAACGCTGGTCGGAACGGGGTGCCGGGATCGTTTCGCCGTAAATCCGTTTCGCCTCCTCTGCATACCAGAGCAAAAAGTCTGCACCGTACTGTATTTCTAATCTGGAGGCTTTCAGGGGCTTTCCCTGCTCCTGGGTCATCACCCGCGCCAAGTGTTCTTTGCTGTCCATCATCACCCGATACGCCTTGTGAAGATATTTTGAACGCTCATAGGCGGTTCGGCCAGACCAGGGGCCGAAGGCTTCCTGGGCGGCATGGATAGCCTTTTGGGCATCGTCACGGTCTCCATCTGCAATTTCTCCGATTTTCTCGCCGTTTGACGGATTGTAGACGGGAAAGGTTCCATGGCTATTTGCGCCGACCCACCGGCCGTTAATATACATCCTTGATATATCATGGTGTGATTTCATGCAGCGACTCCATAGTTGAGGAATTAGGCCTGATGAATCATAGTAAATTTTACGAAATCGTCAAGAGCTAATACACCGTATCTGTACATGATAAAACGAACATTTTATGGATGGTATATAATTGATTATTGTGAGAGATGGGATTTAAAACAGACGATGAGCCCGGATTTCCTACCATTCCAGCAGGTGAGAGATCCGAGCTCATCGAAAATTGGTAGTTTCTTTGATGCCTTCGGGCTTAATGAAAAATGAACTAAAACTGGTTTCAAAGCCTCAGCGTAAAATCATTTTGACCATTTTCATACAATAGCTTCAGATTTTTGGATCTGTTCTGTTCCCGAAGAAGGGGAAATCCTCGCTCGAGAAGAAGCTGTGAGCATATTATAGCTCCAAAGCAAACGGGCTCCGATTGTTCCTGCAAAGCGTTTAAAGAAGATGAGCCCATTAACCGGGTCTTTTTCCAGAATCGAATGTACTTTGTTCTTGTCAAATTTTTGAAGGATTGTCTCTTCCAAACATTCTCCCGATGCAGAATAGACATCCCGATCAATTAGACTGGACCATCCGAAAGCCTCGCCGGCATGATCGACGGTGTACGTCACCTCACCCGCGCCACCAATGCTCAGTTTAACACGTCCTTTGATTAAAATATAAAAGTAAACCGCAGGATCTCCTTTGTGAAAAATAAAATGTCCTTTTTTATAGGATTCTTTTTCAGAGACATCCATTAGTTCCTTTACGAAATCCCGTTTCATACCCCAAAAAAGATCTGCCTGTCGGATATACATAGCTTTCTCCTTTCCTCCGGGTTGCCACGAACCCGATGTTTAAAAAACGGTTTGATACCGTAACCGTCATCACGGAGTCATAGGTCTATTTTCGAGATCGACTTTTTTGATTTGTTGAGATGATTATGCTCAAAACAGAACGTATACGGTCCTGTTTAGAGCAAGGCCGGCACATTTTGAGGTATTTCCTCATGGAATAATCTCCTTAATAGGGGGTAAATGGTCAAAGTGACAAATCAATAACAACAAAAATCAGATGATGAGAAAATAATCGTAATGAGGCAGCAGAAAACGATGTTTCAGTATATGCGTTGATGCAGGGCAGATGTCGAATGTATTTGAAATGTTTTCATATTCAGGAAAATTTGTCCATAGGGCAAAGGCCTTATTTTTATAGGGGAATACCCCTATAATGCAGGAAGTTTACCATGCTTTGCAGTTAAAATGCCTTTCCACTCCAATCGGACCTTTGGGGCATGATTTCGTGCCTGGCGCAAAAATCCGACTGCGGAGCTGAGACTTTCTCGCCGCCTCACCGGACAACACCGCCCGTCTCTGCGGGGCGGCGGGGAACTTCATTTGTTTTTTCTTTTTGCCATCTCTTCTTTCCTGAGAGTCTTTTTCAAAATTTTTCCTACGTTGGTTTTAGGCAGTTGGTTTCTGAACTCAACCTCGGTTGGAAACTTATGCTTGGCGATCTTGCCTTCGCAATATTCGATGAGCTCTTCCTGGGTGGCAGTTTCTCCTTGTTTGATCACAACAAAGACTTTGACCGATTCGCCACGAGTCGGGTGCGGTATCCCAATTGCAGTCGCTTCCTGAACCTTGGGGTTTTCGTAAAATACTTCTTCAATATCACGGGGATAAACATTAAAGCCTCCGGATATGATCATATCCTTTTTACGGTCGATAATATAAAAATAACCTTCTCCGTCCATTTTGCCGATATCTCCGGTATGAAGCCAGCCGTCAATCAGGGTGTTGGCCGTTTCTTCGGGATTGTTCCAGTAACCCTTCATGACTTGTGGGCCCTTAACGAGAAGCTCACCGGTTTTTCCCACCGGAACGTCTGTATTTCTGTCATTCAGATCCACAATTTTGCATTCTGTGTCGGAAATCGGAACCCCGATACTTCCGGCTTTCCGCTTTCCATCCGCAAAGGGGTTTATGTGGGTTCCAGGAGACGTTTCCGTCAAGCCATAGGCTTCCACGATGACAGCACCGGTCTTGTTCTCGAAATCACGGATAACTTCCAGCGGAAGCGGTGCGCTTGCTGAAAAGCATCCCTTGATGGAAGTCATATCAACCCTATCGATATCCGGATGGTTAAGCATTCCGATGATCATGGTCGGTACCAGCGGCGCAAAGGTGGGTTTGAATTTTTTGATGGCATCGAGGAGAGATTTTGGTTGGGGTTTTGGAATCAGTATCTGCCCCCATCCCATGTGTATGGCAAAGTTCATGACACATGAAAGTCCGAAGACATGGAAAATCGGCAGGGCGCCCAACATGACTTCTTCACCTTTGTTGTATGTCGGAAACCATGCTTCACACTGTTGAACCTGCTTGCTCAGATTGCCGTGGGTGAGCATGGCTCCTTTTGAAACGCCTGTGGTGCCGCCGGTGTAATGATACATGGCAACATCATCAAAAGATAGTCCGACATCCGGTGGATCAGGCGGGCTTTTTGCCAGAAGATCCTTCCATTTGTAAACATTGTCAGCTGTTTTTACATCTGCAGCCAGGTTTTTCTTTTTAGCCACGAGCGGAAACAAAAGGTTTTTGGGAAAAGGGAGATAATCGCCGATGGAAGTATAGATAATCTGTTTTATTTTTGTTTTTGGCCGAAGATCGATCATGCGATTGCCCAACAGGTCTATGGTAATGAGAATTATTGAGCCGGAATCGTTGAGTTGATGTTCAAGTTCCCGATCAGAATACAGCGGATTATTCATAACCGCTATGCCGCCGATCTTTAAGATGGCGTAATAGGCAATGACACAGGGGATAACGTTTGGCAGCAGGATTGCGACACGATCACCTTTATGGACACCAAAGGCACTCAGGATGGCGGCAAAACGGGTTGCCATATCATTGAGTTCACGATAGTTAAGTTTATATCCCTGAAAGAGCAGTGCCATTTTATCTGGAAACCGGCGGGCTGTCCGTTCAAGAATCGCAGGCAGACATATTTCCTCGTAGTCTATTTTTTCCGGTACACCCTTTTCATAATTGGCTAACCAGGGTTTGTCCTGATAAGTTATTTCTGTTGTCACGTGAAGCTCCTTTTCAGTGCGCTTCCGATTAATTGTAAAATATTGCGGATGCCATATCTTTAGAATTTCACTTTAGGGGCTGCTTGTTCTGCCTCGGGCACCTCATAGTATTCTGCTTTTGAGACGCCTGCGAACACCGCATAAAATCTTCCGAAGAATGTACGGGTATATGTGTTCAGAAGCTGAACAGATTCATTGTATCGTTTCCGTTCCACGGCAATTCTGTTTTCAGTCCCTTCCAGACTGTCCTGGAGCTTGAGAAACGATTCGTTGGCCTTGAGAACCGGGTATCTTTCCTGCAGCAAAAGAAGCCTTGAGAGTACACCTTCAAGCTGATTCGAAGCCTTGATCTTGCCTTTTACATCTTTTGCTTGAAAGTATTGTGTTCTGGCCTGGGCGATATTTTCGAACAGTTCTTTTTCATGCTTTGCATAGCCTTTTACCGATTCAACAAGATTGGGGATTAGGTCATATCTTCTCTTTAACTGGTTTTCCACCTGGGCCCATTTCCCTTTAACATTTTCATCCATGGCAATCACTCTGTTATACTCGGCGATAATTTTGCCGAACGCCATAAAACCAACCAGGAAAATGACACCGACGATGATGAGAATGGTTTTAAGTTTTTTTGACATAATGTTCCTCCGATAAATAATAATTAAATATTATAAGAACTTAGTACATGTATTTTTAAATACGTCATCGTAGTTATATCTTGGTTTATTCATTCTATGCATACAAAAGTTTAAAATGCCTAAAGTGAACTAAAGTGCCTATTTATCCCGTATTAAACGGGGAAGTTAAGGTATTCTATCAATTTTAATTATAATTGATCGCGCTGAAAGCGCATTCCTCAACTTTGGCTCATTTTAGGCACTTCAAACTTCAAACTTTTGGACTTCAGCTTATACGGGTTATTGTCCAGATAAAAAAACATCATCGTATTTATGAATTTGAGCACTTAGCTATTTCAACTACCAACCTCCGGACGCGCCGCCGCCACCGAATCCGCCACCGCCACCGCCGCCGAAACTACCAAATCCACCGCCGCCAAATCCGCCACCACCGCCCCATGAACCTCTTCTGCCGCCCATGGATGAAAACAAAAGTAACATCAGAAACAACCTAGGATTTTTTATAAACAGTATTCCCAGAACAATTAGAAACGCAATGGTTATTATGGTATTAAAGATACCGGCGGGTTCACCCTTTTCTGCCGGCTGTGTGCTGTATCTTACTGAGGGCATTCCCTCTATTTGAACCCCGGAGGCTTCGGCAATCTTATTTGCTATAGCAAGTGCTGTGGTAAAAATGCCCGTTGAATATTCTCCTTTTCTGAAATAGGGTACCAGCAGGTCTCGGCCCAGGCTGCCCACAAGACTGTCCGGAAGCACGCCTTCGAGTCCGTAACCGACCTCGATTCTGTACTTTTGGTCTTTAAGGGAAATCAGCAACAGCACACCGTTGTCTTTTCCCTTTTGACCGAGTTTCCATTTGTCATGGGCAATTGTTAGGGAAAGGTCTTCGATGGATTCGCCCTCGAGACTCGGTATGGTCAGGATCACCTCTTGCGCCGTTGTCTTTTGTTCAAGTTCCTGAAGATATCCGTTCAGTCTGTTTTCTGTGGCATCATCGATAATGCCGGCCAGGTCGACAACATATCTTGGCGGCTTTTCCGGAACGTTTGCGGCATGAGAAACAGATCCAACAACAAGGCACAGGAACAGAATTGCCATA
>PVMK01144172.1_pt1 | contig 14237 bp, 19 predicted proteins | sample 1853481 | NCBI WGS metagenome assembly PVMK01 (sample SAMN08533507, study PRJNA380276) | Marine sediment metagenome, whole genome shotgun sequencing project. | reverse complement strand
TTGCAGCACTTCGCATAGGAATAAAGCATTTCAGTTTTCTTGCCATCTATTAAAATGCCACCAACATCTTTTCGCGTAATCTGAGCAAATTCATCGAATTCCAATGTGGATTCTGCAGCAGTGGTATCCTCTTCCTTTTTAGGTACTAGCACATCATCTAAATTAACTTTACCCTTTGCAATTGCAATGAAGAACTGCCGGTGATTTTCATATCTCGAACCGGATGCAATTTTAGAGATTTCATCCTGAGAAAAAGAGAGTTTAAGTTTTTTTATTTTTTTATTCCAGATTTCCTTCCCAGTATCCACAATCTTTTGTTCTTCCGCATTTATCCAGCGTCTAATATTTGCCTTGGCTTTGTGGGTCTTCACAAATTTTAACCAGTTTTTATTTGGCTGCTGGTTTTTAGAAGTTATTATTTCAATCTGGTCTCCGCTGCTTAGTTTTGTATCGAGCGGCACTATTCTTCCGTTAATCTTTGCTCCTATACAATGGTAACCAACTTTACTATGAATATCGAAAGCGAAATCGACGGTTGTAGAATTAAGCGGCAGTCTTCTCAAATCTCCTTTTGGAGTGAAGGCATAAATTTCATCCTGGTAAAGATTGAGTTTAAAGCTTTCCAACAAATCTTCTCTCGCCTCAAATTTGCTTGCGTTTTCAAATATATCTCTTATCCAGTTCGCCCAATCTTCAAGATCCTTATCCGAGGCAGATTTGCTTTCTTTATATCTCCAGTGTGCAGCCACACCTTTTTCAGCAATTTCGTGCATTTGTTTGGTTCTTATCTGCACTTCTACGAGTCGTCCATCAGGTCCCACAACAGTTGTATGAATGGATTGATAATTATTTGTTTTGGGTATTGAGATGTAGTCTTTAAATCTGTCTGGAACGGGAAGATAAATTTGATTTACGATACCCAGAGTAGTATAGCAATCATTCGTATTTTCTGTATCAAGAATAATTCTTACAGCAAAAAGATCAAATATTTCTTCAAAAGGATTATTCCTTTTAATCATTTTTCTGTATATGCTGTATAGATGCTTTGCTCTGCCACTCAAATCGTATTCGATTTTGAATTCATCAAGTTTTTTAGTTATTGGCACGGCAAATTTTTTAATGTAAGATTCTCTCTCTTTCCTTTTGCTTTTTACTTTTCGAACTAAATCTTCATATGCTTCCTTATTTAAATATTTAAATGCGAGATCTTCAAGCTCCCACTTTACACGACCGAGACCGAAACGGTGAGCGAAGGGAGCATATATTTCTAAGGTTTCAAGAGCAATTCGTCTTTGCTTATCAGGATTCACAAATTCCAAAGTTCTCATGTTATGCAATCTATCAGCAAACTTTACTAAGATAACTCTTACATCACGAACCATCGAAAGAAGTAATTTTCTATAATTTTCCGCTTTTGCAAAATCCTGCCCTGTAAAAATGCTGCTTATTTTGGTTACGCCGTCAACAATATCTGCAATTTCTTTACTGAATTCGGCGGCAAGAACTTCGAGGCTAAAATCTGTATCTTCAATTACATCGTGGAGCAAGGAGCTTACAATTGTTGTATCATCGAGAGGAAATTCCCTTGCCACAATAAGTGCTACCTCGTAGGGATGGGTATAATACGGCTCGCCGGAAGAACGTAAATCGTGCTTGTGTGCTTCAAGCATAAAAGCAAATGCTTTTGTAATCAGTTCATCATCTACCTTTTGCAGAGATTCCCTGCTTAACTTCAAAAGCTCCGAAAGCATTCGCTGATGTCTGGGATTATCCAAACTTATTACCTAATTAATTAAATCGCTTTTAAATTAAGTTATAATTTAACTTTTTTATTTGAGATGGTAAAGTCAGGTAGAGGTAGGTTAGATATAAAGAATTATTGAATAAGAGTATTTTTTAGTTCTTTCACTCTTTCAAGGCGGTCTTCGAGCATTGATAGTTCATAATCATTCAGATCACTTACTGATAGAATTTCATCACATAAAATAAAAGCTTTTTCCTTCTCCCCTGTTTTAAAATACTGCTGAGCGATTATATGCTTTAACACAATTTCGTTTATGTGGTTCTGATCTTTCTCCAGCTTGAATGATTCAAGTAAATCATAATAGAGTTGTATTGAAGAATCAGTATTTACATCCTCGTAAGCTCTGGCTAATCCCCATTTAAAATATCTTGAATCCGGAAATTCATCTACAGCAATTCGTCCTATTTCTATTGCTGTGTAAAAATCTTTCTGATCGATATAAATCCAGATTAGTGAATTGACAGCAAGATGAGAGTTGTAAGAAGCAGACTCAATTGCGGCTCGAAGTTTTTCGATTCCAATTTCAGTTTCGTCTTCATATGAAGGCATCCAATCTAAAAATTCAGTTTTTCTGCTCATCCAGTATTCGTAAGTTCCGATCGCAATGTAAGCTTCATAAAAATTATTATCAATATTTAAGCAGTTACCGAATGCCGAGATTGAATTCATACCTGTTGAAAGAGCGGACAGCCAATTATCTTGGATAGCATCATAATACGAAGTGTAACCTTCAGCCAAAGCGTAATAATAATTGAACCACAAATTATCTTCATCAGTTGCAAGAAGTTCTTCTGCCTGGTCTCTTGCCTCTTGCAGATTTGATTCAATATAATCAGAATCATATTCTTTTTTGTAATCGTATGCTTCAGCAATTTTATTTGCTGCAATATAAATTTTGCCCAACGGTAATTCTGGATATTCTGAGGCGAGCTGCTTAAAGTATTTGTTAGCTTGAGTGTATTCCTGATTAACAACGTTCTTTATACCTGATGCGAAAGTAGGACACATTGGTTTGGAGCGTGATGAAAAAACACTTAAACCGGTAGAGTATTATTACAAAACACCTGATAATTTAGTTGAACATGAAATAATTTTGGTTGATCCAATGCTGGCAACGGGCGGAAGTGCCTCGGCAGCAATTTCTTTCTTAAAAAAACGTGGTGCAGAGAATATTATTTTTGCCTGTATTGTAGCCGCTCCTGAAGGAATAAATAAAATTAATGAAGACCATCCGGATGTAACAATATTCGGCGCCGCTCTCGATAGAGAACTTAATGATAAAGGATATATTTTGCCCGGATTGGGTGACGCAGGAGACAGAACATTTGGCACGCTGTAGTTTTTTATCGTTTAACAATTTATTTCATTTTATTTAACTTTACTTTTGCACAGGATTTCCCTGATCAGCAAGTTGATTCGCTGCTTAAATCCGGTATAATGAACGTTGTTAATCAGGAATACACTGAAGCGAACAAATATTTTAAGCAGCTTGCATTAGAATATCCTGAACTGCCGTTAGGCAAAATTTATCTTGCAGCAAGTAAAATTGCGGAAGCGTACGATTACAAAAAAGAATATGATTCTGATTTTATTGAATCAAATCTGCAAGAAGCAAGAGAACAGGCAGAAGAACTTCTTTCAACTGATGAAGATAATTTGTGGTTCAATTATTATTACGCTTTGGCTGAAGGTTACACTTCGTATTATGACGCTATCCAGAGATAACTGGCTGTCCGCTCTTTCAACAGGTATGAATTCAATTTCGGCATTCGGTAATTGCTTAAATATTGATAATAATTTTTATGAAGCATACATTGCAATCGGAACTTATGAATACTGGATGAGCAGAAAAACAGAATTTTTAGAGTGGATGCCTTTTTATGAAGACGAAACTGAAATTGGAATCGAAAAACTTCGAGCGGCAATTGAGTCTGCTTCTTACAACTCTCATCTTGCTGTCAATTCACTAATCTGGATTTATATCGATCAGAAAGATTTTAACACTGCAATAGAAATAGGACGGAATGCTGTAGATGAATTTCCGGATTCAAGATATTTTAAATGGGGATTAGCCAGAGCTTACGAGGATGTAAATACTGATTCTTCAATACAACTCTATTATGATTTACTTGAATCATTCAGGCAGGAGAAAGATCAGAACTACATTAACGAAATTGTATTGAAGCACTTAATCGCACAGCAGTATTTTAAAACAGGGGAGAAGGAAAAAGCTTTAATTTTATGTGATGAAATTCTATCAGTAAGTGACCTGAATGATTATGAACTTTCAATGCTCGAAGAAACGCCTGGAAAGAGTAAAAGAATTAAAAAATACTCTTATTCAATAATTCGTAATTTGTAACCTACCTCTACCTGACTTTACCATCTCAAATAAAAAAGTTAAATTATAACTTAATTAAAAAGCTATTTAATTAATAAGGTAATAAGTTTGGATAATCCCAGACATCAGCGAATGCTTTCGGAACTTTTGAGGGTAAGCAGGGAATCTCTGCAAAAGGTAGATGATGAACTGATTACAAAAGCATTTGCTTTTATGCTTGAAGCACACAAGCACGATTTACGTTCTTCCGGGAGCCGTATTATACACATCCCTTACGAAGTAGCACTAATTGTAGCAAGGGAATTTCCTCTTGATGATACAACAATTGTAAGCTCCTTGCTCCACGACGTAATTGAAGATACCGATTTTAACCTCGAAGTTCTTGCCGCCGAATTCAGCAAAGAAATTGCAGAGATTGTTGACGGTGTAACCAAAATAAGCAGCATTTTTACGGGGCAGGATTTTGCAAAAGCGGAAAATTATAGAAAATTACTTCTTTCGATGGTCCGTGATGTAAGGGTTATTTTAGTAAAGTTTGCTGATAGATTGCACAACATGAGAACACTGGAATTTGTGAATCCCGATAAGCAAAGACGAATTGCTCTCGAAACCTTAGAAATATATGCTCCCTTCGCTCACCGTTTCGGTCTCGGTCGTGTAAAAGTGGGAGCTTGAAGACCTCGCATTTAAATATTTAAATAAGGAAGCATACGAAGATTTAGTTCGAAAAGTAAAAAGCAAAAGGAAAGAGAGAGAATCTTACATTAAAAAATTTGCCGTGCCAATAACTAAAAAACTTGATGAATTCAAAATCGAATACGATCTGAGTGGCAGAGCAAAGCATCTATACAGCATCTACAGAAAAATGATTAAAAGGAATAACCCTTTTGAAGAAATATTTGATCTTTTTGCTGTAAGAATTATTCTTGATACAGAAAATACGAATGATTGCTACACCACTCTGGGTATCGTGAAATCAAAGTTTATCTTCCCGTTCCCGACAGATTTAAAGACTACATCTCAATACCCAAAACCAAATAATTATCAATCCATTCACACAACTGTTGTGGGACCTGATGGACGACTCGTAGAAGTGCAGATCAGAACCAAACAAATGCACGAAATTGCTGAAAAAGGTGTGGCTGCACACTGGAGATATAAAGAAAGTAAATCTGCCTCGGATAAGGACCTTGAAGATTGGGCGAACTGGATAAGAGATATATTTTGAAAACGCAAGCAGATTTGAGGCGAGAGAAGATTTGTTGGAAAGCTTTAAACTCAATCTCTACCAGGATGAAATTTATGCCTTCACTCCCAAAAGGAGATTTGAGAAGACTGCCGCTTGATTCCACACCCGTCGATTTCGCTTTCGATATTCATAGTAAAGTTGGTTACCATTGTATAGGAGCAAAGATTAATGGAAGAATAGTGCCGCTCGATACAAAACTAAGCAGCGGAGACCAGATTGAAATAATAACTTCTAAAAACCAGCAGCCAAATAAAAACTGGTTAAAATTTGTGAAGACCCACAAAGCCAAGGCAAATATTAGACGCTGGATAAATGCGGAAGAACAAAAGATTGTGGATGCAGGGAAGGAAATCTGGAATAAAAAAATAAAAAAACTTAAACTCTCTTTTTCTCAGGATGAAATCTCTAAAATTGCATCCGGTTCGAAATATGAAAATCACAGGCAGTTCTTCATTGCAATTGCACAAAGCAAAGTTAATTTAGATGATGTGCTAGTACCTAAAAAAGAAGAGGATACCACTGCTGCAGAATCCACATTGGAATTCGATGAATTTGCTCAGATTACGCGAAAAGATGTTGGTGGCATTTTAATAGATGGCAAGAAAACTGAAATGCTTTATTCCTATGCGAAGTGCTGCAACCCAATTCCAGGCGATCCCATAATAGGATATATAACCTTAGGCGAAGGGATTAAAATTCATCGTAAAACTTGTAACAATTTATTAAATCTTTCTGACGCAGATTCAAGTAAACTAATCCCTGTTCAGTGGCCTTATTCTGAAGAGTCGTATTTTGTAGCCGGATTGATCGTAAAAGGGGGAAGACAGACCGGGCATCCTAAATGATATAGCAAACACAATCGTAACTTACGGTAACACAAATATTAAATCGCTTAATATCAACACCAATGAATCCAACTTTGAGGGAACGATAACTCTTTATGTTAACAACCTTGAATATCTTAATAAGCTGATTCAACGGTTGAAGAAAGTTAAAAGGTGTTTACACCGTTGAGAGGTTTGAAAGTTCGTAATGAAAGAGCAGCGCATATTAAGTATAGATTATGGTAAGAAAAGAATTGGTTTTGCATTGAGTGATCCTTTATTAACTTTTGCTTATTCTTTCAAAACATTAATCAACGATAATAAATTGTGGAAGAATATTGATAAGATCATCAACGAAAAAAAAGTTGTAAAAGTTATTCTCGGCTTGCCGAACGAAGAAAAAAACAAACCATTAGTAACTGAAATTTCTAACTTTAAAAAAGAAATAGAAAGAAGATTTAAACTAGAAGTAATTACCTGGGATGAAGAATTTACCTCAGCCATCGCACAGGAGCGGATAATAGAATCGGTAACTAAGAAAAAGAAAAGAAGAGACAAAGGATTGATCGATAGCAATTCCGCAGCGGTAATTTTGCAGGAATATTTGAATGGTTTGTAGATGCTCCTGAAATTTATTTAATCATAGTATTCTCAAATATTATTGTTAACTTATTACTACAATCTTATTAAATTGATAAGGTAAATTTTATTAAATGATAATAATTGACATTCTTTGTACAATAAACTATTTTTCTATATCATAAACTTACAAATGGGAGCATTTATATGACACTTGACGCACTCGGAATGGTAGAAACCAAGGGGTTAATAGGTGCGATTGAAGCTGCTGACGCAATGGTAAAAGCAGCAAAGGTGGATTTATTAGGTAAAGAAACCATCGGCGGTGGTTATGTTACTGTAATGGTTAGGGGAGATGTTGGTGCAGTAAAAGCAGCAACTGATGCAGGAGCGGCGGCAGCACAACGAGTCGGAGAACTTGTTTCAGTCCATGTTATTCCACGTCCTCATTCAGAAGTAGAATTAATTCTGCCAAAAAGAAAGTAATCTATGCAGCAGGCATTAGGTTTAGTAGAAACCAAAGGATTGGTAGCTTCAATTGAAGCAGCCGATGCAATGCTTAAAGCATCCAGGGTTCGGCTGGTTGGAAAAGAAAGAGCACTTGCCGGTTTAATAACAATTGTTGTTGTTGGAGATGTGGCAGCAGTAAAAGCTTCGGTTGATGCAGGAGCAGCGGCAGCACAACGAGTTGGTGAATTGGTTTCAGTTCATGTTATTCCAAAACCTGATGATCAAATTGCAGCTATTCTGCCGATTGAAGAGCGAAAAAAACTCTTACTACAGAAAAGATAATCAAACCTAAACCAGCTAAACCTGCAGAAAAGATAATTAAAGAAAAAAAAATTAAAGAAGAATTAAAAACTGCTCCTAAAGTAGAACCTGATATCACACCTGAGGAAGAACCAAAAAAAGAAGAAACTCCTAAAATTTCAAGTGATACAATCGAACGGCTTAAACGTGAAGCACTGGGCAAAGAAAGTTTGATGAAGAGAAAGACAAAAAAACAAACCTCTTCCGATGATATTAATATGAGAGAACTTGAAAAATTAAACGTTCATCAATTAAGACGTTTGGCAAGGAGCACAGAAAATTTTCCTATAAAAGGAAGAGAAATTTCGCGGGCAAACAGGGGACAGCTGTTAGATTATTTTCAAACAATAAAGTAACTATTTATTACATAAAGTATGTTTTTATAACTCCGCACGTGTGTGGAGTTTTTTTGTTTATAATTTCCTTTATATTTGAAGTGTGAAGAAAAAAATTCCATTACTAATTATTTCAATTGCTTTTTCGGTAATTATTTGGGGAACTATTTCCCTGTCCGAAGAGTATTATGCCAATGTAAATGTGCCTCTCCGGGTAGTAGGTTTTCCAAATGGTTTTTCTATCGGAAATGAAATACCTGAGAATATTACTATAAAACTTAGAGGTATCGGTTGGAAACTATTCTCTGTGAATATTGGTAAAGATGTTACCTATAATATTTCTGTTAACGGAGACAGCGGATTCAAACAAATTAAGTTAATGGATCATCTAACAGATAACAGGTGGATGCTATCCGAACTTGATATTATTGATATTGTACCGAATTCATTATCATTTTCGATTGAACGAAGAATAAAAAAGAAATTACCGATTGTTGCAGATCTCAATTTAGAATTTAAAGCCGGATACGGATTAGCAAAACAAGTTGTGCTTGAGCCGGACTCAGTCGCAATTGATGGTCCGCAGTCAGTCGTTAATTCACTTACTGAAATAAAAACTAAAGAGATCAAACTTTCGTCGCTTGATAAATTGATAATAAAGAATATTAGTTTTATTTATTTACCCGGCACTTCATACGGAACGAAGTTTGTCTCTGTGAATTTGGATGTACAAAGAATAGTTGATAAACAATTTGATGATATAAATGTTGAAGTTTTGGATGTTCCCACCCGGACAGAGATGTTATACTTCTGCCGAATAAAATCTCATGCAATGTTAGAGGCGGAATTGAAATTCTTGGCAAACTTGAAAAAAATCAGTTCAGAGCATTTGTGTTTTACAGGGATGTTGTCTTAGATACACTTGGAAATGTTATTCCACATATTGAACTTCCAGTTAATACTACTCTAAAATATATTAAACCTGAACGCCTCCGTTACATTATTAAAAAATTCAGATGATTGATAATAGAGCAAATCAAAAATTATCACTTTACCGAAATTCAGATATGGGAAATATTTTACTTATGTTTATAACTTTTGAAGGAATAGATTTCTGTGGTAAATCCACCCAGATTGAATTATTAAAAAGTTACTTGCTAAAAAATAATAAAAATGTTGAGGTAATAAGAGAACCGGGCGGAACTGAAATCTCTGAAAAAATTAGGACGATGCTTTTAGATAAAGAAAATTCTAAAATGTTAATGGAAACTGAATTCCTTCTTTTTTCTGCAAGCCGTTCTCAATTGGTAAGGGAAAAAATTAGACCTTACCTTGACGAAGGAATTTATGTAATTTCGGATAGGTTTCATGATTCTTCTACTGCATACCAGGGATATGGAAGGGGAATTTCGATAGAAGTAATTTTAAGTATTCACAAACTTGCTATCGGAAATACAATTCCCTGACGTTACTTTTTTTTTAGATATTCCGGTTGAAGTTGCAGAACAAAGAAGACAGAAAAAATTAAGCGAACATTTAGACAGGATTGAAATCTCAGACATGGATTTTTTTTCAAGAGTTCGTAATGGTTATCTTGAATTAGCTAAGAATGATAACAGATTCAGAATATTAAATGGAACGGATAGTGTTGAAAATATTCAAGAAAAAATAATTAATGAAATTGAAAAAATTGAACAGAGGTAATTTTATGAAATTCAGAAAATTAAGAAACATAATTATAGTTGTTGCTGTTGTCTTCCTCTTTGCAGGTTTCTCAGATATATATTTTGAAATAAATAAGAACATTGAGTTGTTCAGCAAAGTGTATAAAGAGATTTCATTTAACTATGTGGATGAAATTGAACCTGAAAAATTTATGAGAGCTGGAATCGAAGGAATGCTTTCATCACTCGATCCTTACACAATCTTTGTCGATGAAAAAAGGAAAGAAGATATTGATCTGATAACAAACGGTAAATATGGTGGCATTGGAATTTCGATAGGAGTGAGAGGAGATAATATAACAGTTGTTGAAGTTATGGATGGATACTCTGCACAACGGCAGGGAATAAGAGTTGGCGATATTATTATTGATGCGGCAGGGGTTGAAATTACACCCAATAATATTGATGATATTTCATCACTTGTTAAAGGAGAACCCGGCTCATCGGTGCTACTAAAAATTGTTCGAAACGAATTAAAAGATACCATCGATTTTGATATAGTTAGAGAAGAAGTAATTGTTAAGAATCTAACCTATGCCGGTTTTTATCCTGAAAAGAGCAACAATATTTATCTTAAACTAAACAACTTCAGCCGCTCGGCAAGCGATGAAATTAGACGAGCAATTAAAAGATCTAAAAGCAAAAAAGGAAGTAAATTCTTTAATACTCGATTTACGCGGTAACCCCTGGTGGATTACTCGATATTGCCGTTGATATATGTGATAAATTTTTAGCTAAAGATTATTTAATTGTTTCTACAAAAGGAAGAGCGCCATCGAGCATAAAAGAATATTACTCAACGCAAGAACCGCTCTTAGCTAAAGCCAGGATAGTAATTTTAATTAACGGTGAAGCGCTTCAGCTTCGGAGATTGTTGCGGGTGCAATACAGGATCATGACAGAGGGAGTTATTTTAGGCACACAATCTTTCGGCAAAGGATTGGTTCAAACAATAACACCGCTTAGTTACAATACATCATTAAAAATAACTACGGCAAAATATTACACACCGAGCGGAAGATGCATTCAAAGAATTGATTACTCTGATCAAAACGATGTTATTGCAGACGAAGATTCAATTGTTTCAGGTGAGTTTCTAACAGACAATGAAAGAATTGTTTTTTCTAAAGGTGGAATATCTCCTGATACAACCGTAGTTTTTACGATTGACGGTAAGATAACAAAAGAGATGTTAGCCCGCGGGTTATTTTTCAAATTTGCCAACAGATATTTTTATCAAAATCCGGATTTGGATTTTAATAAAATAGATGACGTTATTTTGCTGAGTGAGTATAAAGATTTTGTTGCCGATCAAAATTTCAAATATCAATCGGATGCAGAAAATCACCTTTCAATGCTGCTTGAAGATATTCCGGATAAATATGCTGATATAACAGGTGAACTTTCTCAGTTAAAAACAAAATCACAAATATGAAAAAGTACGACTGCGATTTATACGGAGACGAAATTTTAAGAGAAATAAAAGAAGAACTTGCATTAAGATATCTGGGAATGGAAGGAAGAATCAAGCAAAAGTTGGAAACTGATTTGCAAATTCAATCTGCCTTGGATGTAATTAATGATCCCGTTGTTTATGAAAATTTACTTAACGTACATTGAGTGAATTTTATCTGATCCTGATTTTTCTTACAGTTGGATTCTCTGCCGGAATCCTAATAGGAATGCTTGGGGATTGGCGGAGGAGTAATTTTTATTCCTTCACTCTATTTTCTTTTACCGTACACAGGAATTGATCAATCGCTTATACCATATTATGCGATCAGCATATCGTTATTTGCCGGGGCAATAGCTGCTTCTTTCTCAAGCATCTTACATTTTCCTTTGGGAAATGTAGATAAGCGTAAAGCTTTGTTATTTGCGATTGGGAGTGCTTCAACAGCTTTCATTTCTGTTATCTTTGTTACATCAATCGGTCCGATAATTCTGAAGGCAATATTTGCCGGAGTGTTGTTTATTATTGCAATAGTAATGTTTCGAGATAGTCAGTTAAAGAAAGACCCTTAAAAGAAATGAGCCGATTAAAGAACATACTTTGCCATTTGTTGGATCCTTCGTTGGAATATTATCAGCGTTTACTGGTTTAGGCGGCGGAATAATTTTCTTCCCCGTTTTGCATTATCTATTTTTTGTTGAAACCCAAAACTGCAATCGGCACCTCCTCAGTTATAACAGCAATTACAATGATTTTTGCCTCACTTTCATTTTTTATTAATAGAGGTGATTGGATGGGAGAATATCAATCAAGTAGTACTTATTTTGCTGTTGCAATTCCATTAGGTATTGGTGCTGTGATTGGAGCGAGGATAGGCGTTAGTTTTATTGTAAAAATGCAAAGTTTAATTGTAAAGAAAATTTTTTCTATTTTGTTGATTATCGTGGTTATTAAAATTATTTTTGGGTTATGGTAACTCAAGGATTAATATTTAAGAAAAATCCCATTTATGAAAAGTGTCCTTCCTGTACTTCGATTGGTTCTTTAAGGAAATCACATTCAAGGTCGATTTGGGAAAAAATTATCAAAATGCTACTCCGTTTGGTGTTTACAGATGTAAAAAATGTGGCTGGCGTGGCTATCGAACGAAGTTTATATTAACTAAAAAGTCTGTAAAAAATGCTTTTATATATTTGATTTTGGTTCTGTTTTCAGCATTTATCATAAATCAGATTCTAAAAAGATTCGTTTGATTACAACAGAGATTATCATCAAACATTAATTCCCGGGTTTTAAAAACTATTATCCAAAATTTGCATAATTATTTTAATTTTATAATCTTTCATATCTATATTTTGAAATATGTACGGTAATAAACGGCTCTGAATTACTTAAATTATTTTGCATCATTTCACAATACTCAGAACATTTATCATAATTATTACAAACAAATTACATATACAACCGCTACATTGTTTTGTGATTAATTTAGTAATCTAATAACACGTAGTTTAGAATTTAATGAAACCATCATTACTGGATTATATACTTAGGAACAGATTACCTGTTACAATATTTGTAGCAGCGGCATCATTTATTATTACATTCTTTGCCTCAAGAGCTGAAAGAGACGGAGTAGGTTATACACCCGACCAGCCAATTAATTATTCACACAGACTTCATGCCGGTGAAATGCAAATTGATTGCCAATATTGCCATGTAGCAGTTGAAAAATCAAGGCATGCAATGGTTCCTGCTGTTGCTACCTGCATGAATTGCCACACAATTGCAAAAAAGGACAGCCCTGAAATTATAAAGCTCACACAATATTATAACAGTGGGAAATCCCTTAAATGGAAAAGAATACATAAGGTTCCGGATTACGCATATTTCAATCATAGTGTTCACGTGAATAAAGGAATTGAATGTGAATCGTGCCACGGTGAAATAAAACAGATGGAAAAAGTTGGGCAGATGAATTCGTTTACTATGCGCAGTTGCCTTAGTTGTCACAGAAATGCTCACGAAAGATTACCTTATATTGAAGATGTACAGCAAGGTCCCGAATATTGCTATACCTGCCATCGATAATAAAATTAAAAAATAGAATTATAATTAAATAATTAAAATAATGGAACGTAAGAAATTTTTTAGTGTTTTTGGATTGGGAACAATGGGAATTTTATTTACAAGATTTTCCCTCTCAAAATTTTTTCCAAAAATCTAAACGATAAAAAGAAGATAAATGTTAAGATTAACCCGCTTGCAGTTAAAAGACAAAAAATAGGTAGTAAAAATGTCTGATCATAAAAACGATATTCAGGATCCTGCACCAAACTACTGGCGGAGTTTCGAAGAATTATATTCCGATCAGAAATTTTTAGCAGAAAAAAATAATGAATTTAAAGATGGCGCAAGCGATGTTCCTGATACTGGAAAAATGTCACCACTTTCGAGGAGAAAATTCTTAGCACTTTTGGGTGCTTCTGCAGCAGTTGCCGGCACAGCGTGTTCGGATTATCAGGATAAAGGCGAAATTGTTCCCTTATAATGATAAGCCGGAAGAAATAACTATTGGTAAAGCAAACTATTACGCTTCTACCTGCACCGGGTGTTCTTCAGCATGTGGTGTATTGATAAAAACTCGTGAAGGAAGACCAATCAAGATTGATGGGAATCCTGATCATCCTGTTTCTAAGGGAAAAATTTGTTCTCAGGGGACAGGCAAGTATTATGGGGCTTTACGATCCGGATAGATTAAAATCTCCCAAAAGAAAAATCGGGAAATCGGTTCGATGATGCTGATTGGAAGGACGTTGATGAGGAAATTTTTCTTGCACTTAGTGTAATCGGCGGCAGGGAAATTGCAATTATTACAAAGGAGATTGTATCTCCAACACAAGATGAAGTATTAAAAGATTTTATTAAAGAATATCCAACAACAAAAATTTATTCGTTTGAGCAATTTAATGAGAGCATTAGAAATAGCGCCTGGCAAAAATGTTACGGCAGCTCTGATTTCCCTTTCATTAAATGGAATGAAGCTGAAGTTGTAGTTTCACTTGATGCTGATTTTTTAGGCGCTGGTTCCAACAGAGTTGAAAATACTCGCTTGTTC
>PVMK01122392.1_pt1 | contig 14239 bp, 15 predicted proteins | sample 1853481 | NCBI WGS metagenome assembly PVMK01 (sample SAMN08533507, study PRJNA380276) | Marine sediment metagenome, whole genome shotgun sequencing project. | reverse complement strand
TCTCAATATGTGAGGAAGTCCCTACGGTCCGTAAAAACGGGTAATCGCGCGCGCAATATCCTGCGGAGTGGCCACGATAGTAATCACGGTCAGACCGGTTATCTTCCGCAGTTCATCTTGGGCAGATTGCTCGGTAGGGTCGGCAATGGCAATGGTCAAGACTCCCTGTTGCAGACTGATTGGGATGACCTGCCACTGCCGTGCAACCTTGACGGGTACTAGTTCGCGCAGCTGGGGGTCAATCGTATGGCTGCCGAGGTCCATGAATGGGACATTGAATTGGACGGCCAAGGCAATGCCGATCATCTTATATGTGGCATAACCCATATCCACCATGATCTCGCCCAGTTTTTTGTCCCTCTGGCCCTTCTGGGTTTCCAGGGCTTCGTCGAGTTGCACTCTGTCAACAAATCCCTGCTCCAAGAGAATATCCCCGATTCTCTTTCCGGGCTTTTGCTTCTGAGCTTCCAGTCCCTGCCCCAATTGTTCATCGGTAATGATCTTCTTCTTAAGCAGAATGTGGCCGACCTGTTCATCGCCAAGCTGCTTTTGCTGCTGGATAGCACGCTCGACCATCTCTGGCGTCGCCATGCCCTGTTCAGTCAGAATCTCTCCCAACCTTTTGACCGAGACCACATCGCGGATCGCTGAAATGGGCACATAAATTCGTTCGACATTTTCTAGTGCCGTCGGCACCAAGAAGAGCCCAACACGGGCCCCCGAGTAGCTTTGGGTTACGCCATGAACCATCTGTCCGTCCAGAAAACGCACGGTCACAAGTCTGGCGGTTGAGGGAAAGGTCACTTTGCTTTCTGGCAATGCCGGATTGCGGAGAAAGGAGATCATCTTCACACTCTCGAATCCGATCTCCCTGGTCGACACATCGCCACCGGGTTGACTGAACTGCAGAAAGAAAGTGGGTAATTTCGGATTGAAGCTGGCAACCGTTCCTCGGAGCTCTTCACCATCCATGAAGGCCACCGTGATCTCGTTGGGAACGGCACCGCCGGGTGATCCAGCCGGTCCTTCTGCAGAGGCGTTCATCATCACCGCGACTCCTTTCCTGGACTGCTTCCCAATCCAGAACTCACAATCGGTTCTTTTGTCCTAATAGCACACACCTTTTCTGTTGACAACCGGCTTATAGTGATTTTCAGAACAGTGTTCCGTTATCCAAGTCGCGGCAAAACTCTTATGACTTCTGAAGGAGTTGCTTAAGCGCCTCGGCATTCTTTATGCCGTGGTTCTGGTAACAATTGTTGAAGATAGCAAAGGTCTGTTCAGTTTCTTTGCTTGTCTCTCTCACCTTCTGGGCCCATTTTCTGAGCTCATCCTCGTTGTACAGGTATCGGTAGCGCTCTACTGTGTCGACGCCCTTTTTGAACCAGTTCTCACGGTTTCGGCCATGGAAGCGAATGTAGACAATACCTGAGGTTACTGCCATAGGCCCCTCCCAGCCCTTGACCCAGGGCGCGTCTATGATCACATATGAGATGGCATTCTCTTTCAAGAACTTCAAAGATGTTTCCTTCGCTGGGGATTTGATCCACTGCCAGTTACGGAATTCCACGGCCAGATTATGATTTGGAAGTTTGTCCCGTACTAGTTCAATCCACGCATAGGCCCTTTCAGAGGGCACAAACCAGGGCGGGAATTGAAACAGTAGACATCCCAATTTTCCGGCCTCTTTCAAGGGCCTCAAGGCCGAGGCAAACATGTCAAAAGCCGCCTCCACAATTTCCTTTGGGAATGCTTTTGTTTGGGCTTTTGCCAGGATCGATTTAGGGAGTTCTTCTCGCAACACCTTTGGGATGCCTTTGACAAGGGTGGGATGACCGGTCAGCATTGAATAGGCCTTGATGTGGAATACGAACCCGGGTGGCGTCCGCCTTGCCCAAAGGACCGCGTTTCTCTCAGCAGGCAAGGCATAGTAGGTAGAGTCTACTTCTACGGTGTCGAAATGCTCGGCATAAAATCTAAGCCGGCCTTCCGCGGTAGTGACTTGCCTCGGGTAGAAGGTGCCGCTTTTGATCAGGGTCTTGTCGGTCCAGGATGCCGTGCCCACCCTTGTCTTTTCCATAGCTGATCCTTCCATAAAATTCCCTGAGTGTCCAAAAACGTCTGGCTGCAACCGATACGCCTCTTAATCCAAAATGGTTCAGTACACCCTCTACCAGAAGTGCTGAACTGGCAAGGATCTTTTTTGCGTATCGGGTATGAACATCTTCAAATACGGTCAGGTCAAAGAGCCCATCTTCATCCTCCAGGGTCAAAAACATGACCCTTTTCCCACTCTTGGTGGGGGGTGTATGAATTATGATGACGCGACCGGCTATTTTTACCATGCTTCCATTCGATTTCCATTTTAGAGTTGTACTCTTGATAAATCCATGCTTTTCCAGATCTTCCCAAAAAGGGGCCATGATGTGTGTAGGGGCAGAAACTTTCATCAGATCAGACTCAGTTAAAAACAGATCCATCAAATGAAGGGGTCTGAAGGGGTCAAGTTTACGGTTGACTCTTGCTTGAAATGAATAGGAGTCAAACGTAGACTTGACCCCATTTCGCACGAGAAATCGGCGAGCGTGACGGAATCGGGCTGGACACCGGCAACAAACTGTGCCAGTCTGTTTCGAATCCAGCTGACGAAATCGCTGAAGTGTTCTTGGATGAAGTTCCGGGCATGGTGGAGGCATGAAGACGGGTTTCGCCGCCACAGTCCGGCACAATTAACTTTCAAACAAGGAGAAACAGCCATGGGTGATAAGGGTAAAAAAGACAAAGGCAAAAGGGAACAACAGAAAAAGGCCCAGCTTAATCCAAAGGAAAAACGCAAATTGAAAAGAGAAAAGAAAAAATAAATTCTGAAAGACGTGTAAAATCTTCACACTATTCGCTGTGTCTTGCCTGACAAGCCATCCTTTTTCTTATAGATACCTGTCTTCACTAAATCTCTTGACATTTCAAAAGGATAGGTATATACGACGGGCAGATTGTAGAAGAGTCCCTCGCACTGCCTCCCTGGCGTGGATTGCTCACTCTGTAAAGCTGGTTTTGTAGACGCTGACCTTCTGCCTGCCCAGTGGAATGCACTTTCCCTTTTTATTCCACCGGGGTGAGAGATATTTGGTCTGTGTTTGTCGTGGAGGCGCGTAGCTTTTTCATTTTCCAATTGGGATGGCTCCTGCCGGGAGGGCAGCAAGGCCGTCGCCAAAATTCTCATATGGTCATGCTGAGAATAATTGGCTTTTAATAATTTTAAAAGGGGGTGCCTATGTTTAAGAAAAACAAGAGTAGTGTGGAGGCCGATCGTCCTCTTGCCACCGAAACCGTCACTATCACCGACACCGTCACAACATCGGATAAAACCATTATCGGGGAACAGATTTCAATAGAAGGCACCATCAGAGGTAGAGGGGATCTTGTCATTGAAGGGTCGGTCAAAGGTACTATCGAGGTTGAAGCACACCACTTGACCATAGGGGCAAAGGGACAAGTTGAATCCGAAATCCGCGCAGCTGACGTGACCATAAGCGGAAGATTGAAGGGCAATATTGACGCTAAAGGCAAAGTGAAACTTACTAGGGACGCGGATTTTAATGGTGAGATCAAAGCCAGGAGCATCTCCGTAGAAGACGGGGCCCACCTTAAAGCAGCCATTGAATTAACGCAGGAGCCAAAAAAAGAACCCGCTTCAATAAGCAGACTTGGAGAAAAGACTGCCTCAGAAACGGAGAAAGAAACACCTGCTGCGGCCAAAGAAATCAGCCAGAGGAAATGATTATTGGCTATCAGTGCGAATCAGCAGTGGAGGGATATAGACGTCGGACCAGGAACAACTGACTACACCAGTCATATCCTGAAACTGTTCGCCGAAGGCCTCAAGAGCCGACCTCAGGGACAAGTGTTGGATGCGGGACCAGCCTGCCAGGAAAATATTATGTTTTTCGCAAGGCGGGTGAAGAGGCTCTATGTCTGCGACATGTTCCTCCATTTGGAACAATGCCTTAACAAAAAACACCCAGTCAGCCAAATCTGGAAATATTTGGACTACCCTCCTGAGAGCTTTGACGGGATCCTACTGTGGGAGCTGGCCGACCGCCTGGATGATAAAGAAGTTAGTACGCTGGCTCAGTTGTGTCACAAAATGTTAAAGCCCGGGGGAATGGCGGTTGTAATGGTTCAGGGCGAGCAGGCGGCATCGTCGATGGTGAACTCTTTTGTCATCGGGCAAGACTTCAGGGTTCGCCTGCGTCCGCAGACACATCTCCATCTTCCTCTCCGCCACCGCCAGAATAGAGACGTATTGGCCATGATGGCCCCCCTCACTCCAGCAAAGTCATTCATCTGCCGCCCCGGGTTCATGGAGTTCCTATTCAGGCGCGACTAACCAGTTCCTGCCTATTCGTTAATCCAACAGGACGGTGGGGGGGCGGACTTGTCATCGGCAATATCTTTTTTCCTGGCCCGTCGAGCCATGCTCTTTAACCCTTCAATGACTTTCATTGCCTCCTGTTTGGTCCTCACCCCTTCCCTCTTTATGATCCGTCTTATAAACCCCTTGAGGCGTTCCGGATTATCTTGCCATCCTAATTTTTTCTCCAGATGCTTGATGAGTCTCGTCTGTTTTCGGGTCACCAACTCCACCACATTGGGTGGTAAGTCTGGCCGAGGTTTTCTCTTCTTCTTCACCCTGCCCCCGGCCCGGACAAGAACTTCAATGATGTCCGTACCATCGGTAACTGAAAGGGCTTTGATTGAATCCTTTCCAGTGACCGCTGAGACCACGTCGTGCAGCTCGTTGCTCTCCATGCCTATCTGCCGGGCCAACACCCAAATCAGCTTGATTTGATCTCTGGTAATCATGGATATCCTCCTTAGGCGATAATTCGTGCCTTTTGGAGTCCATAAATCATTGCTGTCTTATGTTATAAACTGTGTATCTGTTCGAGAAAATCAAGCTTCATAGACTCCTTTTCTTGGCCCCTGTCATTAATGGGGGGCCATCCTCAGTCCCGTCCAATGACAACTTATTTGCTTGTTTGTTGATGTGCCCGGATTCACATAAGAACGGAATTTTCAGGGACAAAAAGGCAGGATGGGGTTTTTGGGGATGAAATAATATGGACGGCTTAGGAGGAAGGGGGGCCCATAATCACCTCGAGGTATTTTGGTACCACCTCCAGACGAACCGGGGTCGAAGCTATAAAGTCTCCGTCGGCATATAAGTCCATCGGACCCATGGATTGAATAAATACGGCCTCCGTCCGATACAGCGTGACTCCCTTGCGCTCTACATGTTTTCCCTTGTAAACCGAAGGAAAGATAGAAAGGACCTTACGTTTGGGCATCGCCTTGACAACACAGATGTCCAGCCGGGCATCATCATATTCGGCCTCAGGTGTAATGAGCATACCTTTGGCATACGACCTGATATTGCTGAAGGCCACAAGGAAGATATCCCCAAAACACTTCTGCCCATCAAATCTGAGTTCTACAGTCTTTGGCTTATACGAAAAAAACTTGAACAAGCCGCCAACAACGTGCATCAAAAAGGGGGCCACCCGTCTACTTCTGGCGAAAGCAGCTACCTCTGCATCAAAGCCCAGACACGCTGTGCCGGCAAAGAACTTGTCATGATTGACCCTCACCAAGTCTATCTTTTTCGTTTGTCTTTGCATGATGACGGCGCATGCACTGTTAATGTCTTTTATCCCCATGTTGGCCGCAAAGTCATTTGCAGTGCCCAGAGGCACAACCCCCAAAGCAGTGTCTGTGCCCGCTATCCCGTTGATCACCTCATTGACTGTCCCATCACCCCCACAGACAACAACGGTTTCACAGCCCCGTGCAGCAAGTTCGCTTGCTAAGCCAGTGATTTGCCCAGGATATTGGCTGACCGTCACATCACATGTCACCCCTGACTCGCCCAGCCGGCGCAGCACGGCAGGATACTGCTTCTTGCATTTCCTGCCGCCCGCAGTAGGATTTATGAGAATATGTATTCTTTTCAACTGACGAACTTTTTGATCTTTTCAGCCTTGTCCTTGATCTTCTTGACCTGCCCTATGCCCGGAACCCGGTCAATGACTTTTTCGGCCAGCTTGCCCCCGAGCGATTTCTTTTCCGATCCAGGATCTTCAGCTGACTCAGTCTTTTTTCCCGGTTCTTTGTCTGGGCTCAAGTCCTTCTTGATATCACGAATCTCCTTTACGGTCTTGCCGAGTCCAGTCCCTATGCCTGGAAGACGTTTGGCTCCGAAGAAGAGAAGGATGAGCAGAGCAATGATCAGCAGTTCTGGTACGCCTAATCCGAACATGAAGTCCTCCCATACTTATTCTCGTTGTGTCGCCAGTAGATCGCCCAAACAGGCATTTCTTAATGCCGGAACCTCTTCGCGCCTTTGCGTTGCCTTAAATCAGAATCGTTTGGGCCATAACAGTATAAACATATGTACGAGAAAAGGCAACGTCAACATCAGGCCACTTCCAATCCTTTAGGATCTATTTTCACATCAAGCAGCTTCGCACCCTGCCTCCTAGATAATATATCAGCCCACTCCGGCCCTAAGGTACGAATGTCTTCCTCTTCACCCAAGGCCCAGATGCATCCTCCACCTCCAGAACCCGTAAACCTTGCCCCGCAACTGCCGGACAAGGCTTGCTCAAGGAGTGCCACGCCTATTTCGTCAAAGACCTCGGGCGTCATTTTTCTTCTTATTTCGACCTCCCTATTCATAGCCCACACAGCTGCACCCCAATCCTTAATCATAATGGATTCAACGAATTCCTTTGTGCAGGAGACAATTTCCGGCCAAAGATGCCTTCCTCTACCCTTCACAAACTGCTCAATCCACTTACTGTTAATGTCTTGCGAATGGTGAGGCACACCGCAGTAAGCAATCAGCAGGTGTTTCTCCAGTGTAGCGTAATCCTTTTTCTTCAGGACCTCGGTCCTCTTGAAACGGGGTTGCCCGGGAACTCCAGGCCAATACCAGGCGTGGACGCCCCCGTAGGCTGCGGCCAACTGGTCCTGCATCCCACAAGGAATCCCTGCAACTGATTCCTCAATTGAGTGAGCTAAGAGCACGATTTGCTCTGTGCTCATTGGGGCAACGCCCTTCCCTGTCAAGGCATTTGCCAGAGCCCCGATTACGGCTACAGCCGCTGTGGAAGAACCTCCAAGGGCGCTTCTTGGAGGCGACTTGGATGTGATCTCTATATGCACGCCCTCAACCCCGAAATAGGTCGCGATGGCGAAAACCAAGCCTAATGGGCCACTGAAGGGAGCCTTGTCAGCCGGGTGTGCCTCGGCGCTGAAGCCGCTTGAAGAGACCTTTGTTTCACCGGAACTGTAAGGAAGAAGCCGAACCCCGGTCTTCATGTCGAGGGCAATATTGAAGGTACACGGAGACAAATGACGCAGCGGATAATAAAAGGTTTTGATATCAAGGGTCCCGCCACAATCGATCCTACAGGCAGCTGCGGCTTTTACAGGACCCGACTCAAGGCGATTTTTTAATGTTATCACAGATAGAGATTTCCTTAAGAGCGAAATTTGTCCTCACTTAACAGGCTGGCACACACCTGTCAATACGAGCATTCTGCGGGGCTTTCTCCAGCAAATTCCTTGACAAAATTCACGGGTTCTTATAGGGGAAGCATTGCGGTCAGTTCAAACCTTGATATTATGTCTGTGAGTGAATCCGCAGCCCGGCCGTATTCCCAATTCACACTTTCGATAGAAACCATATAAGAAAGGAGAGGTATATGAACATTCTTATGTTTGGACCGAACGGCAGTGGCAAGGGGACACAAGGTGCGATTGTTAAGGATAAATACAACCTTCCCCACATTGAATCGGGAGCAATCTTCCGGGAAAATATCTCCAAAGGTACTGAGTTGGGTGCCAAGGCCAAAGAATTCATTGACCGAGGAGATCTCGTGCCCGACGACATCACCATCCCTATGATTTTGGACCGCCTAAAACAAGACGATTGTGGGAATGGCTGGCTGTTGGATGGATTCCCCAGAAACAAGAATCAGGCCATAAAACTCGATGAGGCTCTCAAAGCCGAAGGGCTTGACCTGAACGTGGTCGTAGAGGTCCTGTTGGATAAACAGATTGCCAAGAACCGGATCATGGGCCGGCGACTGTGCGCAAACGACAACAACCATCCTAATAATATTTTTATCGACGCCATCAAGCCGGACGGGGACAAATGCCGGGTTTGCGGCGGGGACCTCACAGAACGCGCCGATGACCAGGACGAAGCCGCCATCGACAAACGCCACAGCATCTATTACGATGCTGAAACAGGCACTTTGGCCTCTTCCTATTACTTCAAAGACCTCGCTGAAAAAGAAGGTAAGGTCAAATACGTAACCATCGATGGGGCTCCGGGTGTCCAAGAAGTAACAGCGGAGCTTATGGAAAAACTACTCTAAGATCTGTCGCGCACGTATGGTGCCTGCCCGAAGTAACCTGATTCGGGCGGGCATCTGCTGAGCGCTGAGATTGGGCATCTGCCACTCAATGAAGAGCAGAAGATTCTGGGTCGGCCTCCTCGCCTTAGTTCTACTGATATTCCTGATCTTCCACTATCGATTCCCCATTGCAAAAAGCCTCGGCAGTTTTCTCGCCAAACAAGACCCCATTGAAAAATGCGAGGTGATCTTTGCGCCAGCCAGTCGCATAGAAACGAACTTCGTGTACGCGGTGCGCCTGCTACAGGACGGGTGGGGCGACCGGCTGATTACAACCGCTCCAAAGCTATCCCCGGTAACGAAAGAGTTCCGGGAAATCTACGGGATGACGGATTGCTCGTGGGTTTCGGTTTTGAGAGAAGTGTTCCAAAAAGAAAAGCTGCCCATGAAGAAGCTCACTATCCTGGAAGATTCACTGAGCAGCTTGACCGATTGCACGCTCCTGTATGCCCACTGGAAAGAGCGGCCCTTTCAATCAGTCATTGTGGTGACTGATGCGCCCCATGCCCGTCGTTTCAGGATAGTCTTGGACAGGGTCTTTCGAGATGAGAAGGTGAAGGTCCTTTCATGTCCTTCATTTCCCGACAGACCCCTCGAGGATTTTTTTGCAGAAGAAGAAGATTACGTCATGTACATTTTTACAGAATACGTAAAGATCATTGCCTACGCCATAAAATACGGGTTTTAGGATTGACGACTGAAGATTGACAATCTTCAATCCTCACCCGGCTCCTCCAGGTTACCACTTTCGGCTACCTCTCCAACAAGTGCTTCGAACAGGGTGATCAGATCTTCGTTCGTCTTTCGAAGTCTTGTCGACAGCGCACGGCCCACTGCTCTTGTAACGAGCAAACCCAACCTCGGATCTTTTTCACCCAAACGGTTAAAGTCATCACGGTTGATCACCAGAAACTCACAATCCGTATTGGCAGTCACGGAAGCCGAGCGGAGTTCGTCGTCCATTAGGGCAAGTTCGCCAAAAAACACATCTTCCTCATCCGTTAGTGTAACGATTGTGAAGACCTCGTTTTCAAGGGTGCGTTTGAGGACATCCACGCTGCCTTTGTTCAAGACGAAGAACTCTCTTCCGGCTTCACCCTCAGTAATGACTTGGTAACCTGCCTTGCATTGCCGGACGGAGACGATCCCTGACACCTTAGCCAGTCTTTCATCATCATCTTTGATGCTTTGAAACAATTCAATCTTTCTCAACTTCTCAACGATAGATTTTTCATCCATGATCCTGTCCTGCCAGTTATGTTCGTATCAGTATGGCCCTGGAATATGGCTTGATCTTGTAATCAGGGCCGGGATTAAATACCGGGTGGTTGCCCCGCAGCTTCTTTACCTCTTGGAGGTTGGCAACCAATCGGGAAAGATCAGGGGTCCTTTGTGCCATGCGTAACGCTTCTTTCTTGCGCGTATAGATGTTTCCGATATTCTCCAGAACGCCGATTAAGATGCCGTTTTCAGCCTCCATGAAGTGCTGGCTGAGGATAGCGAAGGATTCCCCGACAAATCGAGCCGGCAGTTCCCTTGTCACCAGGCGGTTATGTTCCATATCAAGGAGGTTACCAATAATGTGGGAAACACCCGACTCAGCAGAGGCGTTGGCCAGAAGAATCCGATTGTGATGTCTGGATAAAAACACCTCGTCACAGTGGACACTTCGCAGATAGCGCTCGAACTTGGAATCGATCAATTCCACGCACGTATAAATATCCTTGGAGATCGACTTAATCGTTAGGGCAGTCATCACGGTTCGCGAGTCGATCTCCTGCGGGCTGGCGTCGATGCTGCTATCGGCCAGAACCAGTACCTTGGCCGCCCTCCTGATGTTGGCCCGATGAAGGACCGATTCATCTACACACTCGCCCCGGACAAAGCCTATGTTTTGCAATTCAGGTACGGATCGAAGATTCTCCACTGCAGCTGGCTTTACCATGCTGACAAGGACGATGTCCTTGGAGGTCAGTTTTGGATTGGCCTTAAGGATGCCCATCAAGAAGTTGGCCATGTCGTTTTTCCAGCCGGATATTACTAGGTGGTTTCTCAGTTTCTTTTGAGTAGCCAAGCCCCTCCCCTCCTTTATTTTCCATTCCACCAGCCATGAAGCAATTCTGCCGGTCACGATACTTGCCGTGAGCACGCCGATAACTATTACTATGATAGCTATCACCCGTCCTCCCGCGGTTGCCGGCACCTTGTCGCCATAGCCCACGGTTGATGCTGTAACTATGGTCCACCAAATAACGTCACCAAAGCTGCGAAAACCCTGGTTCACGTCATACTCAAGAATCAATATACTCGCAGATGTGAGCAAGAAGATAAAGATGATAACCAACACGACCGGCCAGGTCCCACTCCCCAGAAAGCGGTGCCATATCCGAGTCAGAGTGGGGAACTGATTCGTGATGCCATCTGGCCTTCGTTGCTTTTTCTTTTTTTTCTGTCGGGGGCGCATCCGGTCTTACTTAAAGTTTCCTTCCTTAGCTGAAGCGATAAAATGGGCAATGTCGATCTCCTTGGGGCACACGAAACTGCACGCCCGGGCTGTCCTGCACCTGGGAGTTCCCTGCTCGCTGTACAAGATATCCATCCTTTCCTGCTTGGCCATTTCCCTTGGGTCCATGAGACGGACAATGTTGGCGAGCACGGCATTTGGCCCGAGATAGTTCTTTTGCGTTACGCATGCAGCCACACAGCAGAAACAATTGATGCAACGGGTAGCTTCAACATAGGCCTCCAACTCACGTGGCGAAATCCGGTATTCGTCGCCCTCAGGGTGCTCAGGGGCAGGTTGAATGATGTAAGGTTTCACAAAATGGACTTGCTCATAGGCCTTTTCCATATTTATTACCAGGTCGCGAGCGACAGGGGCAACCGTCAAGGGCTCAACCGTAAAGGTCTGTGTTTTGAAGAGTCTTACAGCATCTTCTACCAGTAGTTCGCATGACAAGAGCGGCTTGCCGTTGATTCTAATCCCACATGTACCGCACTGCCCATGTTCGCACGAAGAACGCCATGCCAGGGTAGAATCCTGCTCGTCATTGATCTTTTGAAAGAGGTCCACAAATCGCAAAATCCGGCCCGCCTTGAGTCGGTAAACCTGGACCCACGAACGCCGTATATCAGGGTTGTAGCGACTTACTTTAAGCGTCAGATCATATTCTTGAGACATTCACTTTCTCCTGAACATGTAAACCAATGCTGATGTTACCACAAAGACTGAATAAGGTGACGGCTTCGTAAAAAGTTCATATGCAAGGCGTGCGAGTCTTGAGGAATGAGGCGTACTAATAGTACGTCGCAATGACGAAAGATGAAGCATAACACCGCAGATGGACTGTTTACGAAGCCGTCAGTATTTTCTTTCAATGATGCCGAACCTCTCGTAATGCTCCCCCCGCGCCTCAAAGATACTCATATGAATCGGGCGCCTGCCGAGGGTCACGTCTCCGAACTCTGTCATATAAGCCAATGTATGATATTGAAACTCCTGGCTTCTCTCCGGATAGTCTTCCCGGTAATGGGCCCCTCTTGACTCTTTCCTGGCTAGTGCACCGCTGGCAATGACCATTGAAACATCCAGAAGATGATGCAACTCCCAGAGCTGAAGAAGAGCCTGGTTCATGACGAGCGACTTGCTGGTGAGTTCTATCTCTCCAGCTCTCTCCTTGAGTTCTGTGAGTTTTTCGATCGCCTCTCTGAGGCTCTGCTCATTCCGAAATACACCCACCTTTTCTGTCATGAGCACGCGAAGGGCATCGCGAATCTTGCCATAGCGCTCATTCCCCTGGGATTCAAGATAATCTGAGAACTGCCCAAAAACATGGTGTCCTGCGTCTTGGGGAAGATCGCCAGGATATTCTGCATCATCAAGATAGGCTGACACCCTCTCTCCCACGACCTTGCCCATCGTGATCAACTCCAACAAGGAGTTTGTACCCAGGCGATTGTGACCGTGCAGGCTGGCTGCCGCAAACTCCCCGCAAGCATACAGGCCGGGCACGATTTGCTGGGCGTCCTTTTGGACCTCCCCGAATTCGTTGGTCGGTGCACCGCCCATTTGATAGTGGGCTGTAGGGGTGACCGGACATAGCTCTTTTTGAGGCTCAACCCCCACAAACTTGCAGAAGAATCTACAAACCTCCTGAATTCTCGTTTTGTGAATATACTCGGGTAGGTGCCTCAGGTCCAGCCAGACATGGGGAAGCTTGTGATCCGGATGAATGCATCCCCTCTCCTCACGGATTTCTGTCATGATGCACCGAGAAACGAGGTCCCGCGGCGCAAGGTCTTTGGCCGTGGGAGCGTATCGCTCCATAAAGGGTTCGCCATCCTTGTTCCGCAGGATACCGCCTTCACCACGCAGCGCTTCACTAGCAAGTATACCAGGGCCGACAATGCCGGTGGGGTGGAACTGCACAGCCTCTAAATCCATGACTGGAAGCCCGGCCTGCAGGATGAGAGCCAACCCATCTCCTGTGTTCTGGCGGCAGTTGCTGCTAACTTGATACATACGGGTCTTTCCGCCGGTCGCCATGACCGTGGCTTTGGCAAGAACAGCCACAAACTTTCCGCTTTGTTCCATAAAAACAATGGCCCCGATACAGTGACCATTTTTGAAGAGTAGCTCTGTGGCTACGCTTTGATTTAGGCAGATAACCCCGTGCCTCAAGGATTCAGCCCAAACCGTATCCATAATCCCCTTCCCGGTGCGGTCGGCCTCGTAGCAAGCACGAAACGCCTTGACCTCGCCAAAATTAAGCATGTGGCCGCCAAAGGGCCTTTTGGCAATACGGCCCTCTTCCGTGCGGCTGAAATGCATCCCGTGTCTTTCCAGCCAAAGGACTTGCTCCCATGCCGATTCGCAAACTTTCTGGATGATATTCTGATCTGAAGAGCAATCTGAACCCTTCCAGGTGTCGAACATGTGGTATACGATTTTGTCCACCGGATCGTTCGGGTCAACTGCAGCCATGCCGCCCTGGGCTGTGGAGGTATGTGACTTTTGAGGGCTGTACACCTTGGTCAGGACAACTACGCTTGTGTCCGGACGCCTCTCGCATATTTCTACCGCGCACCTGAGGCCTGCGCCACCAGCGCCGATCACAAGCACTTCAGGCCGTAATATCGAATCGATTTGAAGTTTGCTTCCCAAGGTTGTTCTTCCCTATATAGTCCTGATACTGGGACACACGTGACACCGCGAGTGCCTTAGATTAGCCACAGACACACGCAGACAATTCATTCGGCCGACCTGGCCGAATAAGTCATCCAGGCGCTTCGCGAAAAGATGTATTGATTCACAGTAACCGGCTTCATGGCAATCAAGCCAATATTGCCCGAAGGGCATGCCATGAATCCCTGGCCATGTCGGCTAGGGATTTGTCCGTGTCAGTCTGCGTGGGTCTGCGGCTAACTCTCTTTGTTTCTTCATGACTGCCATTGCCGACCACCTTCAAAGGATTGCAAAACTTCGGCCCATAAACGGTCTTATGTATGGGTAATAGTCAGCTATACACTCAGGATAAGCTTGACCCCAGCATAAGCAAAGACACCTAAGATAAAACTCATCAGGATTGTAAGCCCGCTTCTTAAAAGCCTGTGTTCCACGTAATCGCCAACAACGGTGTAAAGCCCGAAGCCGGCGTGGAAAAAGACGACGCTAACAAAGGCAACATCCAAGGCCTTCATGCCGGGAGCAGAAATCCTTGCCAGTATCGTATCCACATCATGGCCTGCCTTGT
>PVMK01188699.1_pt1 | contig 14242 bp, 6 predicted proteins | sample 1853481 | NCBI WGS metagenome assembly PVMK01 (sample SAMN08533507, study PRJNA380276) | Marine sediment metagenome, whole genome shotgun sequencing project. | reverse complement strand
TGTTGCGAATGCCGAACGCTGTGTCCGTTGCGTCCACGACCCGGCCATCTGAATCGAGGACTGTCGTTCGAAGAGTGTGGAGGACAGGCGTCTCCAGCGACCAGAGCGCGGGCGAGTCCACGTCGAACTTCTGTGTGAGGTGCAGCTTCACCGCGGCAGCGACCTCGAACGGAGTCTCGGCGCGGGCCACTTCGGTTCCCGACTCGTCCAGGATCACGGCCCGCAGGGTTCCACGCCGCTCGCCAGTTCCGTCGTTGATGATCCGGGTCCGCACGTCCACGACGGCACCGGCTGAGTCCACCTCGGGCGTCGTCACGAAAGTCCACCAGTGATCGACGTGCAGAGGATCCGTCACCGTGAGCCACACGTGGCGATAGATGCCGCTGCCCGAGTACCAGCGCGAGTTCGGCTGGTGGGAGTTGTCCACCCGGACGGCCACTACGTTGTCACCCTCTACGAGGTGGGGAGTCAGATCGTACCGGAAGCCGATGTATCCGTAAGGTCGCTGGCCAAGGTGGTGTCCGTTGACCCACACGTCGCTGTTCTCGAAAACGCCGTCGAACTCGATCGAGACGCGACTGCCTGACGACCCTTCCGGAACCGCGAACGAGCGACGGTACCAGCCGACGCCTGTGGGCAGGTAACCGCCCCGGCCGGTTGTGGCCGCGTATTCGTCGTACGGCCCCTCGATGCTCCAATCGTGCGGCAAGTCGAGCGGGCGCCAGCCGGAGTCATCAAATGCGGGAGCTTCGGCGCCCGCAGGGTCGCCGGTGGTGAAGGTCCACCCGTAGTCCATTATCAGCCGCTGACGGGAGGAGTCCGCCGACTCCTGGGCGGTCGCCGGGGCGATGAGGGTGCAGGCGAACAGCAGAACCAGGGGAAGGCGTGTCGTGCTCATGTGAAGACTCCTATTGGGGAGCGGTGCTCCCCGGGATTCTGAACTTCGGTGCGTCGGTATCGGCCTCGAGGACGCGGCGGCCGTCCACGAAGAGTGCCGCTCGAACCCGTCCGACCCCGACTGCTGGTCCGGCACGGTGGATCGCTCCGCCGGCCGGATCGCTTCCATCGGTCGTGGCGCGGACCTCGAAGGGCTCCGCATTGCGGCCAAGCGGCAGGGAAGCACTCAGGATGTGGACCCGCTCCTCGTCCCGGGCGAGGCACAGGGCGTAGACGGCGCCACGCGGCTGCCGGGCTTCCGTCTGGGCGAGGATCGTGGCGATGCCGGCCTCGGACGAGAAGGGGTTTGCGCCGACGAGGCCGATGTCGCCCGTCGCCCCGAAGAACACGTTCTCCCAGGCATCGGGGACCGTAGTCCCGTTCGCGTCCTTGAGTTCGGCGTGGAGGAAAGCCACGTCTTTTCCGTCTGCGGCGAACGGCCGTCCGCTCTCGTCGAGCCGGAGGTTGAGGTGCTCCGCTGGGCCTGGGGTCTGGATCGTGTGCCGGGCCGCCTCCCGGGCGCCGATGTACCCGATCGCCTCCAGGGTGCCCGGCTCAAAACGTTTCAGCGGAAACGTGAAGGGCGGGTGCGCGAGGTGCGTAGAGATCCGGTTCGAATCAGGCCTCCGACGCTCCACCAATGTACCGTTCAGTCTCAACTCCACCTCATCGCAGTTACTGAACACGCGGATGTCCGTGCCAGAGGCCGGCGCCCAGTAGCTCGCGATGAACGCCATCGGCCCGGACTCGACGCCGGCCAGGCGCTCGCTCGCAGGGCGCTGGCTCCGGAAAAACTCCCGCGAAAACTTCGGCAGCCGGAACAGGTCCATGCACCCGGAAGACTCGATGTCCGGGGCGTAGCCTCGGTTGTAGTCGTACATCACCCACAGTCCGTCCGCGAAGGCGATCGTCTTCAGGTTGTCGTTGTGGGCTTCCTGGAAGTTCGTGGCCTGCTGCAGGAGGGCGGCCTCGCCGTGCCACCGAAGCTGCCGGCTGTTGGCCTCGTCGGGAGCGAGGTCGGCCCAGGTGCCCTGCTCGAGCCCGGCGTTCTGCGCGTAGTACTCCCAGTCGCCGTACTCGCTGATCACGCACGAGCGATCGGTGACGTCCCGGCAGCCGCCATGCTGGCGGGCCTGGATGAACACGTCGTAGCCCTCGGTCCAGCCGCAGGTGTAGGTCTGGTCTCCCGGGTACTCATCGTGGGCGATCGCGTGAGTCCGACGGATGAACTCGTCTGGCATGTCGGTCTCGTTGAGTGAGACCTCCCACAGGATGACGCACGGATGATTGCGGTCGCGCCTCAGCATGCGCCGGCAGTTCTCGTACTGGATCTCGGTGAACTCCGGGTCCTCCCGGTTGAAGAACTGCCAGCCGGGGATGCAGTCCATGACCACGAGGCCGAGTTCGTCGCAGGCGTCCATGAAGGCGGGGGCGTGCGGGTAGTGAGATAGCCGGATGTAGTCGAAACCCGCGTCCTTGATCTTCCGGGCGTCCCGGTACTGTGCCGCGTCGGAGAGCGCGTATCCCACGTACGGGTACTCCTGGTGGCGGTTCGTGCCGCGGAGGAACATCCGCTCTCCGTTGATCCGGAACCCGTCGGGCGAGATCTCGATGCGGCGAATCCCGACCCGAGTCATCTCATCATCAACCACGACGCCGCCCTCAACCAGCTCAGCGTGCAGCGCGTAGAGGTCCGGGGTGCGCGGGCTCCACAGCCGCGGAGCCAGCACCCTCAGGTCCTGGATGACCTCGCGGTCTTCGCCGGGCGCCAGGCGGACGGGGTTGGAGAGCACGGCGGCGGCGGTGCGTCCTACGGCGTCGAACAACCGCACCCGGTCTCCGAACTCCCGGGCGGCCAGGCCGTCGTTTCGCACGTGCACCTGCGCCCGCACCGTCGCTTCTTCGGGCGACACGTCCGGGTACGTAACGAAAAGCCCCCCGCTGCCCGGCTTATCGGCCAGGATGGGGTCGGTGATGTGGAGCGGGTCTTTGATGACCAGGTGCACGCTCCGGTAGAGCCCGTGGTACGGATTGAAGTCGAGTTGCGGGAGCGGTTTCGGCCCGGTGACCGGATTGTCGTGGTTGTCGAGACGGACCGCCACGACGTTCCCTTCGTCCACCCGCACCCGCTCCGAGATGTCGAATCCGAAGGGGAGCCAGCCCCCCATGTGGCGCCCCAGGTGCTCACCGTTCAGCCACACATCGGCCACGTTCATGGCCCCGTCAAAGTTCAGGAACACCTTGCGGCCGGCGGTCTCCGGGCTGAGCTCGAAGTGCTTGCGGTACCAGCAGGTGCCCTGCCACTGGGCGGTCCCGCTACCCGGTTCTCCGGTAACCAGGCTCTCGATGCGGGCCGTGTGCGGGAGCGTGGCGGGCGTCCAGCCGCTGTCGTCAAAAGCGCTCAACTCCGCACCCTCGGCATCTGCGCGAAGGAATTGCCAGCCCGGGTCCAGGTCGAGGTGAGAGGCGCCGGACGGAAGCCTCCGTTCCCGGCAGCCCGTCCAGCCCGGGGCGACGGCGAGCACCGTTCCCGCGGCGGCCGTGTGCCGAACGAATTCGCGCCTCTTCATGTCAACTCATGGCTGAGGTTCGAAGATCAGGGCTCAGGTTCGAGGACGACGCGCTCGATCTGGAAGCCGTGCGCCCCCCCGGAATCGTCCCCCGTGAGGCTCGCGCTGACGGAGAACTGCACCCCGTCGAGCTCCGTGAGCCGGGGACCTTCACGGCCCGTATCGACCTCCATCAGATAAGGGAGAAACTGCGGGTACGGCCGCGGCAGCAGCACCAGCGGAACGGGCCGGAGCTTCGCCACGGGCACCTCGAAGTCCTGCCAATCGTCGCTCAGCTCGACGACCGTGCCCCACGCACTCCCGTCTCTCTCCACGAGGGCTACTTCCATGCGACCCGATCGAGCCTCCGCTGTGCGGGCGCGGATTCGCAACACCCCGGCCACCGGTGCGTCGCCCAAGCGTGTGCGCTGCGATTCGGGAAGGAACGTCCGCAGAGCGAAGTGGTGCGGTGACGGAGTGAAATCCTCCACCCGGGCAAACAGCGCCAGCCGCCCCGGTCCGCTCCCCGGCACGACTTCCGTGCGGAATGGGACGTACGACCATGGGTGCGGATACAGCACATGGTCCAGGTCGCGCTGCCCATCGAACAGGAGGATCGGGGCACCCGTGGCAACGACCGGGACCCGCCAACGCTCGCCGCTCGTGAAGTCCCATTGGTACGGGTCTCCTGGCTCGCCGCCCTCCCGCCCCGGGAAGGTGCGGACTACCTCGCCTTCATAGACGGAGATCATGTACTCGAGCAGGCCTTCGCGCATGAGCTCGGCTGGGACCTGCGCCTCGTACCCGAAGGCCCCGACCGGGTCCAGGCGGACGCGAGGCATCCGACCCCGCGCGCCGACGCGGCGGGCGAACACCACGGCCGAGTCGACGGGGCTCCGCGACACCACCTCGGCCCGTACCGTGAACGGATCCCCGGCCGAGAGCTCGGAGGGCGGTGTGTGGACCACGGCCGTTGGGGCCTCGGAAGATGGAGGCGCCACGAACGCCCCCAGGCGCCTGCCGCCGACGGTCGAATCGGCCTGCCAGGAACGAGCGGCCGTTCGCGACCGCGTGATCAAGTAGACTCCCGGTTGTACGTCGAGCGTCGTGCCCCGGGCCGTCGGCCGGTAGAATTCGCGATCGCCGATCGGTCGCGCGGCAAAGTCGTCGCCGAGATCCGGAAGAGTGATCCGCATGGGCCGGACGCGCCAGATCACCCGGGCCGCTTCCCGATCGAGACTCGGCCGTGTGAACGGGTCATGCACCCAGGCCACGTCAGGGTAGAGCTCGAGGCGCCAGACTCCGTCATCCAACCGGTCCAGGAAGTAGGCCCCCGTTCCGTCGTACTTCACGACGGCCGACGTGCCCACGCCGGCCACGTGCTGGAGATCGGCCGGCGAGGGGGGGACGGAGCTGGAGCCGTTCGAGTAGAAGAACTTCGTGTCCGTGACCATCTCGCTCCGGTCTTCCTCGAAGCTCACCTGGAAGGGGCCGAAGCGCTCGCTCTCGGGATACGTCCCGTACGAGGCGCCGCGTGGGGTTTGCCTGAAGACCTCACCCGCGATCAGGAAGCTGATGGCCTTCTTCGGCGTGTAGACCAGGTTCAGGAAGTGCGTCTGGTACTCGGTGTTGGCGTACGCGATAACCAGCGGGTCATAGGCGAACTGCGTGGCAAACTGGAAGCCCGCCCCCCGGAAGCTGCGGGCCATCGCCGGGTACATATAGGAGCCGCCCACGTCCGCCGCATCGAATTCGTACACCATGCGCGCCTTGTTTCGGCACTCCGGGAAGTCGGCGTATGGGATCGTGTAGCGATCGACGTTGGGCAGCATGTTTCCGCCCACCGCGCCATTCCTTACCAGGCCTGTGGGGTACCACTGGTGGCTTACCCCCTCGATCTTCGCCGCGCACACGGCGTGGCCGTGCTCGTCCGTGAAATTCTCGCTGATGTTGTAGAAGATCGGCTTCCGCAGTCCCGCGTCCCGCAGGGCGCTCGCCATCGCGTCGATGTAACGAGTGGTCTCTTCGGGTCCCGCCGGGTGCCGGGGCTCGTTGAAGATCTCGATCGCCACCAGGTTCGGGTCTTCGACGTACGTGAGGCCCGTGTACGGGTTCCTGTGGGTGATGAACTGCGCCAGGTAGTTCGCCTGGGCGCGGCGAGCCTCGAGGTCGACGCTCATCTCTGACTTCTCGTAGTCCTCGGAGAACCCCGTGGAACCGGGGTCCCGCTCCGGATATCCCCCCGGCCACCAGGCGATGGGCGTGAGAATCGCCTTGATTCCGTGGTCCGCCAGCCGGGCCATCAGGTAGTCGAACAGGTCCAGGTGGTCGTTCTCCACCAGGTTGCCCTCGCGATCGCTCACCTCCCGGTCCCACACGTGGATCCGGTAGGCATCGAGGCCCAGGCGGTCGAGGTGCAGCACGTCCGCGTCGATCGCCCGCTTGCGATCGACTCCGCGGGAGCCGTGGGCACGGTAGGCGTGCGCGAAGGGAGTGGAGTAGTTGACGCCGAAAAGCGCGACTTCCTCGCCGTCGGCCGTCCAGCGCATGACGCCGTCCTGGTCGACGGTGACTGGAATCTCGGTGTCCTCCGGCGCTTGTGCCTGAAGCGAGTCGGTGAGTCCGCAAACCAGGCCGATACACGGGAGCAACAACAGACGGAGACGCAGCATGATCAGACGCCCTCCAGGGTGAAGAGCTACGCTAGGTTGGCAGGTGCCGAGTGGCAAGGAGCCGAACCCACTCAGCGACCGTCCCCTTGGATGAAGCCGAAGCGCTTGTCTACATTAGACTATCGTCCGAGGAAGCACCTGCACCCTTCGGAGACACTGGAGAAGCGTGACCGACCCGTTTAACAGCCTCAGGTCAGCCCTTGATGGCCGCTACGCGATCGAGCGCGAGATCGGTCGTGGAGGCATGGCTACGGTCTTCCTGGCAGAGGACGTCAGGCACTCGCGGAAGGTCGCCATCAAAGTGTTGAAGCCCGAGTTGGCTGAGTCCGTCGGGGCCGACCGCTTCCTGCAGGAAATCCGCACCACGGCAAACCTTCGCCACCCTCACATCGTCCCCCTGTACGATTCCGGCCAGGCCGGCGGCTACCTCTACTACGTGATGCCGTACGTGGAGGGAGAGTCGCTGGAGCAGCGGCTGGAACGTGAGAGGCTGCTGAGCGTCGACGAGACCCTGAAGATCGCGAGCCAGGTCGCGGACGCGCTCGGCTATGCGCACGAGCGAGGCCTTCTGCATCGCGACATCAAGCCTGGCAACATCATGCTCGAGCGTGGGCATGCCGTGGTCACCGATTTTGGAGTCGCGCGGGCGGTGTCCGCGGCCGGGGGCGACAGGCTCACGAGCACGGGCCTCGCCGTGGGCACGCCGGCCTACATGAGCCCCGAACAGGCGTCGGGCGACGACCGGCTGGACGCGCGCTCGGACCTCTACAGCCTGGCCTGCGTGGCCTACGAGATGCTGGCCGGCCAGCCTCCGTTTACCGGTACGACGGCTGCCGTCGTGATGGCGCGTCATTCGCTGGATCCCGTGCCGCCCCTCGCCACCGTCCGGCCGGGACTCCCGGCTCCCATGGCGCGAGCCGTGGAGAGGGCGCTGTCCAAGACCCCGGCGGACCGATTCGCATCGACGGCCGAATGGGTGGCATCTCTCTCGACCCCAACGCCCCAGGTGTCCGACCCCCTCGCTTCGTCAGGGAGCGGGGGAGGAGCGGAGTCGGCGAACCGCCTGTCTCACGATACGCAGCTCGGCATCGCGGTCCTGCCATTTGAGCACGCCGCAGCGGATCCCGATCTCGCAGCGCTTGCGAGTGGCCTCGGCGAGGACATCGCGACTGGGCTGTCCCGCTTTTCCTACCTGGCTGTCAATGAGCCGGGTCCCGAAGACCCCTCGGCCGCGCTCAGAACCGATCCTGGCGAGACGGCTCGCCGGCTGGGAGTCCGCTACTTGCTGACCGGTGCGGTGCGCCGCTCGGGGCAGGCTCTTCGCCTCAACGTACGTGTCGTAGACGCGATCGCGGGCGAGAATCTGTGGGCCAAGCGGTACGATCGTGACCTGGGGGTCGCCGGCGTCTTCGACGTCCAGGACGACCTGACGGACCGGATCGTGGCCACAGTGGCCGACTCGTACGGTGTCCTGGTTCGCGCGATGGCCGGCGTCATTGAGGACACTCCGGCGGAGAGGATCCGCCCGTCCGATTGGGTGCTTCGGCAGTTCGGGTATCGACAGCGGATTACGCCGGGCGAGAACGCGGAAGTCAAGGCGGGCCTCGAGGAAGCGGTCCTTGAGCATCCCAACAGTCCCGATCTGTGGGCCTCTCTGGCGCAGATCTACCTGGACGAACAGGTCTTCGGGTTCAATCCTGGACCGGACACCCTCGACCGGGCACTCGCTGCGGCGCGCCGTGCGGTGGACTTGGACCGCTCCAGCCAGTTCGGGTTCCAGATGCTGGCCCAGGCCCACTTCTTCAGCCGTGACCTTGCCGCATTTGCTCCGGCCGCAGAGCGGGCGATGGAGCTCAACCCTAGGGACAGCAACACCCTGGCGATTCTGGGATTGCTGATCGTTCACGCGTGCGAATTCGATCGTGGCGCGGCGATCACGCAGCGAGCGATGGACCTCAACCCCCATCACGCGGGCTGGTATCACTTCGCGCCGCTGTGGCGGGATTTCAAGGCCGGCGAGTACGAGAAGGCGCTCTCCCACGCCAACCAGATCAACATGCCGGAGCTGTTCTGGCAGTATCTGGCCGTGGCGTCGATATGCGGACACCTCGGACGCGGAAGGGAAGCTGAGATAGCGGTACGAGATCTACTTCGGGTTGACCCCGAATTCAGGACTCACGGACGGCAGAACATAGAGAACTGGCACTTCGCCAGCGGTCTTCTGGAGCCATTGCTCGAAGGGCTGCGAAAGGCCGGGCTGGAAGTGGTGGGCGGGCCGGAGGAGGTGCCGCCCGCCGATGACCCCGCTCCGGTCGTGAAGCAGGATACGGAATCGAAGCCAGGACAGTCGGAAATGGCGATCGCCGTGTTCCCGATCCGAGCCTCCGATGATCCGGACCTGGTGGCGCTGGCGGAGGCGCTCACGGAGGACATCGCCGCCGGGCTCACGCGTTTCACCTACCTCGATGTGGTCAGCGGCGGAGAGCCGGCCTCGGGCGACACGGATCCAAGACTGATCGCCCGCAACGTGGGAGCGCGATATCTGCTTTCAGGGAGGATTCGCCGGGCCGGGCAGACGGTGCGAGTAGGGGTCAAGCTGATTGACGCCTTGTCGGGCAGTCACCTTTGGGCGGACTCGTACGATTCGAGTATTGAAGTCTCAAACATGTTCGAGGTGCAGGACGATCTGACGGATCGAATCGTGGCCACGGTGGCGGACCAGCAAGGCGTTCTGATTCGCCAGATCGTCGCATCCGTCAGGGACAAGCCAATCGACCAGCTGAACGCTCGGGACGCAGTCTTCCTGATGTTCGACTACATGCAGATCATCACCCCGGAGCTGCACCTCAGGGTCCGAGAGGCGTTAGAACGCGCTGTGGAGGTCGAACCGAATTCTGCCGATGCATGGGCCTGCCTGTCCATCATGTACTGTGACGAACACAAGCACGACTACAACGTGAAGCCGGATTCCTTGGGCCGGGCGCTTGCGGCCGGTCGGCGTGCTGCCGACATCGACAAGGCGTGCCAGCATGCCTACTACGCTCTTGCCCAGGCGCATTTCTTCCGCCGCGACTTCGGCCGTTTCAGAAACGCCGCTGACCGGGCCGTGCAGATCAACGGCCGCGACGGAAACACCGTGGCTTTCATGGGCATCCTGCGTAGCTACGCAGGAGACCTGGAGGAAGGCACGGAGCTGATCAGAAGGGCGCTGGCGCTGAACCCGCACCACCCGGGCTGGTACCGGTTCGGGATCTTCTACCGGCACTTCGCCCGGGAGGAGTACGCGGAGGCGCTGGCCGCAGCCCAGGCGATGAACATGCCGGGTTACTACGCGACACATGTGGCCGTCGGTGCGGCCGCAGGCCTGCTCGGACAACTGGACGTAGGCCGGGACGCCGTCGATGAGCTCCTCACGGTCTACCCGGCGTTCGCCGAACGGGGCTATACGGAGTTCAAGAAGTGGGTTCCCGACCAAGCCGTACTTGATCGCTACTTCCTGGGTCTGCGGGCCGCGGGTCTGGAAGTAGCGGACTCGGGACTGGACCTGGCTGACGCCGGTGCGTAGGGACCGTTCAGCGGCACGCCGATAGCGCGAGGACGTACACCTGGAGCGGCTCCAACGTCTCCAGGGGCGAGAAGTCCTCGAATCCGCCGTTCTCTCCGACTTCGAGCAGCCGTATCACGGGTCCTTCTCCCAGGACCACCTGCGGCATGTAGTCGACCCCCGGTGGGATCGCCGACTTCTCGGCGGAGAACGTAACGCCCGCCAACGGCTCGTCTCCGAGGTTCGCTACGACCACGGCGGCGCCATCCACCTGCTGCCTGAGGAATGCCATCGCTGCCGGTGAACTCGTCTCCAGCGGGACAAGTTCGGCATTCGCGCCCAGCACCGGGCAGGAACTGCGCAGGCGAATCAACTCACGGTAGTGGTTCAGGATCGATCCTGCGTCTCCCGCCAGCGCCTCGACGTTGGCCGTAAGCGAGTCCGCCTGCAGGGGCTCCCACGGCTCGCCCGTCGTGAAGCCGGCCATCGGCCCAAGCTCCCAGTGCATCGGTGTTCGGAGGCGGCGGTCCGGCTTGTCCCCTGTCATGCCCAATTCCTCGCCGTAGTACACGAAAGGCACGCCAGGCATGGTGAGGAGAAGGGAAGCGGCCAGCTTTGCCCGCGCGACGTCTCCTTCGAGAACGGTGAGCGTGCGAGTCTGGTCGTGGTTGCGGAGGAACGGGGCGTAACGGTCGTTCGGGACGGTCTCCTGCAGCCGGAGCAGCTCATCGTAGAACCCGGCTGCCGATCCCGACTTCACCGCGTCCAGGATCGCGTCGGACACTCCGAAGGCGAAGTATGCGTCCAGCTGATCCGGGTAGTAGGCAAGGAATTCCTCACCGCCGTTGAACACCTCCCCGACGGTGTACGAGCCGGGATGAGCCTCCCGCACGTACTCGCCGTACTCCCGCAGCATGTCGTGCGTCCGCGCGACGTTGGTCGAGCGGCCTTCGTCGTCTTCCATGAGGTGCCGGACCGCATCGAGGCGAAGGCCGTCAGCTCCCATGTCATCGAGCCAGAACGACGCCGCCTTCTTCATTTCTTCGCGCACGGCCTCCGTTTCCCAATTGAGGTCCGGCATGCGGGAGGAGAAGAAGCCGTAATAGTAGCCCTCACCCTCCGATGCTTCGCGCCAGTTGCTGTCACCGTACTCGTTGTCCGGTCCCGGGGAAGGGGACCACCGGAACCAGTCCCGGTACTCGGAGTCCTGATCGCTCACGGATTCCTGGAAGACCGGGTGCTGGCTCGACGTGTGATTGATCACCATATCCACGAGGACCCGGATGCTCCGCTCGTGGGCCGCGTCTGTGAACTGCTTGAAGTCCTCGTTGCTTCCGTAGTCTGGATTGACCGTGTAGTAGTCGGTGACGTCGTACCCGTGGTAGCTCGGCGACTCGGCGACCGGCATGAGCCAGATGCAGTTGGCTCCGAGGTCGGTGCCGCCGCGCGGATCGCCGTCGTTCACGTAATCGAGCTTCTGTATCAGGCCCTGGAGGTCGCCCACCCCGTCGCCGTCGCTGTCATAGAACGAGCGCACGAAGATCTCGTAGCAGACGCCACTTTCGCGCCAGTCGGCGGCTTGCGTTTCTACCGCCCGTGGAGCGCATGACGAGAACAGGAAGATAGCTTCCCCGAAACAGAGTAGGTGTTTTGTAAAATGCTTTATCATATGACTCTAATCATGCCAAGATAATGTGTATTCTAGAATCGGAAGCGGCGCCTCGCCCCGACTGCCTCTCGCTATTCTCGTGGGCCAAACAGGAACGTCATCGGATCATCCAGTCGGGCGCGCCAGGAGGCCTCGTTGTGGTCGGCTCCCTCGAACTCCCGGATCACGAAGTCCTCACCCTCGACAAGACCCTGCTCCAGCAGCCACGCGCGCACGGCGTCGTGCGTGGGTCCGTACTCGCTGTCGAGCCCCTCGCTGCCGTAATCGAACCAGTACCGCACGCCCTCCGGCACGGTCAGCCCAGCTGCGATGTCGCGGACGATGTACGGAGTCTCGTCCGGACTCTCCCCGACGCCGAGTCCGAGCACCTCTCCCCACTGCGCTTCGGACAGCGGGAAGTGGGTCGACACGCAGCCGCAGGAGCCGAACACGTCCGGGTGGTTCGTGACGAGGTAGAACGACAGGAGCCCCCCCATGGAGGATCCCATGACGGTCGTGTATTCGCGGCCCGTCGCGGTGCGGAACTCCGCGTTAACGCGCGGCATCAGCTCCTCGATGAGGAACCGCGCGTAATCGGGCGCGCCGTGCCAGGGCGAGTACTCCGGCCCCCGCTCGTCCGTGCTCCAGGCACCGACGACAATCACCGGCGGGATGACGCCCGTCTCCATGAGCCGGACGATCGACTCGTCGACGCCCCAGTCCACACCTGTATTCGCGATGCGGGGATCGAACAGGTTCTGGCCGTCAGTCATGTACAGGACGGGGTAACGAGCGGACCCATCGGGATCGTATCCCGGCGGCAGCCACACCTCGACGTTACGTGTCGGGCTGAGGAATTCGGACTCGACGTCCTTCCAATATATGAGCTGGCCCTTGACGCCCGAGCCTTCCACGTCCTCGATCCAGCGATCCAGGTCCTTGAACGCCGCGATCTCGTGCGACGCCTCGACGTTTCCTTCGACGACGAGCACGTAGTTCCCCGGGACCAGGCCGTCCTCGCCAAGCGCCTCGTTGGCCCAGGAGCCGAGGGTGAACTTGTACTCGACGCTCGCGCCCTGTGGGGCGTGCATCTGGGCGTACCGCTCGTGTCCCTCACCCGTCATGGCCAGGCCGTCCGGCTCCCACTGTCCGAGCTCGGGGAGGTTGCCGGTGACGTAGACCGTGCCGGTGCCTTCCGGGACCTGGGCGCGGATGGTCACAATGCAACACTCGGAGTCCGACTCCTGGACGGGCGGTTCCTCCCCGGCGCAGGATGCGAGGGCGAGAAGGGCGGCGAGCGCGAATGCAGATCGCATGGCGAACACTCCGTGAAACGGGCGACAATGTAAACCCTCAATCTAATCCGCGGCGTCCCGGCGGAAAACGTCACAGCGGCTTGGCTCGGCGGCTCGCGTGGCTTTGTGGCTCGCGCGGCTCGAAGTTCGCACCGTAGGTTGCCGAAGTCTCGGACCCCCATTTCAAGGAGCATGATGACAGCTTTGCGCAGTGGACTGGCAGTCGGCGTGGATTTCGGCGGGACGAAGATCCAGGCGGCGGTCATCGATTCCAGCGGCCGGGTGGTGGCGTCACACCGCCGGGATACAGACGTGGAGGGTGGGCCCTCGAAGGCGGTGGACGACATCGTGCGGTGCGTCCATGCCTGCGCGGCGGACCTCTCGGAGATCCGCACGGTTGGTGTAGGGGTGGCCGGTCAGGTCGACGCTGCGGCCGGTGTGGTCCGCTCCGCCCCCAACCTGAAGTGGACGGATTTCCCGCTTGGACAGCGGCTCGAGCAGGCTCTCGGGGTCCCGGTGGTGGTCGCGAACGACGTGCGTGCTATTACGTGGGGAGTGTGGCGGCACGGCGCCGGACGCGGGATCGACGACCTGATCGTCATGTTCGTCGGGACGGGCATCGGAGGCGGCATCGTCAGCGGTGGACAACTCGTCACGGGCGATCGTGGCATGGCCGGAGAGCTCGGCCACATGACGGTCGTGTCCGGGGGCAGACGATGCACCTGTGGGCACAGTGGGTGCATCGAGGCCTACGTCGGCGGGTGGGCCATCGCGGAGCGGGCACGGGAGGCCATGCAGGCGGACCCCGAGGCCGGACGCGGGCTCGTCGAGCGGGTGGGGAAGGGCGACGTCACCGCCCGGATCGTGAGTGAAGCCGCGGCCGCGGGTGATCCGCTCGCGATCGAGCTGTTAGCCGAGACGGGCCGGTACCTGGGCGACGCCATGGTCGGGCTCGTGCACGTGTTCAATCCCCGCCGGATCGTGCTCGGTGGCGGTGTCATCGATGGAAATCCGAGCCTCGTCGCGGCCGTCGAGTCGGCGGTTCGGACCGGCGCGATCTCGGTCTATTCCGAGTGGCTCCAGGTGCATCGCTCCGAACTCGGGGCCGAGGCCGGGGTGATTGGCAGCGCGTCACTTGCCCTGGAGCGTCTGAAAGAGGACAGAACCGTCCGCTAGTCGCCGGTTTCGCTCGAGGTGCTGTCTGGCGGCGCTTCCTCGCCTTCTTTTTCTTCGTCTTCGCCCTTCCTGGACGGTGCCAGGAGCTCATCGCCGTAGAAGATGCTGTAGCGGGGCCGCGACCCGATGACGAGCGTGGCGATGTTACAGAAGACCGGCTCGGTTTGTATCAGCGGAGCAACGCCCACTTGGAGCCCTCCACGCAAGATCTGGATCCCGATGTAGTTCTGCAGGTGGACGCGGGGGACGTTATACGTCGTCCGCGAGAATCCCTCGGCGGGGCGCGCCGCTCTGTAGGATCCGAACGTGATCTGCAGGTCCATGGAGCTCTGGTTCTCCACGCGGACAGTGACGGTGGCGTTGCGCACGCAGACATTATCGGTGCTCTCCTCCGCTGCGGTCGCGCTCTCGTCCTCGGCGGG
>PVMK01142774.1_pt1 | contig 14243 bp, 14 predicted proteins | sample 1853481 | NCBI WGS metagenome assembly PVMK01 (sample SAMN08533507, study PRJNA380276) | Marine sediment metagenome, whole genome shotgun sequencing project. | reverse complement strand
GAGATACCCCGCAGAATGATAACCATCGCCGTACCGTTCGCAGTGGGTGTGTGAGAAGCAAACACGACGCGAGGGGACTTGTGCGTGGCGATGGAGGCTGCCCCACACAGCCCGCGGGACAACGGCTGGGGGAGAGGCTCCCGGCCTGTGATCATGGTTTCCTGGAACGATGCACAGGAGTACGTTTCCTGGCTCAGCAAAAAGACCGGACAATCCTATCGCCTGCCGAGTGAAAGTGAATGGGAATATTTCGCACGGGCCGGCGAAGAAAGTGACTGGCCTGGTGGAAACCGGCCCGGTCTGTGAATTTGGCAACATCGCCGGCTTTGAGACCGGTTTCCGCTGGCAACACGACTCCTGTGAAGACGGTGCGGTCATGGAAACCCGGCCCGTGGCTCGTTCAAAAGTAATGACTTTGGTGTTCATGACGTAATCGGCAACGTGGCCGAATGGACCCTGGATTGCATGAATCTCTCCTACCTGGACGGACCCGCGGACGGCAGCGCCTGGAGCCGGGGAATTTGCAGTTCACGGATGACCCGCGGTGGTTCCTGGTTCACCGGAACCAAAGAAATCAGGCTGCCGGCGCGATTCAACCTGAAGACCGGCGACCGCAATGACTTTACCGGTTCCGGGTCGTGCGAAAGGTGGATGACTAGTCAGCTGGTTTCAGTACAGGTCAGCTGAAACTGTCATAATAATCCCATGATTTACAGAATTATCCTGTTCACGATCTGTTCAAGCCTCTGCATCGGAGTGCTCCAGGCTCAGGACAACACCAGCACGAGCGATCAGGATAGTTCCGCCGATCAGACCGAAGCGCGTGAAGACGCTTATCGCAGACGCATGGAACTGGAAGGCTCACGAGAACAGGACACCTTTTCCAATACCACCTACACCTCGCAGGCCAAGCAGGAAAAAATAGATAAACTGCCCAAAGAATCACGGGACAACATCAGGGAACAGTTAACGGACGTCATTATCGAAAACGGGCAATGGGAACCCTTTGACGCATTGCGAGAATACCCCTATGAGCCCAGCGAAACAGCACAGGAAGATCCTGGTCTGCGTGAACTCGAAGAAGAAGCCTGGGCCGAGCAGATGGAGAAATACCATCAACGGGAGGCAAATGCTTTCGGGGCCAGCAGGCCCTCCATGCCCGGCAGTGACTCCCAGCAAACTGAAGGAAGTCCTGACTCCGGCGGCCAACAGGGCGATGAGCAAGGTGAACAGGAGAATCCGAAGGTGAGGGGAGCAGCAAGGGGAAAATCAAGCTGGCGAGGGCAAATCTCAAGGTGAAGAGGGGCAGCAAGGTTCCGAGGGCAGCAGTTCCAGCTCAGCAAGCTCCTATGACCCCTACCAGGCCCAGCAGAGCGATGATGCAGACGAAATCAGCACTGCAGGCGTATCTGAGAGCGCACTGGACTTTCTGAGGGCAAAACAGCAACCGGGTTCCGGCAGCGCCGGCCAGGCGGTAAATTCCAAAGAGACGATGGAACAGCAGGAAATGTTAGCTCAGGCCAAAGACGGTGCTGAAGATGGGGCAGAAAACGAGGCCACGCCATCGCAGCAGAGCAACCAGGATTCCCAACAGCCCTCAGAATCCGAATTCATCATTCCCGGCACCACTGCAATCGAGGAGCTGGACAAACTGGAGGGCATGGCAGAGCCGGAAGACGATTCGGAAAATCCGTAAGTAAGTTTTAGAGGAATACTTAAGTATATTAGCCCAGACTTGATCCAACAGACACTGTTCGATCAGGCTGGACTCAATCGTCCGCTTTTCACCTGCCAGAAAGCAGAACTGTATCAAGTGTTGATTTCAAAGGGCTTTTGGTCCGGAGTCAGCCATGAGCAGCCGTTCGCAGTCTACATCACTTCGCGAAGGTGCCCTGACGCCACGTCGTACACGAAGCCGCGAACTTCATCCTTGTACGGAATAAATGGACTCGCCTTGACCCGCGCTATTGATTGGCGAACGTCTGCTTCAAGGTCCGTGAAACTCTCCATTGCGAATGGAGGCTTCATTCCCGTATCGTCCAGAATTTGCTGCTTCAAATCTTCATCCGTGAAGGTCAACATACCGCAGTCGGTATGGTGAATAAGCATGATCTCGCGCGTGCCCAGAAGCCTCTGAGAGATGGTCAGAGAACGGACAACGTCGTCAGTTACCACCCCACCCGCGTTTCTGATTACATGGGCATCGCCCTCTACCAGTCTGAGAAGAGCTCCAGTCTCCAACCGAGCATCCATGCAGACCACAGCAGCAAGCTTCTTTGCAGGCGGCATGGGCAATAACCCCTTGGTAAATTGGTCGGCATAGGATTCATTGTGTGCAAGAATTTCATCGATTACGCTCATGTCATACTCTCTCTTTCAATAGCCGTGCTCCTTCCCTGGCTGGTAAGCCGGCTCCGATAGAATCAGTATAAGACCACCGCTGGAATAAGGGTAGCCGAACGACAGCTTTCTGGTCTTGTACCGAATTCGTGGGCGGTATACTCAGTTGTCGTGGTTTTCTGATTTGGCGTGATCGACCAGTCTACGCCTGTGCCGAGAACGCTGCATTGACGTGCGTCAGCAGGTAAATCAGTGCACCTGGCTTTCCATCAGGATCAGCATCATCAGGATTTCGTTGGTGCGCATCCGGCCTGTTCATCAAAGTTGGTACCCGTCAGGGCATTCATGATTTCCGCTGAATCAACCCGTCGCTGGACCAGTTCCGGATCAATTTCATCATCGAACATGCGTTGGTAGGCATCCAGCCGGCCGCCCAGATCAACTATGGCCTGGTCGGTAATCCTGGCCAGCTCCTCCTGGAATATATTGTATTCCATCATGTTTCTCAGGTGAACGGTCTGGTTGCGGAATACTTGAACTTGCTCTGTGCCCTGTGATTGTTCCCCCGCCTCGGAATACTCGATAGCGTCCGCTATTGCGTTACGAATGATGATTGCATCTTCAGCGATTTCGTTCACATCCACTATGCTGATAAGAATAGGATTGATCCGGGAGATATCCGCCAGTTCAAGCTGGATTTCCTGACTGTGATCCCGGGTATAAACAAACGCCTGCGCAGCGCTCGCCAGCATGGCTTCCTGGTCTACAATTCGCGCCAGTGGTGTCTGAAAATCATCCAACTGCAAAGTGAAGTCGGCCGATCCGGAACTCGCTTCACGATTGCCATTGTCATCTTCAGCTTGAATCAACTCCAGTAACCCGGGCTCTACTCCACCGGATACCAGCAACAGCAGGCTCAATTGGCGATATTTCTCACCGGGAGGCAACTCGGTATTGGATTCAGGATCGATACTCGCCATGGCCATTGATGGCCAGGCGGCCAGCAAGCTGATTACCATTAATCCTGTTTTTAACCAGTTTTTCATTCGCCTGCTCACGGGATTCTCAGAAGGCCAGTGACTGCAACTCGCTTGCATTCCCTTTTCCGACATCGAGACCGGCTCTGAATTCCCTGACTCTTGATTTCCGGCCAGGCTCCTCTATCTTCACGGTCCCATCGGGCAAACCGTTGCGGAAGTTTCCCTCGTAATAAGTGGCGCCAATTCTATTGGCTGCCCGGACGATCATCCCGCCCGTCCCGGAAGCCATACCGTCCTGTGCCGTTCCGAGGTACTCCACGTAGCTGCCCGAACCGCTCTTTACCACTCCGTAACCACGCTTTGAGGCCAGGCCGCCTGTGCAGCTTCCAAACCATCGTCCGGACCCGCTGATGGACGGGTGTTTGAATACACAGCGGTCAGTGACATCGGCCTGCAGGGACCTGACTCTGGCCTGGTAGAGTGACAGGGTCTTGTTCCTGAACTCCGCAAACCCGATAGCGGTAATTTTCTCTTTGGATTCCAGCCACTCCATCTGCACTGACATTTGCCGCTCCAGCGCAGGTGCGATCAATGTCAGGAAATGCTCCGCCATCTCCGCAGACTCCCTTTGCGTCTTGAAGGTCGAGCTCATGGCCCACAGAGACCCCAGCATGAACACACCGGCAAAATTCTGCATTAATGCGGCGCCCGCCGCACCGGAAAGCGTTGCACCGTAAACCGAGCCAACCAGGGCCAGCGCAGCGACAGCCGTGGTGACATTCTGCTTGCGGGCTTCGGAACGCCTTTTCTCCAGCAGCTTGTACTCGCCCTCGATCATCTGGCGCATTTGCATGCCGTAGTCACCCGCATAAGTGCCCTCATACAGGCCGAGAGACTGGGATGCCAGGAATTTCCTCTCGGCTTCGATCAGTGCTTCCGCCAGCTGGAGGCGTGCACGAACACTTTCGCCGCCGGATTGCGCCAGAAAAGCAACTGCCAGTTCAGGGTCAAATCTTGCCAGTGCTGTCTGGCGGGCAAAAAAGGTCGCCTTGTCGTGATTGACAGAATTAAGCATTTGCTTGATCCGGTTCGCAGCGCCTTTCACAAAACTCTCTGCAAACGGATCCAGCATCCAGTCCTCCGACAGGTTTTCGATCAGCAGGCCATCCATCTTGATTTTCTCAACGGGATAATCTTCCACCGCGATGACGTCACCGTTTGTGCTCCCCACTCCTTTGAGCGGAATGTTCCGCCGGCCCTTGCTGCGGGAATTCAGAAAAGCAATGAAATCCAGCGACCTTTGATAACCCGCCCCGGTTTGTTCCACTTTGCTTTCAACCTCTTGGCGGGCCTGCATCGAAGACTGCTCCCAGGCGGCCCGCACCAGGGGATCGCTTGAGAGCCACAGGCCGTTGGTCGGAGGCCTCACCCACCGATTACTGTGCATCACGAACAAGGGAGTCACCAGGTCACCGAAGGTTACCGGCGGTGAGTCCATCATCTCATCCGTGTCCGGATAGGAATAGACATTGAAATCAATGCTAACAACACTGGGAATCTGCTCGGTCGCAAGAATGGGCCGGCTGTAGAGTCCCCTTTCCCGGTCCCACATGATGATGTGAGGAGAAAGCAGAACGGTATCCGGTGGCAGTTCCTTCTGTAATTCGCGATACAAAGTCATCACGAAATAATTGGATTTGGCGATGACTGATTTTGCAATCCGGGTCGTTGCCTTTTTTGTGCGATTGGCGGGTGGCACCTCACCCCCGATAGCGTTTATCGAAAAAGCATGGAAATAGGATTGCTCGGCATCGGCATGAATGATGGCCGGGTAACGAATCACCACCATTGCGTCAGCCTTTGACAGGCTGAAGTCTGTCACCGATACATTTTCCTCGTGCTGGTACACGGAAGTCCTTTTTCCACGTGCCGTACCAGCGCACGCCGAAATCAGAACGGTCGCAAACAAGAGAACGATCCATATTTTGAAATGGAACGGTGAGTCCACCATTACTCCTGGCTCAGGTAAGGATTTGCAAAGGTTTTGAATTATTCCGCATTCGGGAGAGATTTGGAAATAAAATTACTTTTCCGAGCTTGGAAAGAAGGATAAAGGCAATATCCCCAAAAATCCACCGGGGTTGACCCTGAACAGCTGCTCAATACCGGTGGATTTCTGGGAAAGGGCTTTTATTCGCCTTATAATTCCAGGCTAAGCTTTCAGACTGAATATTTATCAGATACACCAAATGTGTCGTTGGCGCCACGGTTGGTTCGTGTGGCTAAAGACAAAACCGGGGATTTGTGATGAAACGTTGGAATGGCTGGGGTGACGATAAAAATGATTTGGATTATGCATTAAGCGCTTCGGCTAAGGGCTTTCTGGAAGGGCTGATCGGTAAATCCATCCCCTTGCCCGATGCGAGCATGGAGCATGTTCTTGCCAGGGTACCGGAATCGCGCCTGCCCGAGAACGATCTGTTTAGCCTCGATGCGGAAGATCGACTTCGTCATGCCCGCGGTCAGAGTTTGCCCGATTGGCTGGCCCTGCACAGCGGCGAGTTCGGTGTTTTTCCCGATGCCGTTGCCTTCCCTGAGAGCAGCGAGGAGGTTCAAATCCTGCTGCAATACGCTCAAGAACACCAGATTGATGTCATCCCCTATGGTGGTGGCACTTCCGTGGTGGGCCATATCAATCCGGAGGAGAAAGGCCGCCCCGTACTGACCATCGACATGACACGCATGGATAAACTCATGAGCCTGGACAAGGAAAGCCAGATTGCCACCTTCGGCGCCGGCACCATGGGTCCACGGGTGGAATCTCAACTGGCGGCAGAGGGATATACCCTGGGCCATTATCCGCAATCCTGGGAGCTGTCCACTATTGGCGGTTGGGTCGCCAGCCGTTCCAGTGGCCAGCAATCGCTGCGTTATGGCCGGATCGAACAGATATTTGCCGGTGGCCGTATAGAAACACTGAAGGGTACGCTTGATATCCCCACCATTCCTGCCTCCTCGGCCGGCCCCGATGTGCGGGAGATGTTTATGGGTACCGAGGGCCGCATGGGCATCATAACCGAGGTCAAGGCTCGCGTTACGCCACTACCCGAAAAGGAATCTTTCCATGTCGTGTTCTTTCCCAACTGGGAAGTTGCGCTGGTGGCAGTGCGTGAGATCATTCAAAGCAAGGTGCAACTGTCCATGATGCGGCTGAGCAACAGGATTGAGACCGTCACCCAGCTCAAGCTCGCGGGCAGCGAAAAAGCTATCTCTGTACTTGAAAAGTTTCTGGATTTTCGTGGAGCCGGCGATGATAAAACCATGTTCACCTTCGGTGTGACCGGCATGAAGGCCCAGTGTAAATCTGCCTTGAAACTCACTATGCAGATTGCCAGGCGCCACGGCGGTGTCGGCACGGGGACCTTGCTGGGCAAAAAATGGGAGCATAGCCGCTTTCGCGCCCCTTATTTACGCCATGGTCTGTGGGAAGCGGGATTTGCGGTTGATACCATGGAAACGGCCATCGACTGGGTGCGCGTCCCCGCGGCAGTTGCTGGCATCCAGGCAGACATCGCCAAAGCCCTGGATGGCGAAGGTGAATCTGTTCATGCTTTTACCCACCTCTCTCACATGTATGGCCAGGGTTCCAGTATCTATGCAACCTACATCTTTCGCTGCGGCAGTAGTTACGATGAGACCTACGCCCGCTGGGAGAAACTGAAAGCAGCCGCTGCTGAAGCCATTATCCGGTTTGGTGGTACCATCAGCCACCAGCACGGAGTTGGCAAGGATCACGCAAAATACCTGTCCGCGGAGAAAGGTGAGCTGGGTATCAAGGCTATTCGGGGTTTGGTGGATTTATTCGATCCGCAACAACAAATGAATCCCGGAAAGCTCCTTCCCTGAAATATCTGGACTGGCATCAGGTTCTGCCATGAACTTTGCAAGCACGACCTTCACCAATCGTCATACGCTTTGGACAGAGCTTCAGGGTGGCGGGCAAAGCTGGGATATGGTCATTGTCGGTGGGGGCATTATCGGCGCAGGCATTTTGCGCGAAGCTGCGCGGCGTGATCTCAAGGCTCTGCTGGTTGAACAAAGGGATTTTGCCTGGGGAACCTCCAGCCGATCCTCCAAAATGATACATGGTGGCCTGCGTTATATGGCCAAGGGGGACATCAAGCTCACCAAAAACTCCCTCAGGGAACGGGAGAGACTGCTCCGGGAAGCCCCGGGGCTCATCGAGCGCATGGGCTACTATTTCCTCTTGCGCAAAGGCCAGTTCCCGGGCCGCATTCCCTTCGGCATCCTGCTCACGGTATATGACAGTTTGGCAGGCATCAGGAATCATCGCTACTTCAATAAAGCCGCCGTCGAAAAACACTATTCCGGCATCAATAGCAAAGACCTCAAAGGCGCCGTGTATTACACAGATACCGTGACCGATGATGCGCGACTGGTTCTGCGCGTGTTACAGGATGCCATAAACGCCGGCGGCCAGGCAGTTAACTATATGCGGGCTGACTCCCTGATCAAAAAAGATGGTCATGTGGCTGGTGTCGTCATCAGTGATATGGAGAGCGGAGAGCAGCTTGAAATAAAAAGCAAGTCAGTGATCAACGCCACCGGAGCCTGGGCCGATCGCCTGCGCAATGAGGTCAACCCGGAAAAACGTATTCGCCCCTTACGCGGCAGTCACCTGATTTTGCCAAAGGACAAACTCCCCCTTGAGGATGCTCTCACGCTGTTTCATCCATTGGATAGACGACCGGTATATATCTTCCCCTGGGAAGGCGCCACGGTGGTGGGCACCACAGACCTGGACCATTGTGAAGATCTCGATAAGGAGCCTGGCATCAAAGAGGAAGAGCTTAGCTACCTGCTGGAAGTGGTGGATGCGCAATTTCCCAAACACAATATTACCCGCGAGGATATAATTTCAAGCTATGCGGGTATTCGCCCGGTGATATGTTCTGACAAATCCCAGGAACCCTTCCAGAGAAAGAAGAGATCATGCCGTGTGGAGCGATAAGGGGCTGGTAACTGTGAGCGGTGGCAAGCTCACCACCTTCCGCCTGATTGCTTTGGATGCTATCAATGCGGCCGAAGAAACCCTTGGCAGGTTGGAGGTCAAGGATTCCTCCGATGCCATTTTCGACAAACCAGGCATCACCATCCGCGACATCAATACATCGGATAAACAATGGGCTCAACGCCTTATCGGTCGCTACGGGGATCACGCAAAAGCCCTGTTGGATGGTGCGAATGATGCAGAGAGACAAAAAATCGGGGCTACTGAATTTTGTCTGGCCGAGTGCCGCTGGGCAGCGCGAAACGAATCAGTATTACATCTGGATGATTTGCTGTTGCGCCGCACCCGCCTGGGTTCCCTGCTGAAAAATGGCGGAGAGTCCCTCTTTGCGGATCTTGAGAAAATCTGTGCCGAGGAACTGCGGTGGGATGCCGGGCATTGGCAAACCGAACTTGCCCGCTATCAGGAAATTTGGAGGAAGCATTACTACCTGCCTGAAGTATAGCCACTTCCGGGATCAACATTATGGCCAGCAGCAGAGACTAAATCCTGGTCCGCCTTCCTGCAGTATGCGGGCTAGTGCTCTGAACCCAACAATTTAGACTTGACAGAGCACTAGAAGCGGAGGCGCTGCAAGCGGCTTTCTTTTGCCGAACCGCGATCCGACCCTTCCCGAAACTCCCTCACCCTGGGTTTCCTGCCGGGTTCCTCGACCCGGACAACACCGTCCGGAAGCCCCCCCCTGAAATCCCCCTCGTAATAGATGGCCCCGATTTCATGTGGTGACCGGAAAATCATCGCACCCGTCCCGGAAGCCATACCGGATTCGGCCGACCCTACATACTCAATGCTGGTCCCATCTTCGTCGCGGATCAATCCATAACCACTACCCGAGGCCAGGCCGCCAAAACAAGCACCAAACCAGCGCCCGGACACAGCCAGGTCAGGGTGAGAGAATTTACAAATGCGGTAAGAGTCCTGCTCCAATGAGCGGACGCTATCCTGATACAGCGCCAGGGTTTTTTCACGGAATTCAGAAAAATCGTACGCCGTGATTTCCTGCCTGGAATCCAGCCATTCCAGTTGCACCGAAACCTGACGGTTGATGGCCGGCGCCATCTGGATAAGAAAGTTCTCGCCAATAATTTTGGACTCAGCATGGGCGCTCATGGCTGAATTCACGGCCCACAGTGAAGACAGCATCATGACATTGCTCATTGTCCTTGAATGGAAAAAATTGTTGCTGTCGCCGTTTGAGCCCAAATAAATGGATCCGGCCATGGCCAGAACTGCAAGGGCGGTACTCAGGTTCTGGGTCCGGGCCAGGCTGCGCCTATCCTCCAGCAGACGGTACTCTGCGGCGATCATTTGCCTCATCTGGTCACCATAGACACCTTCATAAGCTCCTGCATAAAGGCTGGCAGACTGCGCCGCCAAAAATTTCCGCTCGGCTTCCAGCAATGTTTCAGCCATCTGCAAGCGGACACGCACACTTTCATCCGTTGATCGCGTCAGAAAAGCCGTTGCCAACTCGGGATCAAACCGCGCCAGGGACTGCTGGCGGGGGAAAAACGTCGCACGGTCATGGTTGACCTTGTTGAGCGCGGTGACAATACGGGTCGAAGCGCCTTTGGCGAAATCCTCGGCAAACGGATCAACCGATTGGTCGCTGGCAAGTCTGGCCACCACGTCCCCATCCATCCTGATTTTTTCAACAGGATATTGCTCAACCGCGATTACGTCGCTGCGCGCCTGGCCAATACCTTTCAGTGGAATGTCCGGGATTTTCTCCGGGCCGAACCGGAGGAAAACTGATAAAATCCAATGGCCTGTGATACTCAGGGATGGCATCTTCCAACCTGCTCTCGAACTGTGTTTCTTCCTCCAATTCTGACTGTTTCCACGCTGCATTCAACAAAGGAGTGCTGGACAGCAACAGGCCTTGAGTCGAAGGCCTCAGCCAGTAGTTGGCATGCACCACGAACAAGGGGGTCACGATATCTCCCATGGTCAACGGCTCTGAATCCATGATCTTTCCGGGATCGGGATGCGAGTACACGTTGAAATCAATGGTGACTACGCTGGGAATTTCTTCCGTGGCCAGTAGTGGCCTGCTGCTCAATTGCTTATTGTCATCTAGTGTCACCAGGTGCGGAGACAACAGGACTGAATCTGCCGGAAGCTCCTGCTTCAATTGCTTGAACAGGGACATAGCGTAGTAATTGGACTTGGCAATGACTGACTGGGCTATCTGATCGGTATCACGACGCGTTTGTGCGTCTGACTGGTACGCAGCGCCGATGGCATTCTGTTCAAAAGCCCGGTAATAGGCCCGGACTGCGTCTTCATCCAGGATGGCCGGATAACGGATGATCACCATGGCATCGGCCATGGATTTGCTGTTGTCTTCAATGGCCAGGGTCTGATCGTAACTGAGAACCGAGGAACTTTTCCCTCTCGCAGTGCCGGCGCAGCCGGATAGCAATAACGATGCAAGCAACAGTGCGAGACTGCTGACGAATAAGCCCAACTGTTTCGTTTCTTTTTTTCTGCTAATAACCATCCTGATCCGGAACGCTTTTTTCATTCACCTGATAGTGAAAACCCATGTAGATGTTGTGGGAACATATACTACAACGCAGGAGCACGCTAGCAAGCGAATCACCGCTTTAATTCGCCTTTACAATTATCAAAGAAAGGTTGAGGGGACGCTTGGCGGCGGACTCATTGCATTATTTTGGGTGGCTACATCAGTAGTTTGCACGCGTCCTACAAGGGCTCGAACCGGGCCTGGAAAAACCTGAGGTACTCTGGTTCATAGGTCATTTTCAGTCCATGAATCGACTCGCGACGGGCGTAGAGATCAATGACTGATTCGGCCACCACGTCCAGATGGGCCTGGGTATAAACCCGGCGCGGCAAAGTAAGCCGCACCAGTTCCAGCGCCGGTCTGCGGTTCTGGCCTGTTTCGGGATCACGGCCGGCAGAAACATTGCCCCGTTCCATGGTGCGAATTCCAGCCTCCAGGTACAACTCGGCTGCCAGCGCCTGCGCCGGGTAGTCGTCCTGGTCCACGTGGGGCAGGAACTCCCTGGCATTAAGGAAAATGGCGTGTGATCCGATGGGATTCACGATCGGAACACCGGCATCACGCAGCTTGTACCCCAGGTAACGAACCTGGCCAATCCGGGCGGACTGATGCTCCTCCATAACGGCTTCACGCATGCCCACCGCCATCGCTTCCATGTCTCGGCCCGCCAGTCCACCATAGGTATGCAGGCCCTCGTAAACCACCACCATGTTCTGCGCCTTGATAAACAGTTCCCTGTCATTGCAGGCGAAGAAACCACCAATATTGACCAGCAGGTCTTTCTTGGCCGACATGGTACAGCCGTCCGTCAGGTCGCAAATTTCACGCAGGATTTCGCGCAAAGACTTATCGCCATAGCCCTCTTCCCGCTCCCTGATGAACCAGGCGTTCTCGATGGTGCGCGTAGCATCCAGCATGATTGGGATGCTATGTTTTCTACAGTATTCATGCAGTTCGCATAAGTTCTTCATGGAAAATGGCTGACCACCGGCCATGTTCACATTGCCTTCCAGGCTGATATAGGGCACGTGGTCCGCGCCGACTTTTTGCACCAGGCGATCCAGCTTGTCCAGGTCGACATTTCCTTTGAAGGGATGCCGGCTGTCCGGGTCGTGCGCCTGGTCAATGATGACATCGACGAAATTACCGCCTGCCAGTTCCTGGTGCAGACGCGTGGTAGTGAAATACATGTTGCCCGGCACGAAATCACCCGGCTTTATCATGATCCTGGACATCAGGTGTTCAGCACCACGGCCCTGGTGTGTCGGTATCAGGTACTTGTAACCGTAGTATTCGCGAACAGCGTCCTGCAGGTGATAGAAGTTATCGCTGCCCGCATAGGCCTCATCGCCCATCATCAGGCCGGCCCACTGGCGGTCACTCATCGCGGAGGTGCCGGAATCAGTCAGCAAGTCGATATAGACATCCCTGCTGCGGAGCAGGAAGGTGTTGTAGCCGGCTTCATGGATGGCCTGTTCGCGTTCTTCGCGGGTGGTCATCCTTAAAAGTTCGACCATTTTGATCTTGTAGGGCTCGGCCCAACTGTGGTGAGGTGTGTGTTGAATTTCCATGTTTCGTCCGGATGAATTAGCTGTTTAAAACCTGAATTACTTTAAAATATTATCTCCAATATTACGAAAATATGTGTTTCTAAAAGATAGATATTTCAGATATTTAGAATTATATGTTCCGTAAATTAAATAATTAAGAATCATTTGTTCCATTTTAGAACAACAGGAAATACGCACAATTGCGCCAGGTGGACGGCACATTTTCTGCTGCCGGGGCTTAGCCTCGATACGGTCTTATTTTTGGTATACCCGGGGCAAGCGCCCGGTCAATCCGGCCAGTAATTCGTAGCCAATCGTCCCAGCGCAGGATGCGACTTCGTTGACACTCAGATTCTTCCCCCAGAGTTCGACTGAATCACCGATCCCGGCTCCTTGATGATCCGTCAGGTCCACCGAAATCATATCCATGGAAACCCGGCCCGCCAGCGGTGCGCACGCGCCGTTCACCAGCACCGGGGTGCCGCCGGGCGCGTGTCTTGGATAACCGTCACCATATCCGATTGCGATGATGCCGACTTTTGACTGCCTTTGGGCTACCCAGCCGAGACCATACCCTACCCCTTCGCCGGGTGCGACTTCCCGGATGGCGATAATTTCTGAAGCCAGGGTCATGGCTGGAAGCAGTTTTTCATTGTTTCTCTCTGCCGTCGCAAACGGGCTGTTGCCATAAAGCATGTAGCCGGGCCGGTTCCACTGGGCGTGGGATTCCGGCCAGGCCATGATCGCAGCTGAATTTGCGATGCTCAGGGGGAGCTTGTGTTTGGCGGCAAAAGAACTGAGTCTGCTCACCTGTTGTTGCGTCACCGGGCTGGCAAGGTCATCGGCGCAGGCCAATTGGGTGCACAGGACAAGACCCGGTTGAATATTGCCGGACGAAGACAGGGCCTCACAGGCGCTTTCGGCTGCTTCCCCCTCCAGTCCAAGGCGGTGCATGCCGGTTTCCACCTTGAGCCATGCCCGAACCGGCCGGGTGGACTTTGCAGACAGCACCTGGTCAATCTGTTGCTGGTTGTTCAACATCAGCCAAAAATCCCTGGAGGCCGCTTCACCGACATTTTCTTCGCCCAGCGTTCCCTGCAGGATCAGGATCGGCCGGGCAATACCCGCATCCCGTAACTGCACGGCTTCTTCAAAAAACGCGACAGCGAATGCCGGGGCTTCATCTTGCAGCGCCCGCGCAACCTCTACCGCCCCGTGGCCGTATGCATTGGCCTTGACCACGGCCATATTCTGCGAACCAGGCGTTAACCGGCAGGTGGTTTTGAAGTTTTCCACGATGGCGCTCAGCCGGACAATCGCTGAGGTGGGGCGCATATATTCTCCTGGGTTTGGATCTCGGGATAATGAAAATCAGGCCGGTAACTCGACCACTCATGATACATCTTCAGGGCAAAAATTTGTATCCTGTTGAGCCCCACCTATAATGGTTGCCGGCCGCAACCCGGCGGATAATGGAGAGTTTGATGAACATTGAGAGTTACGTAAACGGCGCCTGGACACCGGGCCAGGGCGAAGGAGTTGAAGTTCGCAACGCGATCACCGGCGAACCGGTCGGCATCGTCGACAGCAGCGGAATTGATTGTGCCGGGGTACTCCGCCACGGCCGGAATGCCGGCGGCAAAGCGCTGCGCGCCATGACCATCCACGACCGGGCGAACATGCTCAAGGCCCTGGCCAAACACCTGCTGGGAAAAAAAGAGAAGTTCTATGAAATCTCGGCCATGACCGGC
>PVMK01128736.1_pt1 | contig 14243 bp, 11 predicted proteins | sample 1853481 | NCBI WGS metagenome assembly PVMK01 (sample SAMN08533507, study PRJNA380276) | Marine sediment metagenome, whole genome shotgun sequencing project. | reverse complement strand
CGCAGCCAGTCAATGAGGTCTGGAGACCAAGAGAGCCAGATGGACCAAGGGTTGATTTCCGAGTGGGGTCGATCAAGCCGTGCGTAACGTCCGTCGAAGATTTCCGGAAAAATCACCACATTGCGCATATCCGGCTGGCTAATCAGCGACACTCTCTCGACATCTGTAAAATTGTGGGTTTTTGCAAGACCGATGCGCACGCCGTGCCTGGAGTAAGCGCTGTAGGTGATGTAATGCTCGCCGCCCATAGAACAGATTCGTGGGTCTTCGATGCCGTACTCCTCGTACTCCGCGAAGACCCCGTCAGTGGGCGGCACCATGAACGGTTTGGGCTTCACTTGGAACTTATAACCGTCATCACTCCATGCAATGCCGATGATGGATCGTCCGTTACGCAGGTGGGAGCGAAACAACAAGACGTACCGACCCCCGTGCTTGGTTACACCCGCATTGTGGACGGTCTCCACGGGATAAGGAACGTCATGTTTGGTGAGGTAGGGTTACCCTCATACCGCTTCACTATCGGGTTATTGCTCATCGTCTGCCTATAATTCCAGGACTTCTTGGTATGCTCGCACGTAGTCTCGCGCCATGCGCGTATCAGAGAAGCGCTGCTCAACGTCATCACGACAGGCGGATCTGTCGATCGAACGCACCGCCGCGACCGCTTCCACGGCCTGTTTTATATCGTCGACGATGTAGCCCGTCTCACCGTGTCGGATGATTTCCGGCATAGAACCGCGGCCAAATGCGATGACTGGCGTCCCGCATGCCATGGATTCCACTGGGCTCAAACCAAACGGCTCGTCGAAGCTGATCAAATGCAGTAGTGCCAAGGCCTGACCCAGCACTTCCGGTCGCCGATCGGGTCCGATCGCACCGAGGTATTCTACCGTTGTGCCGTCAATGTATGGTTCGACAAACTTTTCGAAGTAGACTTGATCCTGAATGATTCCCGCGATCATTAGCTTCATTCCCACCCGCTGTGCCACTTGAATGGCTTCGTAGACGCCCTTCTCAGGGTGGATCCGGCCAAAGAACACCAGGTACTTTCCCTCATCCTTGGAAAAGGGAAATTGCGTAATGTCGATACCGTGGTAAATCGTGGCCAGGTAATCGAGCTCCGGCGACTTGTCCGCCTCGCTGATAGCCACGTAGTGGCTGCGGTCATTGTACTTTTTGTACACGGGAATGATTGAGGGTGACGAGAAACCATGGATTGTGGTCAACACCGGTGTTTCAATCAAGGCGCAGTAGGTCAACGGCAAAAAGTCGAAGTGATTGTGAATGAGGTCAAAATCGGCGGAGCGCTCGAAAACTTCGGAAATATGCAGGCACTCGGCAACCTTGGGATTGACCGAAGAGTCCTCTGAATAGGGACGCGGACAGACCGCGACAAGGTGCCCACGGGTTTGCGAATCGCCGGTGGCAAACAGCGTCACCTTCAGACCCATTTTCACCAATTGTTCCGTGAGAAGGCTGACCACAGACTCCCACGGGCCGTAGTGGCGAGGCGGTGTCCGCCACGAGATGGGGCTTAGCATAGCGAGGCGAATAGACATGTGCGCGTCGTCCGCTGAATTTGGACAACTTGGGCTAAAGGCTAAGAGACAGTTTAGTTGATGCTAAGGCCGTTGTGCGGCTTTAGCACGTAAGTTCTCGATTCTCCTTTGTGGCAGCATTCGTTGTTTGGTTTCCCCTGTGCCGATAGGATGTCGTGGCGCCGTCTGAAGTAGACGCCGGCTACAGAGGCTTTCTTCGCCGTCTCAAGCTTTCTCCTAGCTCAGCGTCGCAGAAAGCGTCTCTTTGATCACCGCCTCAAATAGTCCCCTTTTCGAAAAAATGGGCCACATCATGGACCCAAGGCTCTCCAAGGGAGGAGTTTCGCAGCGAGTATTGGTGCATGGTCGGCCAAAGTTAACGAATCAACTCTACTATATATAGTGAAACGTTGGTAAGACATGTGAACATCTGGTAAACAGGCGCCGGATACGGTTTGGAGTGGGAACATTAGCAACGATGCAATGGAGCAACTTAAAGTGTCCTCTTAAGGTTCTAAAAACCATAACGCCCGCAGTATTAATTTCGGCTGTTAGCGCGGGCCAATGGCCGCAGATCATTGCCAGTCAGACCGTTCTTAATGGGTAAGCGGTGATGGATGGGGTCATGAATGGAGTAGTAGAGCGTCACGGGGAGTTTGTGAGACGACGGCGAATCGTGCTGAACGCCGAGAATTCCCGTGTTATCACTCGGCTGTATTTTCCGGGCAATGGGCCGCGGCTCGAGCGCATGATCGAGCGAATCGCAAAGCTAAGTGACGACGACGTGGCGCGTTTGCTGAAAACCATTTTCCGGGATTTCTCGGAGCGTCATCGATACTTCAGGGAGACTCTGGAGAAAAACTTCGAACGCGTTGCTGAAAATTCGCCAAAAAGCCGCTCTTTATCACTGGAAGGACGCCTTCTGCTCGGCGCGTACTTCACCTCTGAGTATTCAGTGGAGTCGGCCGCTCTCTTTAACCCGTCCATCGTGCCACACCCGGATCAAAAAGGCGTCAGCAAAGGATCGCAGCGATTTGTGATGAGCTTCAGAGCAACAGGCGAAGGTCATGTATCCTCTATTGAATTTCGTAGCGGAATCATTGACGAAAGTCATGACCTATATTTCGACCCCGTCAGCCACTACGTGGAAACACCGAAAATCCATACCGATCCGCTCTATAAGCGCCTTCATTTCGAGCAAAAGCTCGAAGAGATCGGCACCCACACCCGCATTCTGGATCGGCTTTTGGAAGGTCTAGGAGAAGAATTCACTTTCGGTGAGCTTCAAGTTCGAATCAAGCGTCTCCAATCGACCAAGTTTCGAACAAAAGACAAACTGAACGCAATTGATACGGCACTGTGGCTGGCGCGGTCCAACTACGAATGTATCTTTCGCCCCGACCACGACATCTCGGAGAGGGTGATATTTCCAGTTACGGAAAACGAAATCAGAGGCATTGAGGACGCGCGTTTCGTGCGTTTCATCGATGAAGATGGCGCGGTCAAATACTATGCAACTTTCACCGCCTACAATGGATTTGCGATACTGCCGCAGCTGCTTGAGACCACAGATTTTTTGACCTTCAAGATACATACGCTTAACGGCAATGCCGCGCAGAATAAGGGTATGGCGTTGTTTCCAAGGAAGATTAATGGTCAATACGCGATGCTGTCGCGCCAGGACGGTGTGAATAACTACATCATGTTCTCGGACAATGTATCTTTTTGGAATGAAGCGATTCTCATACAGGAGCCCGCCCATCCCTTGCAGTTTGTCCAAATCGGTAATTGCGGTTCGCCGTTGGAGACTCCCGAGGGATGGCTTGTATTGTTCCACAGTGTGGGACCGATGCGGCAATACAGCATCTGGGCGATGTTATTGGATATCGACGATCCATCGAAGATTGTCGGCCAGCTCGAGGATCCATTACTGACACCCGATGAATACGAACGAAATGGCTACGTACCTAATGTGGTTTATACTTGCGGCAGTATGATTTATGAAGACGAACTGATTATTCCCTATGCCGTTGCGGACCATAGCTGCAGAGTAGCTAGCGTTCCGATCCGAGAGCTACTGTCGCGGCTCGAGGCAAGTCAGTAGGCTTGAACCTTTTCTTGCATGATCTGTCCCTTTTGTAATCCGGCAACGGCTTTCGAGGTGTTGATGCCGGTTCGACGTTCCTCACGGCATATGCGCGCGCTGGCGCGATCCGAAACTTACTAAATCGCCATGGAGACTTGCATCTGCCGGCGAGCCACCCCATTTCGATATGGTACCCGGAAGTGAACCCGCATTTGACGGTCTTTGCGATTTGATCTAGGGCCGTTTGTCGTCGGAGTTCTGTCCCAGTAGATTTTTGAGACCTATAACGCCCCTGGCCGTGGCTACCGCAACGGGGTGCGCGAGGGGCGTCTGAAGGTCGCCGAGGCCTGCGGTCAATCTAGCCTTTTCTGACTTTTTGCAAACTACAGGCCAGGAACGCGCGCCGCCTGACGCAGATCAATGTGCGGCAACCGATGGGCTGTTAATAGTACACGATGGTTTGGAAATAGACTTGCGTGACCAAGCCATCTGGCCCGTTAGGAAAGCTGTTCATTCCCCGGCTTTAGGGAATTTTCGTACGAATAGCCAATTTCGACGATCTATGAGGGGAACACAAATCTCGATGACAAAGTTTCCACGTATTGCATTCATTGGCAATCATCCTCCGAGAATGTGTGGTATCGCGACCTTCACCGATAGTCTTTGTCGGGCCGTCTCGAAGGATGATCCAAATATCGAGGCCTTCGTCGTGGCGATGACGGAGACGGGAGCCGAATATGATTATCCACGCGAGGTGTTGTTCGAGATCCGCGAAGATATAATCGGCGATTACGCTCAGGCCGCCGACTTCCTTAACAGCATGGACGTGGACGTCGTTTCCCTTCAACACGAATACGGAATTTTTGGCGGTGAAGCTGGGAGTAACCTCGTGCAGTTGCTGTCGCGGCTCAAATCTCCGATCGTGACTACACTTCACACTGTGCTCACTGAACCGACACTAATGCAGCGCACAGTGATGGATCACCTCGTTCGCCACTCTGCGAAAATCATTGTTATGGCGGAAAAGGGGCGCGAGTTACTTCAGTCCGTTCATGACGTGCCAACTCAGATGATAGAGGTCATACCGCACGGCATACCCGACCATCCGTTTCTGGATTCCACCTGCGGGAAGGACAAACTCGGCCTCGAGGGGAAAACCGTCATCCTTACCTTCGGCCTCCTGTCACCGAACAAGGGTATCGAGACGATGATCGATGCCATGCCCCGTATTGTCGGAGCCTGCCCGAACGCAGTTTATGTTGTGCTTGGTGCCACTCACCCAAATCTCCTGCGCCATCAAGGCGAAACCTATCGCGACAACCTGACTGCGCGCGCGCGCGAACTTGGTCTTGAGGATCATGTTGTCTTTTTCAACCAATTCGTGGGGTCGAATGACCTGCTTGATTTCATTGCGATGTCGGACGTTTATGCGTCGTCCTCTCTCAATGAAGCACAGATCACATCCGGCGCCCTCGCCTACAGTTTTGGGCTCGGAAAAGCCATTGTATCGACGCCTTACTGGCACGCCCAAGAACTCCTCGATGATGGGCGTGGGGTTCTTGTCCCGTTCCGCGATCCGGAGGCAATGAGCCGTGAAATAATCGCACTTCTGACCGACGATGCGCGCCGTAATTCCATGCGCCAACGCGCCTACTCGGCAAGCCGAACGATGACCTGGGAGCGAATAGCCAAACGCTATATCGCAACCTTTGACGAGGTGCGCGACGCGCGTGGCCTCGACAAATCACGCCCAGTCATGCCATCCAAGCCTTTGCGCGAAGGCCAAGCTTTACCGGACGTGCGGGTCGACCATTTCCTCTCGCTCTGCGACGGCACGGGGATGCTGCAACATGCGCTCTATTCGGCGCCAAACCCAGATCATGGATACTGCATCGACGACAACGCTCGCGCGCTCCTTTTCTCAAACACGCTTCACAGCAATAGGGAAACACACGTTCCCGACCGGGTAACTGCGCGCTTCGCGGCATTCATCCAGCGGGCATGGAATCCGGAATGCGGCCGGTTTCGGAATTTCATGAGCTACGGTGGTCGGTGGCTAGAAGAGTTGGGTTCCGAAGATAGCCACGGTAGGACACTTTGGGCGTTGGGTGAATGCGCGCGCACAGACATCGATCTATCTCGTCGCAGTTGGGCCGCTTCGCTTTTCAAGACCGCTCTTCCCGCCGCAGAAGAATTCACATTTCCGCGAGCCTGGGCCTTCTCGCTTTTGGGCCTTGACGCCTACTGTGCGCAGTTCAGCGATGACCTCGACGCCGACCGTGTCCGTCGTTTGCTTGCAGACAGGTTGATCGCAGCGCTCCGCATGGTGGAGACCAAAGACTGGGTGTGGTTCGAAGAAGTGCTCGCATACGACAACGCCCGCCTTTCGCAGGCGCTAATACAGACGGGCATGATGACCGACACGTCAGCTTACGTTAATGCCGGGCTGCGGTCACTTCGTTGGCTCATGGAGCGTCAGACAGCGCCGGCTGGACACTTTAGACCTGTTGGCAACGAAAGCTTCGGCCAAATACGGCAAAAACCCAAAGCGTTTGATCAGCAGCCATTGGAAGCATCGGCGACGATATCTGCCTGCCTCGCAGCATCAAGGGCGGAGAAAGGTGCAACATGGACAGCAGATGCATTTCGCGCGTTTGGTTGGTTTCTGGGTGATAATGACGTCCAAACGACAATGATTGACCTCAGGACGGGTGCCTGTTGCGACGGGCTCCATATTGATCGCCGTAATGAAAACAAGGGTGCGGAATCGACGCTATCGTATCTGCTTGGGCTTGTGGAGCTTCGGAAGTTTGCACGAACCACCGCTAGGGAAAACAATAACCTTGAGGCGCAATTGATCCGCAGCGCCTCTCGGTCCGAATTCTGTCAGCCCGCCCAAATGCCAAACGTCCGTCATAGATCCGGTTGTTCCGCCCGTTAAGTGATTTAGTGCACAGCGTGATGATACTGCCGGTCCACAACATGTCTCCGCAAAATTGCGGACCTGATCGCTCAACAATAGAGTAAGATCCCCCAGGAGAAGACTGGGCCAGCATCTCGCTTATGCCACGTTGCACCTCAACTCCACTTTCGTGGCAATGCGCTCTTTCACGCTCTATTAATTGCCGGTCATCTCAACCGGCTCCGACGCCGCGACTGGACAGCGCTCTCCCGGCTCATGGGGATTGCCGCAGATGCAGTGCCGGTAGAGGTGGCCAATGATTTCCTCGAGATCGCCGGTTGCCACGCAAACGGTGGTATCGGCGGCCCCATAGTAGAGCCGGACAGTACGACGATCGTCTTCCAGGATCCAACCGCAAGGGAACACCACGTCCGGCACGTCGCCGCTGCGCTCGTACTCGGCCTCCGGCCCGAACACCCACTCGTTGCCGCGCACCAGTACGACGCCAGGGCTGTCGCGGTCGAGCATGGCAATCCCCAGGCGATAGATCGAACCGGCGACCGTGGTACGCACGCCGTGATAAAGAATGAGCCATCCGTATTCGGTGAGCAGAGGTGGCGGGCCGAGGCCGATCTTGTTCGCATCCCACCAGCCTCCCCGACGTGCGTGAACGAGGACCGTATGGTCGCCCCAGTGACGCAGGTCGGGGCTCCATGACAGCCAGATATGTGCTTGGTCCGTGCTCGACGGCCGGTGGATTAGCGCCCAACGCCCGTCGAACTGGCAAGGAAATAGTGCAGCATCCTTATCATCGGGAGGCATCAGCGTGCTACGACGCTCGAAAGTGCGAAAATCACGCGTCGCCGCGAGGCGTACGAGCGGTCCGCCACGGGAATAGCCCGTATAGACGATCAAATACTCATCGCCACACTGCGTGATCCGGGCATCCTCGATACCCCACGCTTCCTCGTAGCGCCCCTGGTCCATCTGGAGACTGGGCTCGGGCTCGATGCGCCAGTTCGTGTAGCCATCGGAGCTGCGCGCAACGCTAAGATGGGAGATGCCGCTGCGGTCCTCGACGCGGACGAGCAACAGCGTCTCTCCCTCAAACTCGACCGCACCGGCATTGAATACCGCGTTCACGGTATGTGTCCATTGTTCCCGCGCCAGGATCGGATTGCCATCGTAGCGCCGAAAGAGTTGTTGTTTTTCCTGCATGTTCACTTCCCATGTATCGGGCCCGGTTCCCTGCGCACAAGTTTATCTTATGCAGCGGACATGAATGACATCGCCAAGTTCTCCTTCGCGCCTTCGTGGCGCACCCTCGTCGAGGTGCCACCTCGCACTCGGCTTGGGCCGTGATCGCCGGATACGACGGGCGTACACCCTGGGACAACGCACTGCAACCCGACCAATGCCGGTCTGGATCTCGCGCTCCGGCAAATACCCGTGGCGTACGATCCGCCGCCGGCCCGCCTCATCCGTCAGATCCGCGTGCATCTCGACGAAAGTCGTGACCTCCATCTCAACCGCCTGCGCCAGAAGACGCCGCGCGCCAAGGCGCAAATCCTCCGTTAGTGGATCCTCTGAAAATGCCCCTGGTTGGCGAAGCTGGATAACTGTATCCTCTCTCATGGCGTATCCCTCCTTCGTGGAAAATGGCGACTCGATTATCGCCAGGATACGCCGCCCTTATCTCATCTCATCACCAATTTTCGGGTATAGCTCGGTCCATGGACTGCACCACTACTACCTCCGGAAAGCCGCATGAATTTTCGGGACTCACAGGCCGTTTATCGCGTATCCTATCACAATCGCCTATCGCGGCCACGTGCGCGAGATCAGCCCGGGGCAGCGCTATGAATTCCGGCTTGTCCTCCAGAAGGAGCGCGACCGCGCCGCCAAGCAGTGGGACCGCGCGGACCTGCAGCGCCAGCGCCAGGAGGCTTCTTCCGGATCCCCGACACAGAAGGAGCCAATCGCATGAGCAGCGGGCCCCTGGTTCTCTGGTTCTCCGATATCCGCCGCCGCGACATCGGTACAGTCGGCGGTAAGAACGCCTCGCTGGGCGAGATGATCGGCCAGCTGAAGGGCGCCGGCATCCGGGTGCCTTCCGGCTTTGCCACGACGGCGGAGGCCTATTGGGGCTTCATCGCCGCGAATAAGCTGGAGGACAAAATCCGGGACGTGCTCGCGGACCTCGAAGAGGACCTAAGCAATTTAGCAAGGGTCGGCAACGGCGTGCGCAAGCTGATCCTCGACGCCGAGCTCCCACCCGTTCTGAAGGATGCCATCGCGCGTGGGTACGGCCAGATGGCCAAGGATCTCGGGCGCGAGCCGGACGTGGCGGTCCGCTCGAGCGCGACCGCCGAAGATTTGCCGGAGGCGAGCTTCGCGGGGCAACTCGAAACCTACCTCAATGTGCGCGGCGAAGACCAACTCCTTGCGGCTTGCAAGCGCTGCTTCGCCTCGCTGTTCACCGACAGGGCGATCAGCTACCGGGAATACCACGGGTTCGACGATATGGGGGTGGCGCTTTCCGTCGGCGTGCAGCGCATGGTGCGCTCTGACCTGGCCGGTTCGGGCGTCATGTTCTCGATCGACACCGAGACCGGCTTCCCCGGCACCGTGCTGATCAACGCCGGCTGGGGCCTCGGCGAGACCGTGGTCCAGGGCATGATCGACCCGGACGAGTACAATGTCTTCAAGCCGCTGCTGGACAAGGACAGCCTCAAGCCAATCATTCACAAGGCGCTCGGCGCGAAGGCGCGGAAGATGATCTATGGCGAGGGCGAGGAAGGCCGCTCGAAGCTAGTCGACACGCCGCAGCAGGAGCGTGCGGCCTACGTGCTGAATGACGAGGAGGTGCTGCAGCTCGCGCGCTGGGCGGTGGCCATCGAGGACCATTACGGCCAGCCTATGGACATGGAATGGGCCAAGGACGGCGAGACCGGAGACCTCTACGTCGTCCAAGCGCGCCCCGAGACGGTGCAGTCGCGCCGGGAGGCCGGGCATCTCCAAACGTTCCGCCTGAAAGAGAAGGGCGAAAAGCTGTTGAGCGGGCTCGCCATAGGGGACGCCATTGCCGTCGGAAAGGTGTGTCGATTGAGGAGTGCGGAGGAGATCGATCGCTTCGAAAAGGATTCCGTCCTAGTCACCGAAACAACCGATCCCGACTGGGTTCCCATCATGAAGCGGGCGGCAGCGATTGTCACCGATCACGGCGGCAGAACCAGCCACGCGGCCATCGTCAGCCGCGAGCTCGGCCTGCCCGCAATCGTCGGCACCAAAGACGCCACTGCGAAGCTGAAGGACGGCCAGGATGTAACCGTGTCCTGCGCCGAGGGGGACGAGGGCCAGGTTTACAACGGCATCGCCGACTTCGACGTCCAAGATATCGACACGGAAAGAATTCCGACGACCCGTACCAAGGTGATGATTAACATCGCCAACCCGGCCGCAGCTTTTCGTTGGTGGCGGCTACCGAGCGATGGTGTGGGGCTGGCCCGCATGGAATTCATCATCGGCAACCTGATCAAGATCCATCCCATGGCGCTAGTGCACTTCGAAAAGGTCCAGGACAAGGAAGCACGAGCGGTAATCGAAGAGCTGACCGGGGCGTTCGATGACAAGACAGAGTTCTTCATAGACACCCTCGCCCGCGGGATCGCCCGCATCGCCGCCGCGCATTTTCCCAACCGCGTCATTTTGCGGATGAGCGATTTCAAGACCAACGAATACGCGCGTCTGGTCGGCGGGCGGGACTTCGAACCTCATGAAGAGAACCCCATGCTCGGCTGGCGCGGGGCCAGTCGCTACTATAGCGACGGCTACCGCGACGGCTTCGCCCTCGAATGCCGCGCCGTTCGCCGCGCCCGAGAGGAGCTCGGGCTTACCAACATCGTGATGATGATCCCCTTCTGCCGCTCCCCCGAGGAGGCGGACCGCGTGCTCGCCGAGATGTCGAAACACGGACTAGTCCGCGGCAAGGAAGGGCTCGAGGTTTATGTGATGGCCGAGATCCCGGCGAACGTGATCCTAGCCGAGCGGTTCGCCGAGCGCTTCGACGGCTTCTCAATCGGTTCGAACGACCTGACACAACTGGTTCTCGGCGTCGACCGCGACAGCGACATCATCAGCCATCTCTTCGATGAGCAGAACCCGGCGGTAACGGCAGCGATCGCCGAGCTCCTCGCCAAGGCGAGAAAGACCAACACGCACACGGGACTCTGTGGACAGGCCCCGAGCGATCGTCCCGAGTTCGCCCGCTTCCTGGTGGAGCATGGCATCGACTCGATCTCCGTGAGCCCGGACAGTTTCCTGCGCGTGAAGGAGCAGGTGGCGGCCGCCGAGGCCGAGTCCGTGACGACAGGGGTACAGGCCACCGAAGGCCGCTGATGGCGCACTGGTTGCGGAAAGATATGCACTGGCCCCCGGGATAGGCGATGATGTCGGTGATCAACGGAGAGATCCCTGTGGCGCTTGAGGTTGGGCTGGTCGCCACGGTCGTTGCCGTCGTCGTCGGTCTCGCTCTCTTGGCGCATGCGGTCCTGCTCGCCGCGCTGGGGCGGCTTGTCGGTCGTACGTCGAGCGTGGTCGACAACTCGCTGCTGCGCCGCGGCAAGCAGCCGGCGCGGCTGATACTCATCATTCTGGGCCTACTGCTAGTCCTGCCTGGTGTCGAGATCGAGCCGAACGTCAAGACCCGTTTTCCAGCGTGGCTTGACGCTTGCCTCACCGCCGCGGTGGGCTGGCAGGGCTTCACCTTGACCGGAACCATCCATGATGTCGTCGCCGCGCGCTACGATCTCAGCGCCGCGGACAATCTCGCCGCCCGCGAGGTTCACACCCGGGTCCGCGTGCTGCAGCGCATCCTCGACGCCACTCGCGCCAACATCAAAGCGTTCCTGAACGGCACACCACAAAACATCGTAACTTGAGGTGCCATGCAGCCCGTTCTCACAATTACCCTGAACCCAGCCCTGGACGTGACGACATCCGTGGAAAAGATGACGCCGCGGGGGAAGTTGCGCTGCGAAGCGCCGCGCTATGACCCGGCCGGCGGCGGCATCAACGTGTCGCGAGCGATAAAGGAGCTGGGCGGCGAAAGTCGCGCTTTCGTTGCCCTGGCCGGTACGATGGGCCAGCGCTTGCACCGCATGCTCGATGAGGCCGGCATCGACAGCGAGACCTGGGATTTGCACGGCGAAACACGGATGTCCTTGAATGTCTGGGACAAGTCGGTGGTCCAGCAGTACCGCTTCATTCTGCCGGGGCCGGAACAAACCGCAGAAACGGGCGAGGCAGTTCTCGCCGCGCTGACGCATTATATACACTTCGGCGGTTACCGTTTCGTCGTTGCGAGTGGCAGCCTGCCGCCGGGCTTCCCGGACGATTTCTACGGCGAATTCGTTCGCCGTACCCGAGGGATGGATGTCAAGGTCATCCTCGACACGTCGGGTCCACCACTCAAGGCGGCGCTCAGCGCATCGCCGTTCCTCATTAAGCCCGACACGCAAGAGGCGCGCTATCTGTTGGAAAGCGAGGACGTCACCCCGGATTCCGCTGAGAAGCTGGCGCTGGATCTCTCGGACAAATGGGGCCCCGAGGTGGTCATCGTCACCGTCGGGTCGGAGGGCGCCATCGTCGTCACGCCCGACAAGCGGCTGCGCATCCGGCCACCGAAGGTCGAGATGCGCAGCACCGTGGGCGCGGGCGACAGCTTCATCGCAGCAGTGACTTTTGCTCTCGCGAACGATTGGTCGCTGGAGGACGCCTGCCGCTATGGCGTTGCAGCCGCGGCATCGGCCGTGACCACCGAAGCAACCGAGTTGTGTCGCCGCGCTGATACCGATAGATACTTCGAAGAGATGTCCGGCAAGGCCGACATCCTAGACCGGAATGAAGGCAGGCAGCGTGTAGAATAGAGTTCGCGCCGGCGCGCGCTGGCCAAAGCGAGGAGAAGGATCACCATGGAGCACGATAGAGCCGCCTACGAACTAGCCATCGCCCAGGTCTTGAAGACGCTGCACGAAGAGCACGGCTTCTCGCGCACGGCACTCGCCGAAGTGCTCGAAGTGACCGACTTGGCGGTGACCCGTTTCGAGCGCGGCGCCGAACCTTTGTCGGCGGGTGCGCTGATGGTGCTGTTGAAGCTCCACGACCTGTCCTGGCAGGAATTCGAGGAACGGGTGAATGCGGAACTGCCGAGCGCACGATCTCGCATCGAGAGAGCCGCCCACGGCAAGTCGACGTCGACCTAAGTCATGGATGGAGCTTGATCAAGATGCAAACTCCGCTGGAACTTACGTTCAAGAACATGGCGCCCTCGACGAAGGCTTCTGCGGCGGCCATGTCTTCGGCTTCTATGATGAAGAGCGAGCCGTTTAGGGTCTCGCTATCTGGATCAAGGGTTGGGCCTGCCACCTGCATCCGAACCGGAAGCCCCGGATCATGGATGTATGCGTGGTGGCGAGGTTGCTCGCCGTCGCGCACCTTTTCGTGGTCGGGTCTGTCGGTAGCGAAAATGACAAAGTGCATTTTGCTCCTCCGCAATTGAACACGCATTCAAGTTTATTCCACCCGGCCTCGGTAGCCTGGTCGAGGATTTCCTCGAAGGGCGTTAATTCCACCGGGCGAAGCGTCTGTATCGGCTCCGCACGTTCAAGCCTCCTGCAGTGTACAGGGCACAGGCTAGACGCAACGCCCCGACGACTTATTGATCCAGGTCAGTGTGTCCAGGCGCATTTGGCGATGGCCGCGAGCCCAGGTTCACGGTGTTGGTAAGGGGGTCTCCTCCTCGAGGAAATCGGCCGCGTGGTTCAAGAGGTCGACGACCTCCTCGTCGCCGACCTGATGGAAGTCGGCGTAGAACATGCTGATCCCGCCGAAATAGGCCTGGGGGCTGAGGCAGACGATTTCGTCGGCCTCCTGGCGCAACATATCGAGGGTCTCGGGCGGGGCGACGGCGACCGCGAGCACGAGTCTCGCGGGGCCGGCCCGCCGGACAGCCTTGAGGGCGGCGCGCGCGGTCGCGCCGGTGGCGATGCCATCATCCACCAATATCGCGGTGCGTCCCTTGAGATCGACGCGCGCCCGGCCGCCCAGGTAGATCCGCTTGCGCCGCTCGATCTCCTTCAATTGCCGCTTCGCTTCCTCGTCCACGAAGTCGTCGGTCAGACCCATGGCCTGCATGACATCCAGGTTCTTCACGGTCTGCGGCTCCTCCCCGTCGACCACGGCGGCGACCGCGAGCTCGGGCTGCCAGGGCGCGCCGATCTTGCGCACCAGAACCAGATCCATGGGAGCGCCCAGCGCGCCCGCGATCTCGAAGCCGACCGGCACACCGCCCCGGGGCAGGGCCAGCACCACCGGATGTTTATCCTTCAGATGCAGTAGCCGCGAGGCCAGTTGGCGGCCGGCATCGGCGCGATCCTGAAACATGGTTCCTCTCAAGCTTGCTCGGCGGAGGCCAGATGATCCGTGAACCATTTCTGGGCCAGGGCGATGACCCGATCCAATGTCCCGGGCTCCTCGAAGAGGTGAGTTGCGCCCGGCACCACCGCGAGCCGCTTCTCGCATTCGAGCCGGGCAAGCGCCGCCTGGTTGAGCTCCAGGACCGTGGTGTCGAGGCTGCCGACGATCAGCAGGGTCGGCGCCCGCACCTTGGTGAGCGCATCTTCGGCGAGATCGGGCCGTCCGCCACGCGAGACGA
>PVMK01147265.1_pt1 | contig 14246 bp, 11 predicted proteins | sample 1853481 | NCBI WGS metagenome assembly PVMK01 (sample SAMN08533507, study PRJNA380276) | Marine sediment metagenome, whole genome shotgun sequencing project. | reverse complement strand
GGCGGCTATTACATGCATCAGGGGACCACCCTGGGTGCCGGGGAAAACCAGTGAATTCAGTCTTTTCTCAATAGCTTCATTTTCCTGCGCAAGGATGATTCCGCCCCTTGGGCCACGCAGCGTTTTGTGCGTGGTAGATGTCACCACATGCGCATGTGGAATCGGGCTTGGATAGAGATCTGCCGCGACCAGGCCGGCAACATGCGCCATATCTACAAGAAAATATGCACCGACAGAATCGGCAATTTCGCGCATCCTGGCCCAATCCACAACCCTTGAATAGGCAGAAAACCCACCTATCAGCAGTTTTGGTTTGTGTTCCTCGGCAATTCGTTGCATTTCATCATAATCAATCGCACCGGTTTCCTGGTCAATTCCATACTGTACAGCGTTGAACAAACGGCCTGAGAAGTTGACCTTGGAACCATGGGTAAGATGACCACCATGCTGCAAATTCATGCCCAGCAAGGTGTCTCCAGGCTCCAGCAGCGCCATGTATGCCGCGGCATTGGCCTGTGAGCCTGAGTGCGGTTGCACGTTGGCGTAATGGGCACCGAATAATTTTTTGACCCGGTCCTGTGCCAGTTTCTCGGCAATATCAACGTACTCGCAACCACCGTAGTAACGACGGCCAGGATAACCCTCTGCATACTTGTTGGTTAAGACTGACCCCTGGGCTTCCAGTACCCTTGGGCTGACATAATTTTCTGAAGCAATCAGTTCGATATGATCTTCCTGCCGTTGCTCTTCGCTGGCTATGGCGGCTGCCAGTTCGCTGTCGAATTCTTTGATGCCGAAACTGTCGTCAAACATGACTTTTCCTGTATTGGGGTTTGTTGAGGTGTAACTTGTAATTCTATCATTTGTTGGGTGGATGGGGCTTATTCGTTGGGGATAATTTTTTGGTGTTTGAGCTGGGGGCGGTGCCAGGAACCAGGAGGCAGGTAACCCCTTCCGAGACACGCCGCGAGTACTTCCCTGTAGGCTCTTCAAAAACGTGGCCCAGGCCAGCCTCTCGACCGGTATCCTACCGGCCTCACCTTCTCCCTGTTTTTGAAGGTCTCGGAAGGGGTTACCTGCCTCCTGGTTCTCGGAATAGCGTGCTAAAACCGAGACCACGCTTGGTGAGATTGCCCCGGCCCCGTCATTCCAAAATTGGTACTAGCCCATATCCTTATCTTCAAGGATAATTCTGGCTTAATCTAATCTGGAATTAACTATGGCCCAATACATTTACACCATGATTGGCGTTAGCAAGACCGTGCCGCCTAATCGCACTATTATCAAAGACATCTCCTTGTCTTTTTATCCAGGCGCCAAGATTGGTGTCCTTGGGCTTAATGGGTCTGGTAAATCGACCGTGCTGCGTATCATGGCGGGTGTGGATACAGAATTTGACGGTGAGGCTCGCCCACAGCCTGGGATTCGCATTGGGTTTTTGCCTCAGGAACCGGAACTGGATGATGAAACCACGGTGCGCGAAACCGTGGAGCAAGGAGTGGCTGAAGTCAGGGGGTTGTTGGAGAAATTTGATGAGATCAGCCTTAAATTTGCTGAGCCCATGGATGATGAGCAAATGAACAGCCTGCTGGCTGAGCAGGCAGATTTGCAGGAAGCAATTGAAGTGGCCAATGGCTGGGAACTGGAACGGACGCTGGAAATAGCGGCCGATGCTTTGCGTCTGCCGCCGTGGGACGACAAGATTGCTCATCTTTCGGGTGGTGAGAGACGCCGTGTTGCCTTGTGTCGATTGTTGCTGGCGAGTCCGGATATGTTGTTGCTGGATGAGCCTACCAATCACCTGGATGCAGAATCGGTGGCCTGGCTGGAACGGTTTTTGACTGAGTTTTCCGGCACTGTTGTGGCTGTTACCCATGATCGATATTTCCTCGATAATGCTGCTGAGTGGATACTTGAGCTGGATCGTGGCTATGGCATACCCTGGAAGGGTAATTATTCATCGTGGCTGGATCAGAAAGAACAACGACTGGCGCATGAGGAACGCAGCGATAAGGCCCATCAGCGAGCTATTCGTGAAGAACTGGAGTGGGTACGGTCGAATCCGAAAGGCCGGCGCGCCAAGAGCAAGGCCAGGTTGCAGCGGTTTGAAGAGCTTAGTAGCCGTGATTATCAGAAGCAGAATGAGACCCGTGAGATTTATATTCCGCCGGGGCCACGTCTGGGTGACCAGGTTATTGAGGTTAAGAATGTTAGCAAGGGTTTTGGCGACCGGTTGCTGATCTCTGATCTGAGTTTCAACCTGCCTCGCGGTGGCATTATTGGTGTTATTGGCGGCAATGGTGCGGGTAAATCTACCTTGTTTAAAATGCTGACGGGTGCTGAGAAACCGTATAGCGGGCAAATTACCCTTGGCTCGACGGTTGAGCTGGCTTATGTTGATCAGAGTCGTGACAGCCTGGACGGGGATAAAACGGTCTGGGAAGAAATTTCTGACGGCTCTGAGACCATAAGTGTTGGCCAATTCGAAATGCCGTCAAGAGCCTATGTCAGTCGTTTCAATTTCCGTGGTTCTGATCAGCAATCAAGGGTTAAAGACCTGTCTGGCGGTGAAAGAAATCGTGTACACCTGGCAAAACTGATACGTTCGGGTGGCAATGTGTTGCTACTTGATGAACCCACCAATGATCTGGATGTAGGAACCCTGCGTGCACTTGAAGAAGCTTTACTTGAGTTTCCAGGCTGTGCCGTGGTTATTTCACATGATCGCTGGTTCCTGGACCGGATTGCCACACATATGCTGGCTTTTGAGGGCGATAGTAAAGTGGTCTGGTTTGAAGGTAATTATTCAGAATACGAGCAGGACCTGAAGCGGCGTATTGGTGATGATGCTTTGAATCCCAAGCGGGTGAAATACAAGAAAATCTAGCCTGCATATTTATGCTGGCTAAAATTTCGGCAGTGAAAAATCTTCCCTGGAAGGTGCAAAAAGGCGTGGACTGTAATTGAGCAACTCGCGTGCTTCCCGGTCATCAAACACCAGGTCAAGCCCTTGCCTTTTTACCATCTCTGTGTTGATCCCTTTGACGATTTTGGAGCGCAGCGAAGCGTGCAAGCAACACAAATAACCATTCCGGAAGACTTATCAGCCTGGTTGGTTTTTTCATCGCAATAAAAATCTTTTTGACCATGTCCGAGTAACTCAAAGTATCACCACCGGTTAAAAACATTACCTGGGGTAAAGCATCTTCACTGAGCATCGCGGTAATCGCTACCGATGCCAGGTCATTTGCGTGTACCGGTTGCCGCAGACCGGCGGCCTTGCCATTGACCGGCATGAATCCATATCGGTCGATCCAATTTGCCAGGCGACTGATGTTGGTGTCCAGACCGCAGCCGTAAATTAGTGTTGGTCTGAAAATGACTAGTTTTAAGCCACTGCTTTTTGCCAAACGCTGGATATTTGATTCGAGGATTAATATGTCTTGTATTTGGGTTTTTTCTGTAGGATTGGCCGATTTTTTCTTGGTTTCAACGCTACTGCTACTGAAAATAACCGCTGTTTGAAATGGACCCCGGGTCAAGCCCGGGGTGACGGGCGCGGTGCCTGGGGGGACAGGGGTTGTGTCCGGGGTGACGGGCGCGGTGCCTGGGGGGACAGGGGTTGTGTCCGGGGAGGCGAGAGGGTTTGTCTTTCCGGGCTTGACCCGGAATCCATTTTGATCTTTTGATATCCGTGGTTTTAAAATGGACCCCGGATCAAGTCCGGGGTGACGGGTGTGGTTCTTACTGGTTGTCAGGCATTTTTTTGCGAGTTCAAGTGGGCCGGCAGACAGTAGGTATTTGCAGCTTTCGGCGGCTTGCAATGCTTCTGTCTCGTTTAACCATTCTACCTGTTCAAAATCTGGAAAACCTTCCGGTTTGCCCTTGCGATTGACTGCAAGTACGCGAAATCCGGCAAGCAGCAACTGTGGAATGGCGAAGACCCCAATCTGGCTACTCGCACCCAACAGTAGCACTGTGGGCATTGTTAACGTCTGATCAGAACCAGTGGCCATAAGATGATAAACCTGAGCCAGATACCGGCGTAGACCAGTATGCGAATGGGGAAGGATGTTGTTTTAGCCTGAAATTTTTTGAAAAACCGGGCCATGCCGCTGTGTTTTTGGAAATGTACCCAGCTTGGCCGGCTGCGGCTGGATAAACCCTGTTGGTGTACGCTGCTGGCTTGTGGGACATACAGACAGTGCCATCCCTGTTCCCTGAGACGATACATCAGGTCCAGGTCCTCACAATGCATCGCGTATTCTTCGTCCAGGAAATCCACGGCTTCGAGGGCGCTGCGTCTGACCAGCATGCAGGCACCGCTGACGGCATCACAGGTTTCTGTGTCGGCAGTTTTTTTCGAAACATCCACTTCAACGCCGTGAAAAGCAGGAAACCACTTGCCCAGGCGCCAAAGACCGCTGGCTGTCATCAGGGATTTCCATGGGTCCGGAAAGCGCCGCATGGTGGCGCGTTGGATCTGGCCGTTTTCATTGCGTATCGCAGGGCCGGCGAGACCGGCTTTGGAGTCGTTCTCAAGCGCGGCTTTTAACTTTGCAAGGGTATCGGGTTCCAGAATGCAATCCGGGTTCAGAATCAAAACCCAGTCGTCCTTTAATTGACGGGCGACCGCGTTTACAGCAGGGCCAAATCCAAGGTTACTTGGGTTGAAGAGGAACTTGACACCCTGATGATCTCCGTACAGGTTTCGCAAATTTTCGGCACTGCGATCACTTGAAGCGTTATCGACCACGGTAACTTTTGTGTGTTCGGTGCTTTTCAACAGCGCCAGGACACACTTCTGCAGCATTTCGCCTGCATTATAGTTAACGATGATGGTCGTTATCGACATAGTTGGTCAGAGGCTCCCTAGGTTTTACCTAGTAAGCGCTGCCACCAGGAGGGCTGGTTAGATACAGCTTGTTCAGACTGGTTTTTTAATTCCTCAATCTCTTTTTCCAGCCCGGCAATGATGCCGCCGGCTGCCATATTGCGTTTGATCTCACCATGGTAGTGCTGGTAAACAGATTCTTCCCGGTCATCAAATAACCACATCTGTCCATCCACGTCCGGCAGGTTGGCCTGTTCGGCTGCGCACAGTGCAATAAAATACATGGGTGGCTGGGTGAAACTCGCAGGTGTATTTATTTCATCTGCAGAAACCTGGTTAAGTCCGACCTGGTTAAATCCATCCATTGACCATATTGCAGAATGGAACATCAGTTTTTGGCCAAGCAAACGATGGGCCGGGAAATGTCGCTGGATCAGTGCCTCGAGTTCATTGCGATAGAGCTCTTTAACATGATACTCGTTGACGGTATTTTGCTCATCCGAGTAGGTCGCCTTATCGGGTGATGAAAGAATTAAAATCCCGTCCGGTTTGAGTACACGTCTGAATTCAGCCAGTAACTCATCGTGCGCTTCAAGATGCTCCAGCGTCTCGAACGAGACTACGCGATCAAATTCATTGTCATCAAACGGCAAAGTGGTGCAATCGGCTATATGGAAACCTATGCTCTTCAGTTGCCCATAACGTTGCCGGGCGTGTGCGATCGCCCGTTCTGAAATATCTACACCCTCGACCGAAGCGAGCCGAGCCTGCCAGCAATCGCTGAACCATAACCCTTCGCCACAGGCTGCATCCAGTGTGCGTTTATTGACACACCAGCGTGCAGCCAAAACATAGCGATGGAAATGTTCATACCAGATTTCACGCTGGCATTCGGGCGTGAATCTTTCGCCGGTAAATTCTAGTGAATCTGACACAATGTTTGCCTAATAAGTAGAGACAGACTAGATTTTACCGCATTTCCCCGCATCAGGGCGCTACGTCACCCCGGGCTTGATCCGGGGTCCATTTTTACACCACGAGCGACTCAGATCGACCCGGAACCATACTCTACCCCGGAAAAAAATGGGCCCCGGATCAAGTCCGGGGTCACAGGCCCCCGGAATGACGGGTCCTTGCTTTGCAGGCAATCGAGTATTTCCTGTCTTCGGGGTGCCAGGGGGTCTGTCTGGATGAACTCCATTACTTTGCGTTGGTAGTCCGGATGTTTGGCTAACAGGCGTCGCATGCTGTTTTCGTCCGGCTTCAAGCCCTAAGGGGGCCGAAGGAGGCGCCGCCATGGTGGATTACGTAGGCGTTATCACACAAAACATTGCGTAAACCGGCTTGCTCAGCGCGTTGGCAGAAATCGTTTTCTTCGCCGTATCCACGACCAAATGTTTCTTCATCGAACAGGCCCACACGCTGGATTGCCCGGAATGAGATTGCCATACAAAAGCCAACGGCCGTGGGCATTTCCGGGTAGTTCGGCTTGCCGCAGGATGCGATAACGGAGGCAATAGCGTCCGGGTTTTGTGGCACTGGATTTGGTGTGCAAAAAGTTGGAATGGAAACAATTTCCCCGTTGTTTGACCATGGCGTGGCGGTGGCGAAATGAAGGATCTGAGCCGAGGCAATCTGCCAGGTGCTGCAACCACCCGCTCGTCACTTGAGTGTCTGAATTGAGCAATACCACGTCTGTGGCCGCCAGTCGCATGCCATGGTTGGCCGTTGCCACGAAAGCCCTGGTTCTTTTTCGTGCACGAGTAGTTGGCGATGCGCTTTTGCTTCATTGACCCAGGATTGCAGCACAGCCGCACCCTTAAAGTCGGTCGAGGCATCGTCTATCAACAATACCCGGGTGTCGTGTTGGCACGGTACGCGTAATGGAATCCAGGCAGGCCTCAAGGTGCTCCAGGGCATTGAAAACCGGAACAATGATCAAAGGCAGCGGCATGATAGTATCCATGGAGCCTCTGAATAGTTCATGGACGAAGTAGATCGTGTGTCAAAATTTTCAGATTCAAGGCGCGAATTGCAGACAATAGCTCGCTATTGCCAAGATTTGCAACGCAGAAGCTGGATATTTTGGCTGCGAGATACGAGTTCATGAGCTGTTCAGAGGCTCCTTAGTCCAGCCACTCGTGCGGAAGCCTGATATAACCGACTTCTTTGGTATTGCCGGTGATCGTAAATACTGTTTCGCAAGTGTCAAATAAGCGCACGCCTTCCGGGTCCATCGAGTGACCGCGCAATGTGTAACTACCCGGCAACAGATCTACATTGGTAAAACGTAAACGGAATCGATAATGATTGTCCGACAGCTTGACCGGCTTGATATTCTCATTGTCGGAAATAACCCCGTAAACCGGTGTGCCATCCGCCCTCACAACACCAACGACACCCACTGGGGGTCTATCATCCGGTGAGTAAATTTGTAGTTCAATATCGATGTCCTCACCCATGGCGAATTCAGGTGGACTATCATCCTTTGCACCGGCCAATGTGAATTTATCAATACGATAATAGGCACCATCACCGGTCGCCTGTACGCGTTTTTCTTGTTCTTTGGCGCTACGTTTTTCATGCCAGGCCAGGTAGGCCTGTGTGACGGGAAACACGTCTCCGTATTTTTCGATACCGCCGTTGTGTATCCATAAGGCTTTCTGGCAAAGTTTCTGCACCACGTACATGCTGTGTGATACCAGCAACAGGGTTCCACCCTGCTCGAGGAATTGCTGTATCCAGCTTATGCATTTTTTCTGGAACGATTCATCACCCACCGCAAGAACCTCATCGGTGATCAATAAATCAGGACGGCAGGCCGTAATAACGGCAAAACCCAGCCTGACGACCATGCCCGATGAATAATGTTTGACCGGTTCGTGTATGTATTCCCCGATATCAGCAAATTCCAGAATATCGTCGAGACGTTCGTTCAGTTCCTTGTTGCTCAAACCCATCAACGACGCTTTCATGCGTACGTTATCCATACCGCTGAAATCGGGTTGGAAGCCAGCTCCGAGTTCCAGCATGGCAGCAATATTGGCGTGTACCATAACGCGCCCGCGAGTGGGTTGTATTACGCCTGTCAGAACCTTGAGCAGTGTGGATTTTCCGGCACCGTTCTCACCGATAATACCCAGTGACTGGCCGCGAACTACATCCAGGTTGATGTTTTTCAGTACTTCAGCACCATGGGCCGGTTCCCGTCCAAACAACAGGGAAGCAAATGCCTGCAAACGTTCACGGGGTTTGTGTACACGCGGATAGATTTTGGATACATCTACAATCCTGACCAGGGCTTCCATCAGAGGAAATCCTCGAAATGGCCGGAAAAACGCCGGAAAAAGTGCAAAGAAGTCCCACGTAAATATTGCAATAAACAACACGATAAGCAGTGCTGTGACACCAAAATTAATTTCACCGAATAACAATAGCTCCCGCAAACGGGCCACAAACCAGGCCATTGGGTTCAATTTGGGCAACTGCCTGAATTGATTCAGGCAGATAAGATGCGCTATATAAAATCGGCGTGGTGAAAAACCAGAAGGTCATGAGTGGCGGTAAAATTTGTGCCAGATCACGCACAAATACCTGTATGGCGCTACTAAACAGGGCAATCCCACAGGCAAATACCCACATTAACAGCATAACGGGTACAACCAGCAACAGGTATAACCAGTGGATGCTGGTGCCCATCAACTGCAAAACGATCAGCACGGCAATGTACCCGATCAGATGCATGATGAATGTTGCAGTTACCGTTGCCAAGGGGATTTGTTCGGTGGCAAATGCGACTTTGCCGATCAGGGCGGCATTGGAGGTGATGGAGTTATTGGCCTTCAATATCGCTTCTGAAAATGCGGTCCATGGCCAAAATGCTACTGCCAGGTAGGGAACAAAACCTATATCTGCAGCCTCGGGTATGCGGGCCTTGAAGATGGTCGAGAAAACAAATGCGTATACTGCAAGCAATATGAGCGGTTGTAATATCAACCAGGCAAAACCGGTCAGGTTTTCAAGATAATCCTGCCTGATCTGGCGCACCACCAGGTTTTGAAAAAACACCCGGTCCATTCTTCTTAGCTTTCCCGTAATCATTACAGTCCGGTTTGCTTAACAAAGCCAATATTTTACGCCTAATTTTCACCCACAGCCTGCGGAAATGGATCAATATAATCCTCACCAAATAGTCGATTCACCAGCTCCTGGAGAGCTTCCTCAGACATTTCTACATTAAGTGCTGTCAGCGAGTTCAAATAATCCTTTCTTATACGGTCATCGTGTTTGCTACGTTCAGTTTCGATCAGCTGTTGCTTAACGTCATCAAAGCTCATTTTTTCAGGTGCTATCCTGGCGTCAAGGCGAATGATGTGGTATCCATATGTCGTTTTAACCGGGGCGGATATCTCACCTGTGTCAAGCGCAAAAGCGGCTTCCTCAAATTCCCTGACCATATCACCCTTTTTAACATTCTTAAATTTGCCCTGGTTGGACACCGCACTCGGATCATCGGAATGACGCGTCACCAGATCATCGAATCCCAATGGCGATTCATTCAATTGCTGGCTGAGAGACTCTGCCAAGCCCAGTGCTTCTTCCTGCGAACGGTCCTTAGTTGAAACCAGGATATGGCTGACGTCAATCTTGGGCGAGGTCTCTATCTCATCCTGATGCAATTGATAATACTCACGAGCAAGCTGCTCATAATTTCCTCCAGGGTGAATCTTCACATAGTGCTGTATCCAAGCCTCGGCAAGCTCTGCTTCCGCCGCCATCCGCATGCGATCTATCACAATCTGATCTTTATCGTAACCGGCTTCACGGGCATCCGCAGCTAACTGTGATTGTAACAACAAAGAAGCGATGACATTCTGTAGACGACCGCCATCACGCAGTGTTCCCATGCCTGAGATGGGCAGGGATTTTTTCAGCGCGTGCTGTAAAAGCAGACTGGGTAATCACACCTTTGCCACGTTTTGCAAGAATTTCTGATTCACTAACCGATTCCGTCGCCTGTGCAGTGAATGCAAAAATTGACAGACTGAAAATTACCAAAAACGGATTCATTCCGCATTCCTCTTAGCTGATGTGTTTTTAAAAAGACAGGATTGACCAAATGTAAGAGAGGGCCGATTAACGGCCCTCTCTCAGTCTAGCTTTTAACGCTTACCACTTAACTGTCACCCAGATAGTCTCCTATGCTGGCTAACTTACGTGTAGCCTTGTGCTGGAAGATACCGCCATAGTTGGCCAGAACATCCGCACCATCACCCAAAAAGCTGTTTGCGAAGTTTTGTACCGCAAAACCGGTGACCGGCAGACCTAAGAGACCAGTGTCAAAGTCACCCAGAGGCTCACGATTCCCTACTATATCTAGATCGCCATCCTGATCCAAATCTTGTGAACCGTCCAGGAAATCAAGCCGCGCCCAGCCAAACTCACCAATTTCCGTATTATCAATATTGTGGAAATTACTGGAACCAAGAATGGCCGTGGTGTCACCATTGGCAGGCCCGAATTCAATTACGCTGGTTTCATAACACAAATTAAAGGTAATGATGCCAGGAGTCGTTCCACCTGGAGGTGGCGGCGGTGCCGGGGACACAATCGGTGGAGTCGGGGTGCCAGGAGGTGCATCACCAGGTATGATGGTCTGCTCTTCACGATCCCAGATAGTATTCAGTTCTACCGCTTCGCAGGCGCGGTCTACAGATCCTTCTTTTTTGACTACCTTTTCGTCGTCGTCACAACCTTCATCATCTTCTGCACACTCGTAAGTCGTATCAGTCCAGGTCCAGGTAGTTGTAAACGGCACTACTACTGCATCTGGAGCATTATCGGCATCACCGCTACGGAATATCACTTCATAGTCATCCAGAAAATTCTGGTGCACATAGAATTGCTTGGTCGGGAAGGTAAGCACCCATTCCGTTCCAGCACCAACAATACCTTGCGTGGTGTACTCATTCATGATCTGGTCATGCATGAACACGTAAGATACCGCATCTACACCACGGTCCAGACCCTCTGAAACCATTGCTTCACCATTAACAAATACTATACCCGTTGCATTACCGCCACTATCCAGGCTGGGTAAAATGGTACCGGGCTCCTGATGCAGGCGATCGCCGCGCACCACGCGGTCATCGCGTAAACTGCCGGGAACAAAAGCATCAATAGCTTTCGCATCGTAGCTGTACATGGCACCACCAGATACGTCAACAATTGCGGCTCCACCGAACAAACCACCGGAAGGTGCAGATATGTCTACCATAGGGGTATCAATCCAGTAACCGTTAACAGGATCACCGTCTTTATCTTCAGTCAGGGCGTCTGTCCAGGCGTCAACCAACTGACCACAGTTTGCAGGGACACCGTTTTCATCATGGGTAACTGCTGCAGCAGATCCCTCAGTTAATTCAGACTCTTCTTCTGCCAGTTCAGCTTCGGTCCAGTTTCTGTCACCTGCTAGGTTAGGTAATTGACAGAGGTGAACCGGATTCCCAAGCGACGCGGTTGCATCTGAATCGCAATATGGGTGGAATAGCGGCCCTTGGTCCGCCCAGTCGGGATCAACCCAGTCTATATTGTCGGTAACATCGTCAATCAGGGCACCCATTTCGATCATCTCAAAATGACCTTCCGCAGCACGACTGATATCGCCAAATGAATCAGGATCAAGGTTGTCATCATCGTCATAAGCATCATAACGAGGATCGCCTTCATTATCTACATCCTGAAAATGTGTGTCATTCATTGCCCAGGGCAGGAATTCCTGTACACCTTTACCGGCAACAGCATCGTAGAAATACGGAACAGTACATGAAGTGTCATGGGTAACCATGGTCGGCGTGCCAGCGTTATCGTAAAGAGCGGCCGTCCAAACGTCGAACGCAGACATGTAAAGGTTAAAATCAAGCACTTCGCGGCTGTTCTCACCTTCCAGGAACCGAACTTTGACGGCTTTGGCTTCATCATTGGTATTGACCACTGAAATTACAGTGGTGTTACCACCATTGGTGGTGTAGTAAGGATAGATCAAAACCTGGCCGAGGCCATCGGGGTTAATATTGACTGCTTGAGCAGATCCTACAATGCCGGCGGCTCCCGCCAGTCCTGCAAGTACTGCTGCTGTTAGATTCTTTCTGTTCATTACAACACTCCTATTGTGTACACAGGGCTATATCGTGATTTTTATGTGCTGTAACCCACCTCATAGCGGGCGATACGCACGGTTTACGCAAAATTGCAAAGCAATGTTACGTTAAAACAGACATCAAGGCAATAAAATTAATATCATTTTTCAGGTATCAGGTACCAATAACCGTCAATTAGTAACCATGACTCTTCAATAACCTGCTTACCCTCAAAGGACTTTACACCCGGAAGAGCACCATACAAAGCATAATCTAACGAAATCGACACCTTACAGGTCGTTTCCGCGCATTCACTTTCAATGTACCGCGCACCAGTCCAGCTAACCCGCTTTATCAAAATCGATCGTTGGTACTGCAATGAAGATACACTGGAACGGAAACCCGGTGAAAGGTACTCATAAGCACCTGCAAGATCATCACTTAACAATGCATCCCAGCGACCCATTGCCCGCGCCTCTATGATGCTTTCCGTGCTCTGCGTAGCCGCACAAGCCTGCAACAATAAAAGGCAGCAAGCTACACCCAATATATTCACATAACTGCCTATGGAAAAAACTTTCATTTTAAACTATTCCTCACCTTGCAAAGTAGCATGATTGATTGGGGGGATTTTCATAAATTCAACACGAATGTCATCACTGACCGCCCTTAAGTCTGCTGTGCTTTCTATCACCGTCGGTGTAATCATGACGATAGTTTCACTACGGACCGTTGAGGTTGTCCTGCTGCCAAACAATGCGCCAATACCCGGTATACGGTTCAGATAGGGCACACCGGTACGGCCTTTACTGATCTGTTCGGAAATCAAACCACCGAGGAATATGGTCTGGCCTGACTGCACCGCCACCTGACTGGTGACCGATTTATTGTTGATCGGCGGGTTACCGGAAGTTGATATATCCGGATCACGTGCACCGGCACGACTCACCTCCTGGGAAACATCCATATATACCAGGCCACCGGGATTGATTCTTGGTGTTACGGTTAAAGTTATACCGGTAGAAACATACTGGGCACTGCTAATTACATTAGAATTGCCGGTGGATATACTGGAGGACTGGACCGGCACCTGTGTTCCCACGGTGATGGTGGCCGTCGCATTGTTGCGTACCAGTAATGAAGGTGCGCCCAGTGAGCGCACATCGGTAACGCTATCCAGCGCACTGATGGTGGCCTGCATGAATGCATTTCCAACCGGCGCGACGATATTGGCAAAGAAATTGTTACTGCTACCAAATGCCAGCGTATCAAAACCGGCGCTAATCGGGCCTTCGCCACCCGGTGGAACAATATCGGGGTTGTTGCTCAGGAACCAATTGACACCAAACTGGAGGTCTTCATTCAATTCAACGTCCAGAATCTGCGCCTCGATCAAAACCTGCAAGGGCTCCTGATCAATTCGCTCCATGGCTGCCTGGATGGAAGAATACTGACTCTGGGTTGCCTGGATCAGCAGGGAGTTGGTCTCAATAATAGAGGTGATACGTATGTCACCCTCCGGGGTAGAAACCACACCGCCCGAACCACGATTATTCTCAATACCACGAACATTTGCCGACTGACGGTTAACATTGAAGTCACTTAGCGAACTCTTCTGGGCTTCCTGCAAACCCGGTGCCAGGGTGCCACGTCTGGTATCTCTTGCGGGGGCACTGGTTTGACCGCCAAACAAAATCGTCAGATAGTTTGCCAGTATCTGGGCTTCAAGATTCTTTACCCGGTACACATATAGCTGCACACCGGAACCGGCGGCACCACGGTCCAGGTCTCAATCCATTTGCGGCCTTTTCGAGATAGGCTTCCTGCGGGGTGATAACCATTACCGACCCCAGGCGCTCCAGCGGGACAAAACGGAACATGCCGGCAAGTGGAGATTCAGCATCCATACCAAATATGGTTGTTAACTCACTGGTGATGGATTCCACATCCACCGTTTCCAGTGATAGATGCCCACGGACATGCCCGCCAGCCAATCCACATCAAAGATGTCTATGGTCTGCTGGTAATTGCGCAACTCCTCCTGCGTACCGGCAAGAAACAACATGCTTCTGCCCGGATCAACCCGCACCATGGCGCCATCACGCACATAAGGTTCGAGAATCTTGGCCATTTCCAGCGCACCGATAAATTCAAGGGGTACGACACGCACTTCATAACCCATGGCCTGGGCTTCCCTGCTCAGCACAGGGGTCAGGTTACCCCGTATCGCCTCGGAGACCGGCAAAATGTGGTAACGCCCTTCCGTATACACC
>PVMK01136495.1_pt1 | contig 14247 bp, 20 predicted proteins | sample 1853481 | NCBI WGS metagenome assembly PVMK01 (sample SAMN08533507, study PRJNA380276) | Marine sediment metagenome, whole genome shotgun sequencing project. | reverse complement strand
TATTATAGTACTCTATTGTTTTTGAGTAGATGGAATCGGTTACATTATACTTTTGTAGTATAAGCGTTTTCAATGAATCGTTAGAGATAGGGTTATCAGCAAGTGTATCCTGCGTAACCAAAATATCTATATAAATTTTTCTAAACTTATCTTCAGGCAGGATATCGTCTTTTGAACAACTAAAAATAAATACAGTTAAAAAAAAGATAATTGTGATATTTTTAGTTGCAAACAGCAAGTTCAATTCATTTTTTTACTTGCTTCAAAAAGAATTTTCTTCTCTTTTTCAGTTAAATTCTCGTAACCCGACTGACTTATTTTATCAAGTATTCTGTCAATCTCTTCCTGGGATACTCCGTCATCCTTTTTACCGTCAATATCATAGAACTTAGCATCTTCAATATTATTTTTTCCTTTATTGAAGTTTTTACCAAGATTTTTAAACGGATTTGTAAAACTGCTCCCGTGTGAACCTGATCTCATATTCATAATAGTTCGTTTGAATGGAGCATCTATGGTTTTATCAAACATGATAAAGAGGAATCCGGCAAAAGCACCGCCAAGATGAGCAAGGTAAGCAACATTTCCCGGTTCATTCAGCCACAGAATATTTAATACAATTAAGAACCCGATAAGGTACTTTGCCCTGACTGGAATTAAGAAATAAAGATATATTTTGCGATCTGGGAAGAGCATTGCAAAAGCAAGCAGAATACCGAAAACAGCACCTGAAGCACCGATAGTAGGCCCTGTGCTTATACCAAGTAGAGGAGTGAGGAATAGCTGAAACAATCCGGCAACAACTCCGCAAAGCAGATAGAAATAGATAAACTTTTTAGAACCCCACAGGTTTTCTATTTCCATTCCGAACATCCAGAGTGCAAACAAGTTAAAAAATATATGACCAAAACTCCCGTGCATAAACTGGTATGTAATTAACTGCCACGGGAGAAAAGTCCATTGATCCATTACGGTTCCAAAATTACTTATAACGTCAAATCCACCAATTGGAATTAACGCAAAATATTTTGTGAGTACATCGCTTAATCTTAATCCACCGCCAGTATTAATATTTTCACCTATTACCTGGAAAAAGAAAATCACTCCATTAATTATTAATAGGTTTTTTATAACTGGAGGAAAAACACTAAATCCGCCAAATCCTCTTGGTCTGTAAGAACCGTTCAAAACATATCCTTTTTATTATTATTAAATATTGTTTAAAGCTGCAACGCCAGGAAGAATTTTTCCTTCAAGAAATTCAAGTGAGGCACCGCCGCCTGTTGAAACGTGAGATACTTTATCTTCCAGCTTTGCTTTGCTAATTGCAGCAGCAGAATCGCCGCCGCCAACGACGGTTATTGCACCGTTATCAGTTGCTTTAACAAGTGTCTGTGCAATTGCAAAAGTTCCTTTGGCAAAATTATCCATCTCAAACACTCCCATCGGACCGTTCCAAACAATTGTTTTAGATTTCAACAATTCATCTTTAAACAATTTAATTGTTTCGGGCCCTATATCCAATCCCATTTTGTTAGCAGGAATATTTTCTACAGAAACGGTCTCAAATGGTGAATGGTTACTAAACTCTTCAGTGACAACAACATCAACCGGGAGTAATAATTTTGCCTTAGAATTTTTAAGCTTTGCAAGAATATCTTTTGCCATTTCCAATTTTTCTTCTTCTAATAAAGATTTCCCTATCTCTTTTCCTTGCGCTTTCATAAATGTAAACGCCATTCCTCCGCCAACAATAAGAGTATCAACTTTATCTATCAAATTACTGATAACATCAATCTTACCAGAGATCTTCGCTCCACCAAATATAGCACAATATGGTCTTTCAGGATTTGCTAAAGCTGATCCAAGATAATCTATCTCTTTTTCCATCAAATAACCTGCAGCACAAGTTTCGATGAATTTTGTAACTCCTTCTGTAGAAGCATGCGCACGATGAGCGCTTCCGAATGCATCGTTGATGTAAACATCGCCAGTTACTGAAAGCTGTTTTGCAAATTCAGGATCGTTTTTTGTTTCACCTGTATGGAAACGAACATTTTCGAGAAGCAATACATCTCCCGGCTTCATTGAATTTACTTTATTCATAACCGATTCACCAATACAATCATCAACAAACAGGACTTCCCTATCAAGCAATTCTTTTAATCTAACGGCAACAGGTTTTAGACTGAACTCCGGTTTTCTTTCACCTTTAGGTCTTCCAAGATGGCTCATTAAAATTACTTTGCCACCATCATTAATTATTTTATTAATGGTTTGAAGAGATGCTTTGATCCTGATATCATTTGTAATATTTTGGTTAATATCAAGCGGAACGTTGAAATCCACTCTAACCAAAACTCTTTTATTTTTCAGATTAACATTATCAATTGTTAGTTTTTTCATTTTTTTAATTCGATGTTTAATTTTTCTGATAATCCGGAATTCCACAGTTATTAATAATAACAAAATGGAGAGGAGGTTTTGCTATTCAATAAAAAGAAATTTAATTGCCGTTACGATACATCAATAATGTCATCCCCTCGTAAAAAGGGAATGACATTAGAAATTAAATCACTACCTTATTTTAATACCTAAGCAATTTTTTTAATCAGATCAACAACTCTGCAGGAATATCCGTATTCATTATCATACCATCCAACAACTTTTACAAAATTACCATTTGCCATGGTTGAAAGTGAATCAAAAATATTTGAATGAGGATTTCCAATTATGTCTGCAGATACTATGGGATCTTCTGTATATTCGAGTATTCCTTTCATCGGACCATTAGCCGCTTTCTTAAATGCAGCATTAACTTCTTCGGCTGTCACTTCCTTTTTCAATGTAGCAACTAAATCGGTAATTGAGCCATTAGGTGTAGGAACTCTTAATGCAAATCCATCGAGCATTCCGCTTAACTCGGGTATAACTTTACCAACTGCTTTAGCAGCGCCTGTGGTAGTAGGGCTAATCGATACTGCAGCGGCTCTTGCTCTTCTCAAATCCTTATGCGGAAGGTCTAGTACATTCTGATCATTTGTATACGAGTGAACAGTTGTCATGAATCCTTTTTTCAAGACCAAAAGTATCATTCAAAACTTTTACCATAGGTGCCAAACAGTTTGTTGTACATGATGCATTTGATAAAACTTTTTCATCGCCTGTTAAAACATCATCGTTTACACCAAGCACTACCATTCCATCTACTTCGCCTTTTGGAGGTACGGTAAGAATAACTTTTTTTGCGCCGGCTTCAACATGTTTCATACAAGCTTCCTGAGTTCTGAAAACACCTGTAGATTCTATAATCACTTCCGCACCTAATTTGCCCCAATTTAATTTTGCAGGATCTTTTTCAGCAGTAATTTTTATTTTGTCACCATTTACAATTATATTATCACCGTCAACAACAATATCGCCGTTAAATCTGCCATGAACAGAATCGTATTTTAATAAATGAGCAAGTGTTTTTGCATCGGTAAGGTCATTAATCCCAACAAAATCGAAACCGCCTAATTCAAGACATCTTCTGAAAACTAATCTCCCGATTCTGCCAAAACCGTTTATTCCAATTTTAATTGCCATTGATTATCTCCTTTAATAAATATTGATTTTCTGTAAATAAATAATTTGTAAAATTACTCAAAGGTATAGGTAATTTCAATTCTAAAGCATCTGCAGAGTTGCTTTATAGGGAATCTGAAAATAAAATTTACTGATAATTATAAATTTTTATTATTTTATTTATCTGGAAGGAGTTCTCTTCAGTTTAACTGATATACATTTTTTATATATTTGTATTATTAACAATTTAATTATTTTAAGAATAAATACGAGGATTAAAATGATATTGAAAAAAATTCAAGATGAACTTAATACTCAATTAAATGCAGAATTTTACTCATCATATTTTTATTTATCGATGTCTGCATACTTTGAGTCGAATGATCTTCAGGGATTTTCAAGGTGGTTCAGAGTTCAGGCAAATGAGGAATATGCACACGCAATGAAAATATTTGATTACATTTATCAGATTGGCGGCGAGGTTAAGTTAATGAAGATTGATGGACCTAAAACCGATTGGGATTCTTTTCTCGAAGTATTCCAGGATACTTTTGAGCACGAACAGAAAGTAACAAAAAGTATAAACACTCTTCTTGAACTTTCAATTACCGAGAAGGACTACGCAACAGTAAACTTTTTGCAATGGTTTGTAAGCGAGCAGGTTGAAGAAGAAGCAACCGCACAACAAAACGTAAAGAAGATGAAAATGATTGGTGACAGCAAAAGTGGTTTGTTTATGTTAGATAGAGAATTGGGCAGCAGGGTAAGTCAATAAAAGAATATAATTGATTTTCCCTGAGGAGCGAAATTCATTTTACATTTTTTTAAAAAAAATACCGGTGTGCCGATTACTTTTGAAATGACTGGTACATTTATAATACGTGTGTGATTTTCACTTTGTAATATCAGCAATGGGGAAAGCAGTTTGCCTCATTGAGTGGACTTTGTTTTTAACAGGAATAGTAATCTCCTTCTTAACTCTTTCCTCAAAATAATCTCTGAATCGTGTTATCATATATCTGACAGGCCAGGCAGCAGCTTCTCCTAAAGCACAGATAGTATTTCCTTCGATATTGTTTGCAATCGAGATGAGCAAATCAAGATCGTTGGATGACCCTTCATCATTAAGAATTCTTTTAAGAACTTTTTCCATCCAACCGGTTCCTTCACGGCAAGGTGTACATTGTCCGCAGGACTCGTGGTGATAAAAATGAGCTATTCTTGCCAAAACTTTTACAAGATCCGTATCCTCATCCATTACTATTATTCCCCCGGTACCTATTGCAGAGCCAACCTCCCTAAGTGATTCGGCATCCATCTTAACACCTTCCAGTTGATCTCCTCTTAACGGGGGCATAGAAGAGCCGCCGGGAATAACACAAAGGATTTCTTTATTTCCAGGAACTCCACCGGCATAATTATAAATAATATCGGTTAAAAGAGTTCCGCTTGGTAATTCATAAACACCGGGTTTGTTAACGTGTCCGCTCACACCAAAAAGAATTGTACCGGGATGTTTTGGTTCACCGATAGACGCAAACCACTCCCAGCCGTTTTCAATTATTTTAGGAACGTTAGTAATTGTTTCCACATTATTAATTGTTGTTGGATTTCCCCACAGACCGTTCTGAGCAGGAAATGGAGGTTTGATTCTTGGATATCCACGTTTTCCTTCAATGGAATTCATCAAAGAAGATTCCTCGCCGCAAATGTACGCACCAGCACCTTTGTGAATATAAATATCACAATAAAAATCAGTACCGAAGGTCTCTTTCATCTTCTCACCAACAAAACCTTTTCGTATGCATCATCAATGGCTTTTTGCAACAACTTTATCCATTTGTGATATTCGCCACGGATATAAACGTAGGCAACCTTTGCACCCGATTGCGTAACAGGTTATTAAAGTACCTTCAATTAATTGGTGAGGATTGTACTCAAATACTTGTCTGTCTTTAAATGAACCGGGTTCACTTTCATCGCCGTTAACACAAAGATATTTTGGTTTATCAGTTGTCTTCGGCATAAAACTCCACTTTAATCCTGCCGAAAAAGCAGCGCCGCCTCTTCCTCTTAAACCGGATTTTTTAACCTGGTCAATTATATCATCAGTTGATTGCTCAAAAGCTTTCTTCGCAGCTTTATAACCACCATGTTCAACATAAACATCTAATTGATGAAAGTTTTCTATTTCAGGGAGAACAATCTTTTCCATTTAATTTGTGTTTTTTAAGGATTCCAAAATTTCTTCTACTTTTTCCTTATTCAGGTTTTCATAGTAATCTTCATTCACTGCAATCATAGGAGCAGTACCGCAGCTTCCCATACATTCAACTTCTTCAAGAGAGAATATGCTGTCTTCAGTTACATCCATATTTTCAATACCCAACTTATCTTTTACCTTATCCCAAATTTCATAACCGCCGCGAAGCATGCACGATACATTTGTACAAACCTGTATATGAAATTTACCCATCGGTTTTTGATGATACATTGTATAAAAGGTAACAACACCCAAAACTTCTTCCGGCGGCATTTCCAGCAAATTGGCAACTTCTTTTATCACTTCATTTGAAATAAAACCGTGTTGTTCCTGCCCGACATATAATGCCTTCATTACCACAGGTTTTTTTACAGGATATTTTTTGAATTCCTGTTTTATTCTTTCCAGATTTTCTTCATTGAATTTAAATTCCATTATCTGCCTTTACTTATCCGCTTCACCCATAATTGGATCAATGCTGCCGATGATTGCCACCACATCTGAAACCATCTGCCCGACAACTAGTTTTGGCAAAGATTGAATGTTGTTAAATGAAGGTGAACGTATTTTACACTTCCATGGATGACCTTCACCCTTACTTACAAGATAAAATACTAATTCACCTTTTGATCCTTCAATGGAATGGTAAATTTCACCGGCAGGAGGATTGATTCCGTAATTAACTATCATAAAATCGTGAATAAGTTCTTCCATCTTTGTATAGACTTCAGTTTTATGCGGGAGAACTTTTTTAGGTTTGTTTAGAGATTGTTTCGCCTTCGGGCATTTTTTCTAGAACTTGTCGTACTATCTTAGCACTTTCTCTCATTTCATCCACCCTAACAAAATAGCGCGCCAAACAATCCCCTTCCGTATAAACAGGTATCTTAAAATCAATTTGATCATATTTGAGATATGGTTGTGCTCTCCTGATATCATAGTCGACACCGCTTGCTCTTAAGTTAGGTCCGGAAAAACCAAGATCGATTGCTTCTTCTTTACTAATAACACCCACACCATCAACTCTTTCAACAAATATTCTGTTTGTGTTAATAAGTTTTTCACACTCGGTTAAGTTATCATCAAACTGATCTATGAACCATTTTGTTTCTTGCTAAGCATCGGAGGAACATCATTCGCAACTCCACCCGATTCGAGTATAACTGTTTGTAAATCTTGCACCGCAAAGCATATCCCAAATATCCATCACTTTTTCTCTTTCACGAAGAGTCCAGAGAAATACGGTCATCGCGCCAACATCCATAGCAAACGAACCGATAGCAACAAGGTGGGATGTAATTCTTGCAAGCTCAGCAACCATCATTCTAATGTATTGCGCTCTTGGCGGAGCTTCTAATCCTGCTAGTTTTTCAACTGCAAGAACCCAGGCAACATTGTTAGCCATTGGAGATATGTAATCGAGACGATCGGTGTGAGGAATAAACTCATAATAGGTCATGTTTTCGGCAAGCTTTTCATAACCTCTGTGTAAATAACCCAGTTCAGGAACACAGGCAACAACAGTTTCGCCGTCAAGTCGTAATACTAAACGCAAAACGCCATGAGTTGCAGGATGCTGTGGACCCATATTAAGGACCATTTCATTTTCTAATGCATCTTCAACGGTTATATCAGAATCAGCATCTAATAGTGCCTGTATAATTTTTGGATGAACTTCTTTTAAATCACGATTCATAAATTTTTTATTTCTTTGGTAAAGGAATTGAACCCGGAATGCCCATTAAGGGAAAATCTTTCCTTAACGGATAATACTCAAAATCTTCCGGCATATACATTCTTCTTAAATCGGGATGATTGTTAAATTTTATCCCGTACATATCATAAGTTTCTCTCTCCTGCCAGTCAGCGCCTTTCCAAACCGATGTTACCGAATCGATAGAACAACCATCTTTATCGCCATACGTATCAGACTCATCGACATCTGCTTTAATCTTAACCTAAAATTATTTTTAAAGGAATAGATATGATAAACAACCGTGAACCTGTTTTTTCTTTTTGCCCAATCTATTGCTGTAATATCCAGGCAAAGTAAAAATTCAAGATCAGAATCTTTCTTTAAAAACTCACAAACTTTAACAATATGTTCTTTTGGCAGCTTAATCGTAAGCTCATCAAGGTACTCTGACACTTCAAAGTCAATTTCGTTGAATTGCTCTTTAAGTTTTTGGGGGACTAATTCTTTAATTTCCATACATTCAATTATTCTGAATTACATTAAGATCAGGGAGGTTTAAATTTTTAAAATCGGAGACTTTAGTTCTCCCTATTTTATCCTGAATTTGTATTAATGCATTAAGAAGATTATCAGGACGAGGGGGACAACCGGCAACATAAAGATCCACAGGAAGGAACTGATCAATACCCTGCACTACGGAATAAGTTCTGTAAATTCCGCCGGAAGCTGTACAAGCACCCATTGCAATTACCCATTTTGGATCCGGCATTTGATCATAAATTTTCTAACAACAGGCGCCATCTTATAAGTAACGGTACCTGCAACAATCATCAAATCGCATTGCCTTGGTGTAAATCTCATCACTTCTGAACCAAAACGGGCTATATCATATTTCGGATCACCGGAAGCCATCATTTCGATAGCACAGCATGAAATACCCATTGGCATTGGCCAAACCGAACTTTTTCTTGCCCACGCTGCTATTGCATCAACTGTAGTTGTAATAAATCCATCGCCTTTTAATAATGATTCTAATCCCATTCAAAACCACCTTTCTTAAACGCATAAAGATAGCCTAACTCAAATACAACGAGAAAAATAAACATTGAGATAAATACCGACATACCGAATTCAGCAAACAGCTTTTTAAACTGAACAGCCCAGGGATAAATAAACAGCACTTCCAAATCAAAAATTATGAAGAACATTGCCACCAAATAATATTTAATGGAAATCCTTTCCCTGGTAGTGCCAACTGGTTTCATACCGCTTTCATAGGTTGAGAGCTTTTCTTTATTGGGTCTTTGAGGACCTAAAAGAATAGATGAAAACGTTATGCCCAATGCGATGGCAGTCGCAAAGAACAATACTATGAATATAGGGAATATATGTTTCAAGCATAAATAATATTTATATTTTTGATGTGAAAATTATCCAAAAATTACATGATTGTCAATTTAAAGAATATTCAACAAAATTCTTTCATTGATATTCAACCAGATTGATGAGCACTAATTTTAGTTATAGTATTCCTTTCTACTAATGAACAATATCATTTTATTTTAATTGCGATTTGCAAATAATTATTGATAGCTCCTAAAAATTCATACCTGAGATTATATGATGATACGATATCATTGAAGGCACGGAATTCGTGAGTCGGGACACCAAATTCATCAAAAATAATAATGTCATCTTTTTCTAGAAAAGGAATTAGTTTTGTCAGCACAAAAAGAGTTGAAGAATATAAATCTGCATCCATATGGATAACTTTTTTTTGTTGTGGTTTGTAGTCATTCAGAAATCCTGGAAGTGAATCTTGAAATAAACCCTTTTACAAAAGTAACTCTGTCATCTTGAATCTTTGGTGTCTGTCCGGCAGTATCATAATGTTGTTTTTTCATCACCCCAAAGTCTTCGGGTAAACCAGTGAAAACATCAAAACCAAAAAATCTACTCTCAGGATTATTATTTTTTTCAACCCACCATTTGAAAGCTATACCGCTTGCAACGCCAAACTCAAGATAATCAATGGAATGGTTTTGTATTTCCTCTTTGATTACAAATTCATGCAACTTAAACCTATCAGTGTAATTAACTTTTTTATTGTAAAAATCATTAAACTTTCCTTTTGGAGTTTTATCAATCCATCGCGATAATTTTGAAAGGTATGCAATATTTATAAAGACATTCTCGACTGGAAAAAATAATTTATGCAACTTTAGCCTTGAAAATATTGCTTTGATTTTTCTAATAAAGAAAAGTTTGAAATGCATCTTTAACTCAATAATTGATTATTAAATCTCTAGTGTTAAAATAAATGATCATGAATTTATTAACAATCATTTGCTTGCAAAAGCATTAGGCATTAAAATATTAAGAATTTATAAAAATTATTTTGTGAAAAATAGTTACATTAATTTTTCATTTTATTAAATAGTGAGTTCTCGATCTCCTATAATTCTTCCAAATAGTTATAATGTTACTAATCAATTGTATATCATCTTGTAAAGTACAGCCGGAGGATTATTAAAATAAACTACAACTTTAAGTCCGGGATGAATAGATTTTGGATTTACCAGAGATTGAAATTCTCTTCTCATTGCAGCTTCAATAGGACTGAAATAAAGATAATCAACATTATTTTGATGTAGCTTTTCAATAAGCTCTTCGTAGCTGCTAGCCATTGGTAGTAAAACGAAATCCATTCCCAAGTAGTATGCTACGTGTGCTTTTCTTGCTGCAATTTTATTTCCTCTTTCTGATTCCGAGATGTTTGTATCATACCAATCCTGAAGTACCAGTAGTTCTTTTGGTCCCGAATTAATTCTGGAACTGTTGAATGAAATAGATTTAGCCAGAGTAACTGTGATAAGGGAAATCACAATAAGGTAACCAAACTTTAATGGAATACGTTTATTAGCAGCAAACTTTTCTCTGAAAAATGGTTGAATAGCAATTACACAATAAAACGAAATAAGAAAAATGGAAAACCTTTCACTGTAGAAAACCAAAGTTAGCAATGCAAAGAAAAATAGATTCGATAAATAATACCCGGTTTCCCTGCTTTTCCATCTCTTAATGGGATTTGAAATTAGTTGTAATATCAAACCTAATACAATGAAGACTCCGACATACCAACCCATCAACCGTTCCATATCCAATATGAAATGTTCCTCAATATTCCCAATTATAGTTGAGATAAATAAAAAAGGATCTCTGCCAATTACATCGAACAACGATGTAAAACCGCCGCTTTCACTGAACCAAAACTGATCCCAGGACATCTTTCCTTTTCCGTAAAGTTCGAAGGCGATGTTTTTATAGTTTTCATTGTAGAAGAAACTCCCCTTTTCATTTAAACAGTAAATTCCCCAAGGAGTAAAAGTTAAGATAAATACAGCAACAAAAACAGTCGATGATTTTAAACGCTGAAACCAGTCGATGTTCCAATAATTTACAAACAGGATTATGAAAACAAATCCAAGTAAAAACACACCGTTATAACGGGTAAGGTAAGATAATCCGCCAAGCATGGCTGCTATAACAATGTTTCGATAATTAATTTCTTTATCCTTAAAGAAGAAGAATAAAGTTGCAATTGCAAGTACATTGAACATCATATCAGTTCCGGCACTGTAAGTGTACTGCACAAAAATTGGATTGGATGCAAGCAGCAATGAAACGAAAAAAGAAACTGCTGACGAGAATATTCTTTTAACTAACTCAAATGTGAGAAATATGAGAATCGATGCAGAGAGCACACCAATGATGATACCGGAATAAAAATAATTTGAAATTATAAGATTAACCAAACCCAAAACCATTGGATATAGTGGCCCTCTGAATGGATCAATTTGAAGGTCACCGTTGATAAAACTTTTTGCGTTAGGCACGTAACCCCAAAAGAAATCAGTTTCTATTCCGTAGTCTCCAACCTTGTGGTATAACAAACTTACAATCAATAATGTTACAAAGTACAATACAGCAATTACCAAACCGAGATAACGATATTGAAAAAACTTGTTAAAAGAATCTTCTAACGATACCTTGCTTTTTTTTGTTTGTAACTTATTATTAGATTTTTTTTTGGATTTCTTCTTGGACATTGAACTTTGTTCTCGAAAAATCAATTAATGACATATAATATAATTATTTTTTCTAAAGTAGTTAATTTTTGATTGTTGGTTCTGAAATAAATATGAACTTAAAATTTAATTTAATGGCATAAATAATTACTTTTATTGGATGACAATTCTTTTTAATTTGAATTTGAAAATCTTGTTCAAGATAATAGTATTGTTCTAAAAAGAGATTATTTGATTGAAGATTACACTTTTAATATTTTTAATTTCATTTATTTCGGTTTCTCTATCCATTGCACAGAGTTCTACCGATTCGCTTGAATATGTTGGGCAAATACAACAAGTCAATTCTCTTTTTTCAAATTTCGATAAACTTTTAGATACATATTATTTGAGCACAGGTTTTAACCTTACAGGTAAGTTCTCAAATATAAGCTTAGGAGTTTTTGAAAATTTCAGATCCACATTATTCAAATCAACCACACAAAGCATAAGAGACGAACAATATTTAACAATTAGAGGCAAATATCATCTGGCTGAAAATTATAACTTCGGCATCTCCGCAAACAACACAACTCTTTCCGATGACAGAAACACTTTACTGAATAAAACAAAAATTAATTATCTGACTTTGTTTAGCGAAGTACAGCTAACCAAAGCCATATTAATCTCACCATTCGGAGGATACTCAACTAATTTACAGGTAGGTGAAGACGATAACGGACCTATTTATGGTTTCGAAGGAGCAGCAAATAATCTTTCCTTCCCCGATTTTACCATCAATTCACTTTTCAAATTCAGGAATGAAGATATTCTTCCAAGAAGGAATTTATTAAGATATTTTGATTTATCTGTTAACAATCCATTTAACCCTTCGGTTACAAATTTGCTTTCCGGAAGATTTACGAGCAGCCGGAAAGATTTTTATTTTCCCGCCGATTCAATCATTTCCTCCACCTTTGATATTGTTAACAATATCGAAAGCAGGACGGAAACTAATTATTTTGCGGAAGATAAATTAAGATATCGTGAATTATTTAGTAATGTTGATTTTGAAATTTCTGGAACGGTTAACTGGAGAACGATTGACAGAGATAAACGATACAAGAGCACCGAAGTTCAATCTTCAAAAATTTTCGATACAAACATTGAAGAACTAATATTGTCTCTTGGTTCAACCTTGTTTTACAGTACAGGTTCACTTAACAGTTCATTAAGCTTTAACTTTGGCGAGAGAGATGAAAAACATATAACAATAAGATTTGATGGAATAGATGAAAGTTTTTATGAACAGCGTTCGGAACTTGAAAGCCGGAAGAATAATAATTCTACAAGAGCAACAATAGCTTTTACTGGTGATTACGATTTTTCACAAACGGATAAACTGCTTTTTAGTCTGTACTATAATAAACTCCGTTACGATACACCGAGCGAAGATAATGATGATGACAGAGATGAAATACTTTCAATTGCACGGCTGCGCTATTCTAAAAACCTTTCACCGTACTTTCAGGCATTTATAAATACCGAAGCAACTTTGAGTCATGTTGTTTATCTCTTTGCAAGCAGAAGTTCAAATAACAATATAAACCGTGTGCTTCGGCTTGTTGCCGGCGGTTATTACCAGGGTGCAAACGTTTCTTCGCTTAACACGTTTGAAGTATCGGCTAACTACACCGTTTATGATTTTGAAGATCTAACTTCCAGTTTAAGAAGTATTTCATTCAGGCAGTTTATTGCAACAGACTCATCACGGATTGCGTTAAGTAGAAGATTTGCGTTTGTACTAAACGGTTATATAAAATTATCAGAACAGGCAGATTTAAACTGGGGAGAGTTTGCTGAAAGACCGTCAAGATTTTTACAAGAAATTTTTGCAGTTCCAAAGATTATGTTAACTTATAATAGTGCCTGGTTTGGAATTGGCTTGAGATATTTTTCACTTAATACTTTTAAATATGATGAACTAACAAGAATTCCCGACACAAAGTATTTAAGCTATGGTCCGTGGTAGAAATAAAATATAATGTTTATGGTTCACTTAACCTGTTAATAGACGGCTGGTATGAGTTTATTTCTATAAACAATGTACCTGATAGGGAAAGAGCAAATTTTGTAATGAAACTTAACTGGAATTTTTAAAATTGATAACTTAATAATTTTTATTATCTTATTAATATAATTTTAGGAACAATTTGGCTGAAGAAAAATATCACCTCGAAATAGAGAGCGACCCTAACAATTTAATTACAGTTGAAGAATTCGTTAATTATTTTTGTAAAGATGTAAATCTCCCGGATGAGAAACTTGCAAACGTTCTTTTAGCTGTAACCGAAGCTGCAACTAATGCAATCATCCATGCCAATAAATGCGATACGAATAAAAAAGTAACAGTAGAAGCCGCTGTTGAAAACTCAAAATTAATAATAAAAATTAAAGACGAGGGAGAAGGTTTTGATCCGGGCAGCATTCCCGACCCAACAGAACCTGAAAATCTTTTGAAAGACTCCGGAAGAGGTATTTATTTAATGAGGGTATATATGGATGACCTGCAACTTCACAGAACCCCTTCGGGAATGGAACTTGTTCTTACCGTAAATCTTTAATATTCCAAATCTTTTTTTAAACTTCTCCGT
>PVMK01119474.1_pt1 | contig 14247 bp, 19 predicted proteins | sample 1853481 | NCBI WGS metagenome assembly PVMK01 (sample SAMN08533507, study PRJNA380276) | Marine sediment metagenome, whole genome shotgun sequencing project. | reverse complement strand
CACAATTTTGTGATGGTAGAAATCCTCACATGTATTAAACTTCCTTTTGGAGGAATACCCTATGAAAGCACTGCTTAAAAAAGAAGCTTCTCCCGGTCTTTGCCTGGAAGAGTTGCCCGAACCCGAAATCGGCATCAATGATGTTCTGATAAAGATTAAACGTACCGCTATTTGCGGAACGGATATGCATATCTATAACTGGGATGCATGGGCACAAAAAACCATTCCTGTGCCCATGATTGTCGGCCACGAATTTGTGGGGGAGATTGTTGAAGTCGGTTCCAATGTCATTGATTTCACGGCGGGTCAGATTGTCTCCGGTGAAGGGCATGTGGTTTGCGGGCGCTGCCGGAACTGTATGGCCGGGCGTCGACACCTCTGTGCCCATACCAGCGGCATTGGCGTGGACCGTCCCGGAGCTTTTGCCGAGTATCTGTCTTTGCCCATGTCTAACGTCTGGGAGCATAGCCCGGATATCGATCTCGATGTGGCGGCGCTGTTCGACCCTTTGGGCAACGCTGTACATACCGCCCTGCAGTATGATCTTCTCGGTGAGGATATCCTGATTACCGGAGCGGGCCCCATTGGCATTATGGCTGCTGCTGTCTGTCGCCACGCCGGTGCCAGACATATCGTGATCACCGATATCAATCCCAGGCGTCTGGAGTTAGCCAAAACTCTGGGGGCGACTTGTACCGTGGATGTAAACCGGGAAAGCCTCGCCGATGTGCAGAAGAAACTGGGCATGTCGGAAGGCTTTGATGTGGGCCTGGAAATGTCTGGCAGCCCGGCAGCGCTTAAAGACATGTTGGCGAATATGTGCCACGGCGGCAAGATCTCGCTGCTTGGCATCCCGGGTAATGATGTGGCTATCGACTGGAATACGGTGATTTTCAATATGCTCACCCTGAAAGGTATTTACGGTCGTGAGATGTACGAAACCTGGTACAAGATGACAGTGATGATTGAGTCGGGACTGGATATTTCGCCAATCATCACTCATCGCATGGATTGTACTGAATTTGAGCAAGGCTTTGCTGCCATGAATGCCGGCGATGCCTGTAAGGTCATCTTGAACTGGGGCTCTTAAGTTTACAGCCGTCCGGATACCTTAGCCGCTGTCTTGAATAGGGAGAAAAACTGTGAATGGTAAATTTCAGGAATACTTATATAACGAACTGGAAGGCATAAAATCTGCCGCTTGTACAAAAACGAGCGCTTGATCACAACTGCGCAAAGCGCCCATGTGGGTGTCAGCGGCGGTGCCGAGGTGCTGAATCTCTGCGCCAACAACTACCTCGGCCTGGCTCAGCATCCAGACGTTAACGCCGCTGCCAGGGTTGGCCTGGAAGAGTGGGGCTTCGGCATGGCGTCGGTGCGCTTTATCTGCGGTACGCAGATTTTGCATAAACAACTCGAAGACAAGCTCAGCGGATTTTTGGGCACCGAAGACACCATTCTTTATCCCTCCTGCTTTGATGCCAACGGTGGTTTGTTCGAAACCCTGATGAGCGAAGAAGATGCAGTCATCTCTGACGAGCTCAACCACGCCAGCATTATCGATGGCGTGCGCTTGTGCAAGGCCGGACGTTATCGTTACCGCAACAACAATATGGCCGATCTGGAAGAGCAGTTGCAAGCTGCCGACAGCAACGGCGCGCGCTTTAAACTGATCACGACCGACGGGGTTTTCTCCATGGACGGATATATTGCCCGGATTGATGAAATCTGTGCTCTGGCGGAAAAATACCAGGCGTTGGTACACGTCGATGATTCCCATGCGACCGGCTTTATCGGTGAGGTGGCCGCGGCACTCATGAGTATCGTGGTTGTATGGATCGGGTTGATATTATAACCGGCACCCTGGGGAAGGCTCTGGGCGGCGCCAGCGGCGGTTTTACCAGCGCTAGAAAGGAGGTTGTTGAACTGTTGCGGCAACGCTCGCGGCCATATCTTTTCTCAAATTCGGTTGCGCCGCCTGCAGTGGCCGGAGCCTTGAAGGCCATTGACCTGGTGAGTGAATCCAGTTTGCTGCGCGATAAGCTGCGGGCAAACACGGCGATCTTCCGTGCTGGGCTGGAGAATCATGGTTTTGAACTCTTGCCGGGCGAACACCCCATCGTACCGGTTATGCTTTATGACGCAGGTGTCGCAGGGAAATTTGCCGACGCCATGTTGGCGCAGGGAATCTACGTGGTGGCTTTTTCCTATCCCGTGGTGCCTAAGGGGCTGGCGCGCATCCGCACCCAGATGTCAGCAGCCTTGACGCCGGACGATCTGGACTTTGCCATAGAAGCCTTTGGTCGGGTGAAAAAAGCCTTAGGCCTCTAGCAGCCTGCCGAACAATCAATGAGCTGGCTGCAAATTCGCCTGTTTGGCCCATATTTCAGCTCCTTTTCGACCAATAGCTACGGCTATTACTCTCAAATGAGCCAAAATCTACTGGCTCAAACATCCAAATTTTCGCTTCAGCCCTGATAATCCGACAGGCTGCTAGCACCTTAGTAAACCATAAACTAACGCATCTTGCTTGTTCTTTGGCACGTCAACTGCGTTGTGGCTTCGGTGGCACATAACTAATGTGTCACCGAATTCCTATTCCTATTCACGGACATAAGTGGCTACATCTGATTCGTGAATGCGCGTTACTTGATAATCATATTCCGATTCGATTATCGCAAAGTGCCGGGCGGCATCCTCCGCCACCTCCATAAAGACATTCCGGACCACGGGGTCGACCACTTTTTTCGCGGCAAGGCGAAAGCTCTCCTCCATCGCTTTCTCTTCGCACATGGCTAGCTCCCGCGCTTTGCGCGAGTGGACATTCTTGTCGAGAGCCTTGCGCAGCTCCACCAGCATAACCGTTTCAGAATGTGATGGAGTCGCCAGGAATTCACCCACGCTACCGAGGTCGCTCTTCTGGTAGTGTTTGAAAAATTTACAGATGTTTTCCCCAACCTCATCGCAGAGTCGTTGTAGAACTTTTTTAGCTGCAGGGTCTTCGGTGATCTCAGCGGCCTCACGGTAGAAATCGCGAAGATCTTTCTTGGCCTGGATGGCTTGCCGGAGGGCTTGCTGCAACGTGTATTCCTGGGGCATGGCGTCCTCCTTTCTCGGGTGGGGCGGGTGATGGAAGTGATTCAAAGGCTTTCTTAAAGTATTGCCGAAAAAACTGACATGTCAAAGTTGTGAGGGAGGCCATTAGGTCAGGGCTATTGTGGGTTCCCTTGGTGCGGTTGGGTTTTCCAGCGTAACCTGTTGATATCATAAAGTAAACGTCGAGAGTCGTGCCTTGTTTTTGGTTTAAAACCCCAGTTCTGGGATTCGGTGACACGTTAGTAATGTGTCCTCAACCTCTCATGCCCTCGTAAAAATGGAGAAGATAAAATGTAGCCTTTGTATCTCCCGTTATATTTTGTAATAAAAACGTTGTTCTATTTTACCTCTCGTGATAGTTTGCGCTAGTAATAATAGTTACTTCTGATCTTCTCTGGAACGACACAAAGGTATTAGTTCTATTTCAATGGAGGTTCTTGTGAGCACTGAACTGCGACAAGTGACCACACCACAGATTTGGACGATCGCTAGCGGCAAGGGGGGTGTCGGTAAATCTGTAATTGCTACCAACCTGGCGATCAGCCTGGCCAATGAGAAACGAAGTTGCACGCTTATCGATGCAGATCTTGGTGGCGCCAACCTGCACACCCTGTTCGGGCTGCAGCGTCCCCAGCGTGGCCTGACAGAGCTTTTCACTGACAATCAGGTTAATTTGCAGCAGCTGGCGACACCGACTGGTGTTGCCGGCCTCGATCTGATCTGCGGAGCTGGGGACCTGCTGGATATCGCCAATCTACACCACGCCAAGAAACAGAAACTGATGCGCCAGGCAGCATCACTCAACAACGAACACATCATCATCGATATCGGCGCCGGTTCCTCTTTCAATTCTCTGGATTTCTTTCTGATGGGCCACCAGAGCATCCTGGTGGTGGTACCGACCCCGTCTTCTCTGGAAAACGTCTACCACTTCCTGAAAGCGGCACTCTCCCGCAAATTAACCTTGGCCGCACGCAGATTAGGCCTGTCACTGAGTACCGATACGTCAGCCACGTTGCCGTGGCAAGTGATCGAAAAGCTGCGTGCCACCCAACCACAGGCGGCGGGTATCCTGGAAGAGGAGATCGGACGACTGCAACCGCGTATCATCGTCAATCAGGCCCGCACTGCTGAGGAGCGGCAACTCGGTGGCCAGATCTCTCAGCTTGTCGGCACTTTTTCAATATCAATGTAGAAAACCTCGGTACGATCGACTACGACGAGCATGTCTACGCCTCGGTGCAAAAGATGAAACCAGCCTTGCGGGAAGATGGGGAGTCCGGTTTTTCCCGGGCAATCCATGGTATTTCCAGAAACCTGTTAGCTTCCGGGAGGAGCGAATGAGTGAAAAAGCCCTGCAGGACGCTTACGCGACCTTGAAGTTGGCGATGGATGCCAACCTGACAAAGATTGAAACAGCCTATAGTCAACACAAAGAATTGTTCGGCAGTAACTCAATGGCTTGTTATTCTCTCTGTAGTGAAGCGGAACAACAAGCCAGCCTCGCGGCAGTTGAGTCCGCCCATCAACTGATCATCAGTGAACACTTCCCGCAACAAACCAAGCCTGAGCCGGCGAGTATGCGCGAATGCAGCATTGAAGAAGCAACTCCACTTCCACGTGTCTCTCCTGGTGCTTTCCTGAAACAACAGCGACAGAAACTCGACATCTCACTGGCAACCATTGCTGATCAGACCAAGGTCAGTCGGACCATCCTGAGCCAGATCGAACAGGAGGCTTACGCTCACCTTCCGGCAACGGTTTATATTCGTGGCTTCGTCACCGAATTTGCCAAAAGCGTACACGCCGCAGACCCCAATCAGATTGCCAGCCAATATCTGGAACAAATGCGTCAGGACTCCAGGCAGCCTGCCTGCTAAGTGGCCCATTTGGCCGGCGTTCGGGGACATATTACTAATGTATCCCCGAACTCCGGCCTTTTGTCATCGGGCAATTGGTCGCGTGACTCGCTGGTACAAAATGCCTGAATCGGGCAAAAATTGCATAACTGGTACGCGCCGCAAGGTGGACTCCCGGTAAGCCGACAAGAGTTGAGAGCAGGGGGTAGAAGGGGGAAGGTAGCGCCTCCCAGAGTTGCCGAAACGCATCAACGCCTGTGAAATATTGTCCCTTTGCATCGCGTGCATGTAATTTTTTTTGAAAATCATCAACAGTCTTGCCAAAAGACCCGGCATCAAAATCAAGAGCTGTGATATCGACAAACCGGACGCGTTGGTCAGCGATTGAACGATAATACGCGATCTCTGTGGAACAGACGCCGCACGCGCCGTCGTAAAAAATTGTGAGCGGGTAGCTGACTGACATGAGCGTTCCTCTGTTTGCTAGGAGGCTGTCGGACTATCCATGACCCGGCTGCAAATCCGGCTGTTTGGCCCATATTTCAGCTCCTTTTCAACCAATAGCTACGGCTATTACTCTCAAACGAGCCAAAATCTGGTCTCAAACTTCCGAATTTTCGCTTCGGCCCGTATAGTCCGAAAGCCTCCTAGTGATGATTGTAACTTCTAATGTCATTATAGCCTGAAACAGAAAGACTAACGCAAGGGCACCAATAGCTTTTAGGTTCGGGGGACATCCTGCTTAATTGTAGCCAAAGGTCCGGTAGCCTGAGGACATAATCTTAACATTATCAGGGGAGTGAAACCCAAATGGACGATAAAAAAATCAAGGTGCGCGCGGAAAGCGGTCAGATATTGGAAGTCGTTGTCTCCAGCAAAAAAACTGACGCGATATGGATTGTCCTCGGCGAAGGAATCCACAATGCCAAGTGCAAGCTGACCCCTACGCGCAACGGTCTGGCCTACGCCGGGAGCGTACTGGGACGTGAGATCATCTATGAACGGAGCGTCAAGCAAGTTCAGGCGGATATAGCCCAGGAGGAGCACGACAGTTTTCAGTTCAGAACGCGGTGAGCACAAGTCTGAAGCCAGGACATTCTCTACTTTTGGTGTTCCAGTGACACGTTACTATTATGTCACCAGAACCAGTGACAGAAGCGCAATGTTCGCTAAACTTGCAATGTTTGCTAAACTTCTGGGGGGCTATTGTCCCGGGCCAGATTTGAGTTAAAATATAAGCAGGTGGGAGCGATATTTGACGAAAGGGGGTCAAAATGATGCGACTGGAGCTGAATAAAGCGGAAGAAAAAGTATTGGCAGATACCCTGGAATCGAGTCTCAGCAGATTGGGCGATGAAATTTCCCATACAGATTCGCACGATTATCGTGAGTTACTCAAGGATCGCAAAGAGATTCTGGTCAGGTTGCGCGAGAAGTTGCACTGAAGTTCAATCTGGATCACAAGATAAGATTTCCGGAAAAGATGTTGCTCGAAGCAGCCAAGGCAAAGCTGAGGTGAATCCTGTAGGCTCGTTTTAGGGCGCCCAAAAATCCCAGAACTCTTTTGGTGGGTTATGAATGCTGCACAAGGGATCAGGAGGAGATGGATTACCCCTCTTTGATCTTGATGCGGCTCCAACCTTCTCCCTTCAATGTGGTCTCAATTCCAAAGCCACCCAACTACAAAAAAACTCCACCCCCCTCTTACTTTTCAAAGCCTCGCAGGCGTATAATCTAGGTGTACGAAAAATAAAAAGAAAGTAGGTGACCAATTATGGCAACGACAAAGATGATCAATGGTGTTGATGTCGGTCGTTTGTCCGATACGATCGAAGCTATCAAGCACGATCCGGAGATTGCTGCCTTCCGTTTTCGTGCGTCCAATCGCTGGGAGAGTGGAGGTCATAATATGACGACTATCCACGACTTCTATGGTGCCAAGCAGGATGTCGAGCATCTGCACGATTTTCATATTTCTGCTGATGAACCGGATCTGCTGCTTGGCAGCGACCAAGGTGCCAACCCAGTTGAAATGGCCCTGTGCGCGTTGGCCAGTTGTCTGACGACGACGCTGGTTTATCATGCTGCGGCTCGCGGCATCAAGATTCGTGCTGTAACCTCGGAACTCGAAGGTGAACTTGACCTGCGTGGTTTCCTGGGTATGAGTGATTCGGTACGGCGAGGCTACACGGGGATCTGTGTGAAGCTGCACGTTGACGCTGACGCGTCTCCCGAGATCCTGGATGAACTGATTGAACTGGCACAGAAACAATCACCAGTATTCGACATCATCAGCAACCCAGTTAATGTGACGGTCGAAGGTGAAATAATGGGAACCGGCATACATTAACTCCTAAGTTCCGGTGACACATTACCATTGTGTCACCGGAATGATTTATTGCCGGACCAACAACAGGCACGTCTCTGCTGTGTTGTGTTTATTGAATTCCTGATCGACTGCATCTAACCGTCGGGTAGGCGGTGATGAAGAAGGGCTCAGGAATACGATGGAACAAGGTACGTTTGCTGTTCGCGCTCAAAAAGTTCCATAGGCAATCGGTCGCAGCCCTCCTGGCAAAGGACGGAGTCGCATGGCCACGTAGCAACAAATAACCAGTCGGGTTATAATTCAACTGTGTAGTATGCAACTCGACAACCCGATCCGTAGCATCCGGCGAGCGCCATTTTTCACTGCCACCTCCTTTGATCGTTTTGCTGGATGAACGCAAATAAGGAGCGCTGAAATGGCCAAAAATATAACCCAAAAAATCATCGCCGCACATCTGGTCGAAGGTGAACTGATCCCCGGTACGGAGATCGCGATCAAGATTGATCATACCCTGTTGCAGGACGCCACCGGCACCATGGCAATGCTTGAATTTGAAGCACTGGGAATCGACCGGGTCGAAGCGGATCTGGCGGCGCAATACGTCGACCACAACCTGTTACAAACCGACTTCAAAAACGCCGACGACCATAAGTACTTGCGCACCGCCTGCGCCAGATATGGAGTATACTATTCCGAGCCGGGCAACGGCATTTCGCACATTGTTCATATGGAGCGTTTCGGCCGTCCGGGGCTGACCATGCTTGGCGCCGACAGCCATACACCGGGTGCCGCTGGAGTCTCCATGCTGGCCATCGGTGCCGGCGGCATGGATGTTTCTCTGGCAATGGCCGGTTACCCCTATTATTTCCCCTGCCCGTCGGTTCTCGGTATCAAACTGCACAATCGGCTGCCTGACTGGGTCAGTGCCAAGGACGTGATCCTTGAGCTGCTGCGACGCTACGATGTCAAAGGTTGTGTTGGCAAGGTGATCGAGTATTACGGCCTGGGAGTGAAAAGCCTGTCGGCCACCGACCGGATGACGATCGGCAATATGGGCACCGAACTTGGCGCCACCTCGACGGTCTTCCCGTCGGACCAACGCACTCGGCAGTGGTTGACCGCCCAGGGCCGCGAAAAGGACTGGCAGGAACTACACGCTGATCTCGACAGTAAGTATGATGAATACGATGAAATTGACCTGGCTCTTGTTGAGCCTCTGATCGCTTGCCCGACCTCGCCGGGAAATATCAAAAAGCTCAAAGAGGTCGCCGGAACCAAGGTCGATCAAGTGATCGTCGGCTCCAGTGTCAACGGCAGCTATCGCGATCTGATGGTCGCCGCGCAAATTGTCGCCGGCAAACACGCGGCCCACGACCTCTCCTTCCATGTCAACCCCGGCAGTCGGCAGGTGCTGGAGAATGTTGCCGACAGTGGTCAGGTAATGCCACTGCTGCTGGCCGGCACCAGGATTCACCAATCCGGTTGCCTCGGTTGTATCGGCATGGGGCAGGCACCGGGAACCGATCAGGTCAGCCTGCGCACCTTCCCGCGCAACTTCCCCGGCCGTTCGGGCACCGAGGGTGATCAAGTCTACCTCTGCTCACCGGAAACAGCCGCAGCTTCGGCCCTCAAAGGAGTGATTACCGATCCACGTGATCTTGCTGCCGAAATGGATTATCCGCAGATTATCGAACCAGAACAGTATGTCGTCGATACCTCGTCGATTATTTTCCCCAGCCTGAAGAGCATGAAAACCAAAGTGGTGCGCGGGCCGAACATCAAACCATTCCCGAACCTGGAAGCACTGCCGGCGACCCTGCAGGCAAACATTGCGCTGGTGGTTGGGGACAACATTTCCACCGACAGTATCATGCCGGCCGGCAGCAAGGTTTTGCCGCTGCGCTCCAACATCGAAGCGATCAGTGAATATGTTTTCTACCAGATCGATCCGCTTTTTCACCGTCACTGCCGTGAGTACGGCAATGCAGTGGTGGTTGGCGGTGAGAATTACGGTCAGGGCTCGAGCCGTGAACATGCCGCTCTGGCACCTCGCTACCTCGGGGTCAGAGCCAAGATCGTCAAAAGTTTTGCCCGAATTCACAAGGCAAACCTCTGCAACTTCGGTATCCTGCCGCTGACATTTAAAACTCCGGCCGATTATCAGGCCCTTGAGCAGGGAGAGCAGGTGACTTTCAAAAACATTCGTGAATTGCTGAAAAAAGGAGCCAACGAGATTCCGGTACAAGTCGGGGCACGTGAAATTATCACCTTGCTTGAGGTGTCTGATCGCCAGCGGCAACATCTCCTGGCCGGTGGCATATTAAACTTTGTCAAGCAGCAGCTTGAGGCCGCATAATGGGCAGGTTGCCCATTGGGGATACTTCCGACAGCCTCCTAGTGTTCCTTTTTATGTGAACTTTGCAATGGGAGGTTCAACTCAGTTGCGGGAGAGTCAGCTCTTGACGGTCTAAGCTGTCTGGTATAGGTTGCCTACGTATGAATTTAATCCTGCTGCAAGCTGAAAAAATGCAGGAGCAATTGCTGCTTGGGCTTGAACAGGCCTGCGACACCATCCTGCCGGAGATTCATCTCAAACAGCGCTTCAAACCCTTCATCGAAGATGAATTGCTTTAGCTTGCTGCAGGAGTGCGGTTTTACCCCGATCAGTCTCGGTAAGCGGATTCTACGCGTTGAAACAGCCGTCCCGGTCCTGTTGAGTTGCCTTTGTCCCCTAATCCATTCATCCCTTACAAATAAAGGTCCTTTTATGACAGAACTCGATCAAGCCCTCAAAGCCTTGCGCGCCAATCCCCGACGACCATAGAGCACAGTCGGGCTTTTATGACCTGTTTCTCAACTCGATCTTCTTTGTCCCCACCATCGACGAGATGGTCAGATGCTGGTGGCAACGGTGCCAAAGAGAAAACCGAAGTACCGCTGATTATTGTTGATGATGAAATTGATTACCTGGTTTTTTTTGATCAGCAGCAGCGACTGAACGACTGGGCCGGGGAAGAGGTTCCCAGTCTGCGGCTGCCGGGGCACGTGTTGGCAGAGATGACCACAGCGGAACTTCACTGGGCGATGAATATGGGCACTGATTACAATAAGCAGTTTGCGCCGGACGAGATCGCCTGGCTCAAGGAGGTGGTTGAACGCTGTATGGCGGGGGATGGGGACTCAGCAGTAAGACTGTAAGTTGGGCCAAATAGCCGGATTCGCAGCCGGATCAGGGATAGTCTCCTAGAATGTTCTGAAGAGAAACTGCATGATTTTCTGCAGGCGTGGGTTCTCCATCTTCTTCATCATCCAGATTTCCGAAACGCGTTTGTTGAGCAGGGCCACGGTGGGAAATGAGTGCTGCATCAGCATGATATCGTGCAGACGGATCTTTTTGTGCATGGCCAGAATATATTCGTGAATAATTTCACTAGCCGACTCGCCGATGGCAGTCACGCCGTAGATTTTTCCAAACGGGCTGACCAGCACCTTGACAAAGCCGGTTGTTTTGCCGTCAGTGATGGTTCTGCCGTAGTCTGCATAGTTGGCCTTGACCGCTTCGTACTTGATATTCTGCTTCTTCAGCTCCTGCTCGGTTCTGCCGACCTGGGCGAGCTCGGGGTCGGTGAACACTGACCAGGGAACGAGATATTTGTTGAATCTGAATTTGAACGGGACGCAGGAACGGGCATGACCGAGCCCATGAGGGCCAGCATCCCCTGGTGCATAGCCGCGTGGCTGAACAGGGCTTTGCCGTTGCAGTCGCCGACGGCCCAGATATTCGGCACATTGGTTCTGCCGTAATCGTCGGTAACGATGCCGCCGCGATCATATTTTATCCCTGCCTTGTCCAGGCCCAGCCCTTCCAGGGAAGGTTTCCGGCCGGCAGCCACCAGCAGCTTTTCGGTTGTAAATTCACCCTTATCCGTGGTGACGATGATCTGGTCACCAGCTTTTTTGATCTGTTGAATAGTCGCCGAGTTGTGTACTTCCACGCCGCAGCGGATGATCCGCTCTTCCAGGACCTTAGCGGCTTCTTCATCCGCCTGGGGCATAAGATGCGCATCCATGTGAGCCATGACGACTCGCGTCCCCAGCCGGGCAAAGGCCTGGGCCATCTCGCAGCCGATAGCTCCGCCGCCGAGCACGAACATTGATTTCGGCACTTCTTCCAGGTGAAACAGGTTTTCGTTGGTAAGATAATCAACATCTTCAATACCGGGAATCGGTGGAATGAAAGCCTTGGTGCCGGTCGCAATGTAGATGCGTTTTGCCGTATAGCTCTTGCCATCAACTTCTACTGTCTTTGCATCAACGAATGAGGCACCCACCCTTGTCGAAGACGATGTCGACCTTTGAGAACATATTCGCGGTCTTTTCTTCGTTGATGTACTTCAGATGATCCTGAACATGCTCGAAGGGTTTAATCGGCAGGGGGATGTCGATTTTTTCCAGGGCGTATTTTTCAAGCTCCATAATGGTGCGCCGCACCGAGGCTATTTTTAATAACGCCTTGCTTGGGATGCAGCCGGTGTTCAGACATTCACCGCCAATCTTGGCCTTTTCAATAGCCAGGACATTGAGCCCCATTGCGGTGCCCATTGCCGACAATGCCATTCCTCCCGGACCAAGCCCTATCACCAGCATGTCATGTTTTTTTTGCATGGTTTCGTTTCTCTCTTTTAGCCGCCCGTTCAAGAGTTTGTTTACGACGGATTGCCAGGTTTTCTTTTTATTGGGATCCAATGTTATTCACGGATCCAGGCTCTTGTTAAACAACACTTCACATATAAATATAACGATAAATGAATATATAGCACCGTTCGTTGCTTATTGAAACAAGAAAAAGTCACTTTTATTCGCTTTACAGTTTTTTGTACTTATCCATACCTCAATTCATGGTCACCAGCGCATAACCCTTTGTCTGGTAACCGATCAGTGAATTAAGGCTGTTGCCTACGGTATGGATGCCCTTCAAAGAGATCGTCCGCTTCAACGCCAAAGAGATTGAGTGCATACCCACAGGCCTCCATGCGAACTCCCCGTTCGTTAAGTTCACCGATCAGGGCGATGGTCTTTTTCTGTAATTCCAGGTTGCCCTGTCTGCCGCGGACCAGTAACTTTACTGTAGGCCCGCGCATGTTTACAACGTAATTGACCTTAACATTTTGTTGCCTGGTTTCATCCAGGGTGTCACGGATAACCGTGAAGATAAATTGAAGCTTTTTCTCGTCATTGGTGCGAACATCATAGATAGCGCGGACCGAGGTCAGCCCGGTGAAGGCCAGAGCATCATCAAAGGCAGAAGCAGTGCTTGAATATCCCTAAAACAACAAGGAGTAATGTCATAATCTGCAGAAATCTCATCTTGTCCTCCTGTGGATGCAAGGGTTTGGTTATTATGAATATTAGCATTATTGTCTGATTTCGCTCAGTAGGTTGAAAGATTTGCTGTAATATATGGTTACCTGAAAGAACTGGAAAAAAGGGGAAATGACTTATGAGATGTGTAAGGGTGGTTTTACTGGGATTGTGCTGTTTACTTCTGTTTTCAAGTTATCTTAGCGCAGCTGACGTCGGTGAAAAAAGAAGTGCGATTGTAAAAGAGAGCGGAAAAACCCTTGAAATGCTGTATAAGGCATATCCGGAGTCAAAGGCCAAAATAAAAAAGGCTTATGGTTATGGCACTTTCAGCAATTTTGGGATCAATCTGATCTTCTTTTCAGCAGAAGGCGGCAGTGGTCTGACACACAACAACAGAAGCGGGAAAAATACCTATATGAAGATGGCCTCAGGTGGCCTCGGCTTTGGGCTTGGTGTGAAAGATTTCAGAGCGATTTTTATTTTTGAGAACAAGAAAGTGTTTGATTCATTTGTCGATAGCGGCTGGGAAGCGAATGCACAAGCTGAGGCTGCCGCCAAGTCTGGTGGAAAGGGTGGCGCTCTGGAAGGTGCGGTAACGGTACGGCCCGGGATGAAATTATATAAATTGACCAAAAATGGTTTGGCCCTTCAGGCTACCGTACAAGGGACTAAATACTGGAAAGATGCTAAATTGAACAAGTAATTGATTCCCACCTTGTCAATCGGGGTCGACTGACATTGAATAAACTGAACTAGCAGCCAGCTCATTGATTGTCCAACAGGCGCTAGGTGAGAGATGGAGCTGGGGGCACTCAAAATTGAGTGCCCCTCCTTTAGTATGTGCGTTCGACAGGGAGTATGTGCGTCAGACAGGGAGTATGTGCGTCCGACAGGAAATGTGCACTCGACAGGATGCTAGCGATTCTGCTCCACCATATAATTTACAGCAGCCTTGACCTCTTCGTCGCTCAGGAGTGCATTGCCGCCCCTGGCCGGCATGGCGCCTTTACCGTTGATGGCGGATTCCACCATGTGATCGATTCCATGATGAATATGAGCACTCCAGGCTTCTTTGTCACCCATTTTTGGAGCACCAGCGACCCCTGTGGCGTGGCAGGTGACACAGGTCTGCTCGTAAACCATTTTGCCCATTGCTAGAGTGGCCTCGTCAACGGAAGTCATCTTCGTCCCCTCTTGAGCACTACTCGCGTCATGATCATGCTCCGCCGACTCATGGGCCGTGTCCATTGTCTTGTGGGCTTCTGTCCGGGCATGCTCCATCGATTTATGCGACTCCTCTTTGATATGCGCCATCACTTTCTGTGATTTTTCTTCATCTGCTGCCATGGATTTGCTCGTTTCCTGCCTGGCTGGTTCCGCAATCTTTTGCGGGGCTTCTTTGACGGCCGGTTTCGACATCTCTTGAACCGGAGGAGACTCCTCCTGGCAGCCGGTGGAGATCAACATCGTCAAGGTCACAACAATCAAGAGAGAAATATAGCGCATGGTCTTCTCCTTATGGTGGAACGAGTGCGAAATTAGCAGGTCGAAAACAAAATACCAGGGCTTATTACGAATTCGGGGACGAGATAAATGGTT
>PVMK01165391.1_pt1 | contig 14249 bp, 14 predicted proteins | sample 1853481 | NCBI WGS metagenome assembly PVMK01 (sample SAMN08533507, study PRJNA380276) | Marine sediment metagenome, whole genome shotgun sequencing project. | reverse complement strand
CTGATCTACTGATCTACTGATGGGTCCACTTCTGTCGAGACGACCCGTCACCTAGCTCTACGGAATGCCGGAAGGCGTCCCATTGGTTCTCTCTGCATGGCACGACAGCTTTCCGTCCCCTTCGCCGGAGAACGGGTCACCACCTCCAATCGCCGCACCTGGTTGCGTCTGACCGCAAGCGGTGCGGTGCTTTTCGGGCCGGGCCGAGCAGCCCTGATCTACGCGGGGAAGAGTGGAAACCGGCGCCTCCTCCACACCATGGAGCGGCGCTGGGCGCGCGCCGCCTCGGCAGCCTTGGGGATGCAAATCGACATCCGCGGCCTTGACCTGGTCGACCCCGACGAGCGATATGTGGTAACTCCGCTACACGCGAGCTTCGCCGACGCCCTGTGTTTGCTGCGGCTTCCGCTCGACCTCACGTTCGCCGCTCGGGACGAGCTGTACGAATGGCGCACCCTCGGCCCATACCTCACCGCATCGGAGCAGACCAGGATCTCGACGGCCGATGGACGCGCTGCCTACAGGGCTCTGTTGAATGGAGCACGACGCGCATTTGACACAGGAGAGAGTTTCGTCGTGTTCCCGCAAGGAACCATCCTCGGCATCGAGGCCGCATTTCGCCCCGGGGCGTTCCGAATCGCCGAACGACTCGGTCGGCCGGTGCTCCCTGTGGTCATCAGCGGGACCCACCTTGTCTGGGAGCACCCCTACACACCGAAGGTTCGCACCGGGGTACGGGTGTGGGTCGAAGTGCTGGACCCTATCCCGGCAGAATCGATTGCCGGCCGGGCAGGCGGTGTCGAGCGAGAGATGAAGCACCGTGCCGTAGCCTCGGGAATCGCACCACGACGGTTCGACCCCGACCGCGACGGGTGGTGGGATGACTATCCATACGAGATCGATGGGGACTTCCCCGAGCTGGCAGGTCGCGTGGCCGCACACAGGTCCGAGGTTGGTAGTTAGGGCCCACCCCCAAGTCTGACCGGTACTTGGTACTGGGAAGACGCGCGGATAGGTCATCGGCCGTCTCGACAGTCCGAGGACAGTGCTTCCCGCTCTTGCCGCTACGCGGCGGGCCGCTCGGGCCCCGGATCAGCGGATAGCTGTTCTCAGATCGTGGCGGGATTGTGCCCTATCCGCTGATCCTCTAGGTACTACTTCTTGCGCCGGGCGCGTTTGGCGTCGGCAGCCTCGGCCCCGCTGACCTTGATCACTGCTCCCGCGACTTCGAGGCGGTCGGTGAGCGAAGCGCGGAACTTCCAGGGGAGGGATCCGAACCCACTCAACGGGACCAGCTCACCACGGGCGAGCCGGATCAGCTGGTCGGTATCGAGCGGGGTCGGCGGGGGCGACGCCAGCGGATTGCCAGGGTCCGGTTCCTCCTCCAGGGTGGTCACCACCCCGACGGCACCGTCGCGCAGCGACAACCGAACGTACCACGGCAAGACGGTGGCGCTCTCGTCGAAGTCGATTGAGACCTCACGCACCGCTTCGAACGGTATGCGGAACGCCCAGTCCCTATGGGGTTCACCGGCGACCAAGAACAGGGCCTGCTCCGAGAGCAGCCAGAACAGGACGAAACCCTCCCGATCCCTCCGGTCCAATCCGGCGGCGGAGCGATCGATCGTCTCATCCTCCACCAGCAGCGGCTTCACTTTCGCCTTGGCCTCGGTTCGGCCCAAATCAAGCACCTTTTGCTTGAATGCTTCCAGCAACGCCATGTCGTACAGGGTAGCGACCGGTGGTCGCGTCATCACCGGTAGGGTGCCGTAGGGATGACCCCCGAATCCCCTCAAAGTCTGCCCGTAGGCCAGCCCCCACATGCGGTACCGAGGGATCCGGCCAACTCGTGGACTTTGGCTGAATGGGACCGGATGTGGCACCCCTCGATGTGGCTCCGCCTTCCGCCGAACCCGCATGTCATCCGCGTCTGGCACATCATCGGTATCGTCGCCCTGACCGGCTACGCCAATGTGATCGCCAATCGGGTCCTCGACTCGCTGTGGTACATCCCGTTCAACCTGGCCATCCTTGGGGTGGCGGTTGCCATCGCCAGGCACGCCGGGGTCACTTGGGTCGACATGGGGTTGTGGCGCGAGCGCATCGGTCGGGGACTACTCGTCGGGGGGGTTGTCGCAGCCTTGATTGCGGTCGGAATAGCAATCGGTGTCGCCATCCCGGGCACGAGGGAATTTTTCTACGACGATCGCGTGGTCGATTCATCGACCGCGTTGGTTGTGTTCAACGCACTTGTTCGGATCCCGATCGGTACCGCTTTCTACGAGGAGATGCTGTTTCGCGGGGTGCTCTTCGGTATGTTCGCCCGAAAATGGGCTCCACTATGGGCCGGGCTGGCCTCGTCTGCCCTGTTCGGCCTGTGGCACATTCTTCCGACGATTGACACCCTGGATACCAACCCTGCCGGCGACGTCTTCGACGGTCTTGTGGGGGTCATCATCGCCGCCTTCGCCGCGGTCGCCGCTACCGCCGTCGTCGGGGTGGGGTTCCTATGGCTGCGCCTGCGGGCGAACAGCACAGTTGCACCGATATTGGCGCACATTGCAACGAACTCGTTCGCTCTGTTGGCAGCCCTGCTGGTCGTGAGAGTGTTGTGAGTCCTCAGTCCTCAGTCCTCAGTCCTCAGTCCTCAGTCCTCAGTCCTCAGTCCTCAGTCCTCAGTCCTCAGTCCTCAGGTCTACGGTCTACGGTCTGTGACCTCGCCTCTTGCTGATGACTGATGACTGGCGACTCTCGACTAGTTGACACTTCCTTGGCATTCCGCGAGAGTTGCTCCGGCAAAGCGACCTTAGGGCCGCATCCGCGAGCGAGGAGGCAGAGCGCAGTGTTCCTTACTGCACCGCCCAATGCACACCAGGCGGCCCTCGCCCGCGCCCGCTTCCGGTCCTGACCCGAAGCAGCGCCCAAGCGAGAAAGCCGCCACCGAGGCGGCTTCTTTCATGGCCGCAGCAACTGCCCGTCGACCGATCAGGACCGAGAAATGATCCCCGTACGCTCTTACTTCAGACTGCTGACCGACTACCTGAGGCCCCAACGTGCCAAGGTGGCGCTGCTTGCGGTCGTCCTAACCGGCATGATCGGCCTGCAACTGGTGAACCCGCAGCTCATCAAGCGATTCATCGATGCCGCCATCGAGGGCTCGGACGCTTCGCAGCTGATCCCTATTGCCGTCACCTTCATCGTGATCGCGATCGTGCAACAGGGGCTGGCGATCTGGTCGACCTATCTGGCAGAAGATATCGGATGGACCGCAACCAACCTGCTCCGCTCCGACATCACCGAACACACCCTTCGTCTCGATATGGGGTTTCACAAGGGGAAATCACCCGGTGAGCTGATCGAACGAATCGATGGTGACGTCACATCGCTGTCCAACTTCTTCTCAGCGATGATGATCAAGGTCGTTGCCAACGGCGCCCTCATCATCGGAATCCTGGTGATGCTCGCTCGCGAGAGTTGGATCGTTGGGCTCGGCGTTGCCCTGTTCACGGTGTTGGCCATGGCAGTCATGACCAGCCTCCATCAGGTTGCCGTGCCATGGTGGAAGGCGGTCCGAGCGACCTCCGCCGAAACCTATGGCTTCGTTGGTGAGGTGGTCGAGGGCACCGAGGACATCACGGCAAACGGGGCGGCTCCCTACATGAGGGAGCGGTTCGACGACTTGCACCGAAAGTGGTTGCCGCAAACCGTCCGCGCCTGGATGGGTTGGGGCATCATGTGGAGTACCAACATCGTGCTCTACGGCCTGTCGCTGACGCTGGTGTTCGCCATGGGGGCATGGCTGTTCGGCATTGGAACCCTGACCCTCGGATCGGTCTATCTCGTCTTCCACTACACCGAGATGACGCGCTATCCGATGGACCAGATCCGCAATCAGCTCGAGGACCTGCAGAAGGCAAGCGCCGCCATCGACCGGGTCTCCGAGTTATTGGCGACCACGACCCAGCTCAAGCCCGAAGGCGACACGCCCGTCCCAGACGGACCGCTCAGCGTCGAGTTCGATCGAGTCGATTTCGCCTACGCAGACGGCAACGGAGACTCGCAAGAGATCGTTCTGCACGAGGTCAGCTTCGACATCGCCCCCGGCCGGATCGTTGGTCTGCTCGGGCGGACCGGCAGTGGCAAGTCCACCATCGCTCGACTCATCACCAGGCTCTACGAACCACAGAGCGGGGCGGTGAGTCTGGGAGGGATCGTGACCTGGGACGCCCGCGTCGAGGACTTTCGCCGGCGGGTCGGCATGGTGACCCAGGACGTTCAGTTGTTCCGCGCATCGGTGCGGGACAACCTGACGTTCTTCAACGCCATGGTGCCGGATGAGCAGATTGTCGAGGCGATCCACCGGCTCGAGCTCGATGAGTGGCTGGCATCGCTGCCGAACGGGCTCGACACCGTGCTCGAGTCGGGTAGCGGCGGGCTGTCTGCGGGACAGGCGCAGCTCCTTGCCTTCACCCGGATCTTCCTAGAGGATCCCGGCATCGTCGTGCTCGACGAGGCATCGTCCCGTCTCGATCCAACCACAGAGCAATTGATCGAGCGCGCTGTCGACCACCTCCTCGAAGATCGCACCGGAATCATCATCGCCCACCGGCTGGGAACCGTGACCAGGGCGGACGACATCCTCATCCTCGAGGATGGCAGGGTGGTCGAGTACGGCGAGCGCATCGGTCTGGCCGGCGATCCGACTTCGCGGTTCTCGCAGCTGCTCACGACCGGGATGGAGGAGGTGTTGGCATGACGACGCGAGCCCAAGTCCCCATCGGGCGCATCGTCTGGGCGCTCATCCGCAACCAGCCAGTTCGCTATGGGGTCAGCAGCGTCATCTGGATAACGTTGTGGGTGATGCCGGTCCTGGCCGGTTTCATTGCGGCGGCCTTCTTCGACTCGCTGACCGCCGACACTAACTGGGACATCTCGCTCCTGATCGCCCTGCTGTGGGGGTATGTCGTAGCCAGGATCGCCCTGGTGTTCAGCGGAATGCGCCTGCAGTCCGAGCTGCTGTTTCGGGCCAGCGCTGGCATGCGAGCCGCCATGCTGAGGTGGATCTTCTCCCTCCCCGGAGCCCGGCCCGTCGAGGAGACGCCGGGAGAGATTGTGTCGCGCTTCCGCGACGATGTGGAACACACGATCGAGGCAATGGACTTCACCGTCGACGTGGCGGGATCGATCGTCTCTGCGGCGGTCTCCATCGTCGTGTTGTATTTCATCGACCCCGTGATCACCGCCGTGGTGTTCGCTCCGCTACTGGTCGTCATCCTGATCACCTCGAGAACCGGCTCCACGATCCGTAAATATCGGACCGCCGCACGCGACTCCACCGAGGCCATCACCGGATTCCTTGGCGAAACGCTTGGATCGGTCCAATCGGTCAAGGTCGCTGGCGCCGAGGCAACGATGGTGCAGCACTTCAACCAACTCAACGAGGCGCGCAGGAAGATGATGGTGCGCGACCGGACGTTCACGGCCGCGTTGGAAGCGGTATTCCGCAATACGGTGAGCATCGGTACCGGACTCATCCTCATCCTGGCTGCAGGGTCGATCTCCGCCGATGGCAGCACAGGATTGACCCTCGGCGAGTTCAGCCTGTTCGTCTTTCTGCTGGCGGGGGTCACCGACGCCGCTTACTTCCTCGGCCTGTACCTGGCGCGACTCAAACAGGCCGGCGTGTCGTCCGAGCGGATGGTGGGGCTGATGCGCGGCTCAACCTGGCGGGACCTTGTGGCGGGGCACGATCTGACGAAATCACCGGAAACCATGGCCTCGGTGCAGAAAGATGCACCGTTGCCGCTCGACGGTGCTCCGCTGATTTCGGCGCGGGGTCTCACCTACCATTATCCGTCGTCTGGTAAAGGAATCGATGCCATCGACATCGACGTACCGCGGGGGGCGTTCGTTGTGGTCACCGGCCGCATCGGCTCGGGAAAGACAACCCTGCTGCGCACCATGCTCGGGCTGCTCCCTGCGGAGACAGGGACGGTCTCGTGGAACGGAACAGTGGTCGAGGATCCTTCTGTCATGATGGTCCCACCCCTTACCGCGTACACGCCGCAGGTACCGCGGTTGTTCTCGCTCACCCTGCGCGAGAACCTGTTGCTCGGCCAGCCGGCGGACGATGACGACCTCGAACGGGCGATCTACACGGCGACGATGGAGGACGATCTGGCAGCGATGCCAGACGGGCTGGAGACCATGGTCGGCCCTCGAGGCGTGCGCCTCTCCGGAGGTCAGGTGCAGCGCTCGGCGGCGGCACGAATGCTGGCGCGAGAACCCCAGCTGCTGGTCTTCGACGACCTGTCGAGCGCGCTGGACGTCGACACCGAAAAGATGCTTTGGGATCGTTTGTTCGCCGGCACAGGGGACGCGACAGCACTCGTGGTGTCGCACCGCAAGCCAGCGCTACAACGGGCCGACCGCGTGATCGTGATGCGTGACGGACGGATCGACGCCGTCGGATCCGCCGAGGAGTTGCTGGAGACGAGCCAGGAGTTCCAGCGGTTGTGGACGGCTAGTAGCAAGTAGCAAGTAGTGAGTAACAAGTAACAAGTATCAAGTAACAAGTATTCAGAATCTGACACGGGTCCGAAGCCCGTAGAGCATGCGTTGGATCTCCGTGGTCTCATTGAGGTAGTCCCGCGCCGCCTCCGCGCTCACGAGCTGCAGGTCGCGGGCAAGCATGAGGTGGTGCTCAAGCTCTGCCGCTGAGCCCATCGCGATTGTGAGGAAACGCTTGAACTCTTTGACAGAGTCCCGGCCGGCTCCCTCGGCGACATTCGCTGATATCGACGTTGCAGCGCGCGTCAGCTGATCGCCGACGCCGAAGCGATGTCGCCCGGCAAATGAATCGGCCTCGCGATGCAAGCTCAGTGCTAGTCGGTAGGCCCGCTGCCAGACAACCAGGCGCTTGAAGTCACGCACATAAACGTCATACCTGAAACGCGGATTGGAATCCAGAACCCCGCTACTTGGTACTTGGTACGTACTTGATACTTGGTACTCAGCGCGAGCGGAGCGAGCGCGATCACGGCCGCGTGATCGATAGGAGCTCGACCTCGAAAGTCAGCGACTCTCCTGCCAATGCATGGTTGGAGTCGAGCAGCACGGTTTCGGTGCGTACCTCGAGCACGATGGCCGGAAGCCCGTTGTTGAGCGTCACCTGGTCGCCAACCTGGACGTCCGCTTGCGACGGACCGTACGGCACCTCGAAGATGTTGTCGTCCGACCGCACGCCGTAGGCGTCCTCCGGCGACATGGTGTGAGTGCGAGTCTCGCCGACCCTGAGTCCCCGCACCGCATCGTCGAAGCCAACGATGACCTGGCCGGTGGCAACGGTGAAGCTAAACGGCGTCCCGCGTTCGCGGGAGGAGTCGAACGTAGACCCGTCGTCGAGCGTGCCAACGTAATGCACCTCGACAAGATCACCGTCCTGCACCACCAGGCCTTCTGCTTCTGGTTCTTCGTCAACAAGACCACCGTCCTGCACCACCAGGCCCCCTGCTCCTGTTTCCTCCTCGCCGCCCGAGCTGCAGGCAGCGATCACCAGGCCCAAGATGAGAACCACCATCAGGATCGGACGCTTAGGCATCGGGAGCTCCGTGTCGATGAATATGAATAGTGGAGCCTACGCCGTAGCCTTCGGTAGCGATGGAGACCACGATGGACCCCGAAGTGCAGGACCGCAGCACGGAAGCCGTGGCGTTCATCGACGCCTGGCTCAGCGAACACGCCTGGTGGGCCGACGCCAGGGCCATCGACTTCGCACTGGATGTCAGAGCCGTTCTGTCTGACCCCGCCGACCCCCAGCAGGACGAAGAGGCGAGTCTCGCCTCGGTCGCCGCCGGTAGCTAGTACGCCTGTTCCCCTACCCGGGGCTCCCAGGTAGACATAACCCTCCCAACCCTGGGTCCCCACGACTCGCCCAACCCGGGCTCCCTGGTAGATATATGACCCTGCCAACCCTGGGTTCGCATGGTGCGATGGCGCCTATCCTCGCGCCGTGGACGTATACCGCCCTCCGCTGCGTGACATCGAGCTCGTGCTGGATCACATTGCGGGGATCGACGAGATCATCACCTACCCCGGCTTTGAGCACGTCGACGAGGATACGATCTCCGGCGCACTGGACGAAGCCGGCCGATTCATGGCAGAAGTAGTAGCCCCGACCAACCGCGTCGGGGACACGATCGGATCCCGATTCGCCAACGGATCGGTCACCACCCCTGACGAATACAAGAAGGCATGGAACCAGTACGTGGATGCCGGATGGAATGCTGTCACCGGACCACTCGAGTACGGCGGGCATGGATTCCCGGAAACCGTCGGATTCGCCGTGTCGGAAATGTTCGTTACCGCCAACCTGGCATTCTCACTGAACGCGATGCTCACCGGCTCTGCCATCACCCTGCTGCGCGACCACGGATCCGACGACCTGCGCGACCTCTACCTCGAGAAGCTCGTCACGGCCCAGTGGACCGGGACGATGGTCCTCACCGAGCCGCAGGCGGGCTCCGACCTCGGTGCGGTGCGCAGCAGCGCGGCCTCGAACGACGACGGCTCGTACCGCTTGAACGGGTCCAAGATCTTCATCACCTGGGGCGACCACGACCTCGCCGACAACATCATCCACCTGGTGCTCGCCCGGCTCCCAGACGCCCCACCGGGGACCAAGGGCATCTCTCTCTTCCTAGTACCGAAGTTCCTTCTTGATGACAGCGGCGGCGTCGGCGCGCGGAACTCGATCCAGACCGTTTCGATCGAGCACAAGCTCGGGATCCACGGCAGCCCGACCTGCGTCCTCTCCTTCGAGGATGCAACCGGATACCTGATTGGTGAACCACACCAGGGCATGCGCTACATGTTCTCCATGATGAACCAGGCTCGTCGCGAGGTCGGCCTGGAGGGGCTCGGCATCGCAGAGCGCTCGTATCAACTTGCACTGTCGTATGCCCAGGAGCGGTACCAGGGCAGAGCGGTGGGTGCAGCGAAGACCGAGACTTCTCCCATCGTCGACCATCCCGACGTCCGCAGGATGCTGATGACGATGAAGGCCTACATCGAGGCGGGCCGGGCCCTGCTGTACGACACGGCTGCAGCCGCCGAAAGATCCCACCGCCACCCCGACGAGGCGGCAAGGGGAGACGCCGCTGGCCGGGTTGCACTGCTCACACCGGTTGCCAAGGCCTGGTGTACCGACGTCGGGGTTGCTATGACCTCGGTCGGGATCCAGGTCCACGGTGGTATGGGCTTCATCGAGGAGACCGGAGCAGCACAGCACTATCGCGACTCGAGGATCACACCGATCTACGAAGGCACAAATGGGATCCAGGCGGTGGACCTGGTGCTCCGCAAACTCCCGATGGGGGACGGGACTGTGATCGGCTCCTACCTCGATGAGATCGCCGCGCTGGACTCCGAGTTGGCTGCGGGTTCCGACGAACGCCTGCCTGCGATCAGAGATCAACTCTCCGATTCTCTCGATCACCTGCGCCAAGCCACGTCGTGGCTGCTCGATCGAAGCGATCCGAACGACGTGCTCGGCGGTGCCACCCCCTACCTCGATCTCTTCGGCACCGTCGCAGGCGGCTACTACCTGGCACGGCTCGCCCTTGCCGCGTTAGCAAACAGGACAGACTCGTGGCTCGATGCCAAGGTCGATACCGCCGGGTTCTACGCCACCAACATCCTCCCCCGATCGGCCGGGTTGTTTGCGGCGGCGACGTCCGGTGCGACGACCCTGTTTGCGATCGACACAGCGGACATGGACGCACAGTGACCTCGACGAACAACGAGCGCGGCGCCGCCTTCTTCGACCTCGACCGGACGATCATCAGCGGCTCGTCAGTGTTCTCCCTTGGTTGGGCGGCCTATCGGGCCGGAATGCTCGCCAATCGGGACCTGGCGAAGGACGCGCTGAACACGCTGGCTTTCGTCTTTGCCGGCGCGTCCGACGAGAAGACCGAAGCGGTCAAGAACAGGGTGCTCGGAGCGATCGCCGGCGTTCCAGTCGTCGAGCTGGAGAAACTCGGCGATCAGATCATCCCCTCACTCGAAGACGACGTGCGACGGGAGGCCACGGGCCTGATCGACCTGCATCATGCAGCCGGTCGCGATACCTACATCGTGTCGGCATCGCCGGTCGAGATCGTCGACGCCTTTGCCAAGGCCATCGGTATGACCGGCGGTGTCGGAACCGTTGCCGAAATCGAAGATGGGATCTACACGGGTGAGCTCGCCGAGCCGTTCTGTTATGGCGAGGGAAAGGCCGAGGCGGTGCGCCGGCTCGCCGAGGAGATGGGTTACGACCTGCAGCTGTCCTATGCCTACACCGATTCGGCCAGCGACCTCCCCATGCTGGAGGCGGTCGGTCATCCCGTTGCGGTCAACCCCGATCGCGCCCTCGAGACCATCGCCGGGCACCGTGGCTGGCCGATCGTCGAGTTCAGTAGAACGAGGAAGAAGGTCATCAAGCGCACGACCGCAGCCGCGGGAGCCGCGACGCTCGCCGGATTCGCCTACGCGATCGGAAGAAGCGTGGGAAAGCGCGCCGTCCGCAACCGAGGCTTCATCGAACGCGTTGCGAGAGCCCGCACCGATCGGTGACCAGTCGACTCGAGGGAGCGGAGCCTCCTAGCTGACGGTCAGGCTGACACCGTGACGTTGCGGCCCTTCCCATAACCGCCGGCCGCGTAGTTTCCGATGTCGACAAAAACTGCGATCAGGATGAAGACCCAACCCCAGGTGATCGTGCCATCTCCCACCCAGTAGGCAACGACATACACGAGGGTGGTGAAGGGGAGAAAGATCAGCCCGAGCAACGGCAGGATGAAGCCGCCGAATGCATCGGTCACTCTATCGGTGAAGATCCACAGGAACCCGATCGTCACCCGTGGGACGAGCGATCCGGCGACGGCAATCAATAGACATCCACACGGCATGTGACAGTCTCCCCTCTGTTCCGGCGACTACCCTAACGGATTCGCCACCGCGTAGCCTGCCCGATGCTGGCTCTAAGCGCCACACATCGGTAGATTTCTCGAAGGGCCAAACGCTTCCCCTACCTCACACATGACGCACGACCTCACCACCAACACGACGTTCGCCGAACTCGGCATCGCCGACGACCTCGTTGCCGTCCTGGCTGCTAATGGCGTCGAGGAACCGTTCCCGATCCAGGCGATGACGATCCCCGATGGGCTCGCCGGAGTCGACGTCATGGGTAAGGCACAAACTGGATCAGGCAAGACGCTTGCCTTCGGCTTGCCCATCGTGGAGGACCTGACCAAGGCGAAGCCGCTCCACCCCAAGGCGGTCATCCTCGTTCCCACAAGGGAATTGGCCAGGCAGGTCACCAAGGATCTGCGACCGCTCGTCGCCAAACGCGGCTTCGATCTGGTCACGGTCTACGGTGGAGCCTCGATGTCGGACCAGATAAATGCCCTCGAGGCAGGCGTCGAATTGCTCATCGCCACGCCGGGTCGACTGATCGACCTCATGGAGCGGGGCAAGGCTCGCCTGGCCGACGTCACAGTGGTGTGTATCGACGAAGCCGACCAGATGGCCGACATGGGGTTTCTCCCCCAGGTGCGAAAGATCATGGACACGGTCCCGGAGGACCATCAGACCTACATGTTTTCTGCCACGCTCGACTCCCAGGTGCAGACCCTGGTGGATCGCTACCTGACCAACCCGATCAGCCACGAGGTTGAGTCTGCCACCGAGATGGTCGAGACGTTGTCGCACCGCTTCTTGAAAGTCCACCACCTCGACAAAGCCAAGATGACTGCGGCGTTGGCCCGTTCGGCGGATCGCACCCTCGTGTTCACCAGGACCAAGTGGGCAGCCGACGACGTCACCAAAAAGCTGAAACAACTCAACGTTGACGCCGCCGCCATCCACGGTGATCTGCCCCAGCGCCACCGGGAACGATCCCTGGCCCGTTTCCGAGAAGGCAAGGCCTCGGTGCTGGTCGCAACCAACGTTGCCGCTCGGGGGTTGCACATCGAAGGGGTCGACATCGTTGTCCACTACGACCCTCCGGACGACCCGAAGACCTACCTGCATCGTTCCGGACGCACCGCCCGGGCCGGCGAAGAGGGGCTAGTGGTCACTCTTGTCGAGTGGGATCAGGTCAACGAGGTGCTCGGGATCCAGCGCAGAGCCGGGCTCAACGTGCCGATCATCAAGATGTTCTCCAACGACGAGCGGGTCGCCGACTTGGCATCGTGGCAGCCGCCACCGGAGCTTGCCCCGTTCAAACCAGGGTCATCCAAAAAGCGGCGTCGCCGCCGCTTCTGAAAGCCGGTCCACATGGACACCAGGCTCCCACCTTCGGGCTGATCCTGAGCAGGTTTGATTGGGGGGACGAGCGCGAGGAAAGAGCCGACCACCTCGCTGCGTTCGCCGACGTGATCGCGGTCTTGCGTCGGCCTGACCCAACCAGCGCGCCCGCCCCTAGGGTGCTCGGTACCCTGAGAGAGGAAGCGACCGATGGCCAACCAGTACGACGCCCAGCCCGAGATAACGATCGACCTCGCCACCACCTACCAGGCGACGCTCCACACGTCACAAGGCGACATCTCGATCGAGTTCTATCCAGCCGATGCTCCCCAGACCGTCAACAACTTCATCTTCCTGGCGCAGGAAGGCTTTTACGACGGCGTCATCTTTCATCGAACGATCAGCGGGTTCATGGTGCAGGGTGGCGACCCCACCGGCACCGGTACCGGCGGGCCCGGCTACAAGTTTCGAGACGAGTTCCACTCCAAGACGAGCTACCCCCGCGGCACCGTCGCCATGGCCAACTCGGGCCCGAACACGAACGGCTCACAGTTCTTCATCGTCCACGAGGACGCTGGGCTGCCAAATGCGTACACGATCTTCGGTCATGTGACCGAGGGTATGGACGTCGTGGATGCCCTCGCCACCGCACCAAGCGGTCCTCAGGACCGGCCGCACGACCCGGTCGCGATCAACTCGGTGACGATCACCGAAGGCTGACGACGACGCCAGGGCTGGGTCGGCCGTAGCCCCGACCCACAGACCACATGAGCCAGTAGGTGCGGGTTATGCCTCCTGCTGACGTTGGAACTCGAGAAAGAGTTGCACCGCGCCAGCCGGACCTTGGGTATCGAGGTAGGCCGAGCCCAGGTCGAACGAGGTCGGAACCTCGAGCTCGTCGCCCTCGAGCAGCGTTGAAAACGACCGGCCTCCCAAGAGACGTCCGGCCACGGTCACATACAGGGCGTCGAGCACGGGAACGAGCATGTGGAACACCTGCGGCCCCGCCGCGGAGAACACCACGTTATGCCCTACCTCCGCCAGGCCGGCCAGCAGCAGATCGCCTGCAACTCGACCGTTGCGACCGGCCGTCACGACGGTGAGCCCGACGTCGGTGAGGCTGGCCTTGGTCTCGGCATCAGGTTCCTCGCCGAGCACCGCGATGACATCATCGGCCAGACCGGAAGCAACATCGGGGTCGAAGTTCGCCTTGCTGGTGACGATTGCCAACGCAGGCCGCGCCGGAAGACCGAGGTCACGTCGAAAGTCGAGAAGGTGTGCAACCGTCTGGTCGTCTGCGGACGGCACGATGCTTTGTGCGCTACCACCCACCGTCTTGTCCCTGACGTAGCGACCACTCGCCAGGACGACGTCTGCCTGCATCATCAGCTCCTGGAACAACCGCCAATCGGTGTCGTTGCGGGTCGCCATCGGCGCTCCAGACGAGCCCTCGAGAGCGATGCGCCCATCGATGCTGGTTATGTACCCGGTGTATACGTAGGAGCCGCTCGGACGCGGCCGCCCCCGGATGTCGTCGGCGAGATGGAGCCCTTGCAGCTCCCGCTCGACTCCCGATTCTGGATACAGCTCAATCAAGGACATGGTGCCTCCTCGCGCCCCTCACTCCGATCAACTCCTGGCAACCGTAACTCTGCCGCATATCACCCAACGCTGCCCCACCCCGCCGAGGGCCGCAGGGCGATAGAGCGATCCGGCAACTGTTTACCGATCGGCCTGTGTCCTAGGTCGTTGCGCTTGCGTATCCACGGTTGCCGTACAGGCTTCCGCTATAGGAGGCCACGTCGGCAAGGATGCCGATGCCAAGGATGACCCAGTCGAGCCCGCTGACTCCTCCCGGAGCGATGATTACCCAGCTCAGGGTGGTCCACGGTGCAAAGAAGAAGCCGACCACGCGCCAGATGAGATTACTGAACGCGGCGTTCCACCGATCGATGTCG
>PVMK01120726.1_pt1 | contig 14250 bp, 10 predicted proteins | sample 1853481 | NCBI WGS metagenome assembly PVMK01 (sample SAMN08533507, study PRJNA380276) | Marine sediment metagenome, whole genome shotgun sequencing project. | reverse complement strand
TGTGGCTGGAGTCACGCGAGCTCGCGGCCAGGGGACTCACCGTACAGGACGTGATCGCGGCGATCCGGAGCCGGAACGTCGAGGTCCCGGCCGGCCGCATCGAGAGCCAGCGCCGGGAATTCACGGTCCGTTCCCTCGGTGAGCTGAAGACGCCCGACGAATTCGGTGCACTGGTCGTGTCCAGCACGAGAGGCCAGGTCGTTCGCCTCCGTGACGTCGCCCGGGTCGAGCTCGGAGCCGAGAGCGACCGCTGGGCTCTTCGATACAACGGTGAGGCGGCCGTCGCGATCGGAGTGGTCCGTCAGTCGAAGGCCAACCTGATCGAAGTCTCGGACGCGGTGCGGGCGGAAATTCCGCTCATCCAGGAAGCACTTCCGCCGGGCGTGTCCTTCAACGTCGGGTTCGACCAGGCCCTGTTCGTGCGCCGCTCGATCCAGGAGGCAGAGGAGACACTGGTCCTCGCCGGGATCCTCGTCGTGTTCATCATCTTCATATTCCTCAGGAATTTCCGCGCGACGATCATCCCTGGACTCGCGATACCCACGTCCATCACGGCGGCGTTCGCCGTGCTGTATGCATTCGGCTTCACGATCAACAACTTCACTCTGCTCGCGCTCATCCTCGGAATCGGGATCGTGGTCGACGACGCGATCATCGTCCTGGAAAACGCCTACAGGCACCAGGAGGAACTGGGCGAAGAGCCAACCACTGCCGCGATGAGGGGTACGAGCGAGATCGCGTTCGCCGTCATCGCGACCACGGTCGCGCTGGTGGCCGTGTTCACACCCCTGGCGTTTCTGCAAGGGACGGCGGGTCGACTGTTCAACGAGTTCGGGATCGCTCTGGCCGGCGCCGTTGTCGTGTCGAGCTTTGTCGCGTTGACGCTCACCCCCATGCTCAGCGCCCGGATCCTCCGCGTGCCGAAGACCCACGGGAGGCTGTTCCTGGTCTTCGAGCGAACGTTTGACGGAATCGCAGCAGTCTACCGCCGCCATCTGGCCATCGCGATCCGTCACCGCGGGCTGGTCGTGGCGGGCGGCGTGGCGACGGTTTTCCTCGGGATCTTCCTGTTCACCCGGCTGGAGCGTGAGTTCCTGCCCCCGGAGGACCGGGGCTCCATCATCAGCTTCCTGGTGGCTCCCGAGGGAGCATCTCTCGAGTACACGCAGGGCTACCAGATGCAGGTGGAGGAAATCCTGGCCCGTGTCCCCGAGATCCAGAGCTACTTCAGCATCACGGGCTGGCCCGGCGGCGTGAACAACGGGATCATCTTCGCCCGGCTCACGGACTGGGGAGAGCGGGAGCGGAGCGTAGAGGAGATCCTCGCCGAAGTGAGGCCGCAGATGTTCGCGATTCCCGGGCTCTTTGCGTTCGCCAGCGCGCCGGCGGCCATCGGGTTCGGGAGCCCGGTGAACTACGTGGTGCGCAATCCGGACTTCGACTCACTGGCCGTCGCGATGGACCGAATGACGGGGCGCGCGAGGCAGATTCCTGGCCTGATCAACGTCGACACGAACCTGCGCGTCAACAAGCCGGAGCTGACGGTCAGCTACGAGCGCGACCGGGCCGAGGACGCAGGCATCGCGATCGCGGACATCTCGAGCGCCCTGCAGGCCCTCCTCGGAGGCCAGCGGGTCAGCACGTTCACCCGGGAGAACAGGCTCTACGACGTGATCGTCCAGCTCGAGCCGGCCGAACGCGCGACTCCCGGCGACATGTCCGGCATCTACCTTCGCGGCAGGGAAGGTGTTCTCGTGTCGCTCGATGCCGTAGCCCGGGTCGAAGAGGGCGTAGGGCCGCGCCAGTTGAATCACTTCGATCGAGTGCCTTCGTTCACGCTCACGGCGGCCTTGCAGCCCGGATTCACCCTTGGCCAGGCGATCGATTCGCTGGATGCTGCGGCCGAGGAAGTGCTCCCCCCGGGAAGCTCGACGGCGCTGGCGGGTGAATCTCGAGAGCTCGAGGAAAGCGGCAACGCGCTCTACTTCGCGTTCGCGCTGGCGCTGATCGTGGTCTACATGGTCCTGGCGGCGCAGTTCGAGTCCCTGGTGCATCCGTTGACGGTGCTGCTCGCCGTTCCGCTCGCCGTAACCGGAGCACTCCTGACGCTCCTCCTGGCGGGCTCGACCCTCAACCTGTTCAGCCAGATCGGCATGATCCTGCTCATCGGGATCGTTACCAAGAACTCGATCCTGCTCGTCGAATACGCCAATCAGCTCAAGGCCCGGGGCATGGACAGCGTCGAGGCGATGCTGGAGGCCGCCCGCATTCGCCTCCGGCCGATCCTCATGACATCGGTCGCCACGATCTTCGCGCTCCTTCCGATCGCGTTGGGCCTCGGCGCCGGGGCGGCCAGCCGGAGACCGTTGGGTTACGCGGTGGTAGGCGGCCTGCTGTTCTCTACGATGCTGACCCTGTTCCTCGTGCCGTCGGTGTATACTCTGTTCGACGCTCTGGGAGACCGGCGGCGCAGGAAGAAGGCGCTGGAATCGCTGGATTCCTTGAGTGCCGTGGAGGTGGAGGCGTGATGAGCGGCTGGACGCGAGCAGCGGCGCTCGTCGCCTGTCTGCTGATCGCCGTGGCATGGGCCGATCCCGTGTTCGGCCAGCTCGCGACTCCGACGCCCGGGGTGCCCGGAGACGGGGTTCTCCTCGAGTCGAGGAATCTGCCGGCGGCGGTCGCAGCGGATCAGGAAGCGCCGGACTCTATTCTTCTGGTCACTCTTCCGGAGGCGCTCCGCAGAGCGGCCGGCGTGGATCCGAACTACGTCGCCGCCCTTCGCCAGGTGCGCGACGCCGACTGGGTGCGCCGGAAGGCCTGGTCGGCCTTCCTCCTCCCCAGCATCGAGTTCCGATGGTCGTTGAACCGATTCTCGTCCGAGCAATTCAACATCGGCACCGGTGAGCTCACGGATAAGCTGACGATGGCGACTCTCGGCGCCAGCTACGACCTGTTCCGTGGCGGCGCCAAGATCTACGACATGCAGGGCTCGGCAGCAGAGGTGGACGGTGCCATGGCCGGCGAGCTGGAGGCCCGCTTCCTGACGGCGCTCGGTACCGAGGCGGACTACTACGACGTGGTCGCCCAGACGGAGTTGCTGCGCGTCGCGACGGAGAGGACTCGACGGGCGGAGCAACAATTTGCGGTTGCGCGAGCTCGCGTGATCTCGGGCGCGGCCGTTCAGACGGACTCTCTCCAATTGCTGCTCGAGCTCACCCGGGCGCAGGTGGAGCTGCTCCAGCAGGAGTCGGTGCTCGCCGTGGCCCGCTTCCAACTCGGCCGCCGGATCGGTCACACTGGACCCGTGGACGCGGTCCCCCTGGATACGATTCCGACGGGCGAGCTTCCGATCACGGAGGCCGAGGCGTTCCAGGAGGCACTCTCCTCGAGCCCCCGTGTGGGAGTGGTGCAGGCCGACGCGCGGGTGGCGGAAGCGGCCTTCAAGGCGGAGAGAAGCAGCTACCTCCCGACTCTCAGCCTGTTCGGCCAATGGGCGGGCTTCGACGAGGAGATCCTTCCGCACGCGACGACGAGGACCACATATGGCCTCTCGCTGAGCTTCCCGATCTGGGACGGCGCGAACCGCGAGCTGCGCGTCTACCGCGCCAACACTCGCCGCCAGGTAGCCGAGGTCGCGCGCGCGGACGCGGAGAGAGAGGTCGGACGCAATATTGTGGCGGCCTATCAGGCGTACGAGGCGGCGCGGGCGAGCGCGGCGTTGGCGGCCCGAGCGGTCGTCGTGGCGCGCGAGAATCTGCGAGTGCAGGAAGAGCGGTACCAGGCGGGTGCCACGGCGATCCTCGATCTGGTCGTCGCCCAGGTGAACCAGACGGAAGCCGAAGCGGGACTGGTGCAGTCACGCTTCACGACACGGCTCGCTCTGGCTGGCGTGGAAGCCATCCTGGGTCGCCGGCTGTTCGACAAATGAGGGGTTCGAGATCTGTGATGGCTGGATCAAAGAGACGGTACGGAGTCAGCCGTGCGGCAGTGCTGGCCCTGCTCTGGCTGGCGGCCGGGGCATGCTCTGGCGGCGACGCGAGCGAAGGAGGAGCCTCGCAGGGAGGCGGACCGGGAGGAGGCCCCGGCGGAGCACCGCAGGGACTGCTCGTGGACGTCGTCGCAGCCCGGCTGGACACGGTCGTGGATGCGATCGGCGCGACGGGCCAGATCGAAGCGGTCCAGGCGATCGAGCTGCGAGCGGAGGTGTCGGGCCGCCTCAACCGGATCCTCGTCAGGGAAGGAGCCGAAGTACGCGCCGGTACGCCGCTGTTCAAGGTGGACGACGCCGAGCTGCGATCCCAGGTCGCGCGTTTGCAGGCCGACCGGGATCTGGCGGAACAAGCCCTGACGCGCACGCGCGAGCTGATCGCCCGAGACGCCTCGTCGGAAGCCGATCTCGAGCGCGCCGAGGCCAGCTACCGGAGTGCGGACGCACAGCTGGAGCTGCAGCAGACGCGGCTCGACCGCACGCTGGTTCGAGCCCCGTTCGGTGGCGTCGTGGGCGAGAGGTTCGTCAGCGTGGGAGACTACGTGACCTCTGCCGACCGTCTGACTACCCTCCAGACGGTGGACCCGCAGCGCGCGAATTTCCAGGTGCCGGAGCGGTTTTCACAGCGTCTCGAGGTCGGACAGAGGATCACGTTCCGCGTCGCATCGGTGCCGGAACGGGAATTCGAGGGCACTGTGGATTTCGTCGACCCTCGCGTTCAGCTCCCGGGGCGGACGATCACCGTCAAGGCCATCCTTTCCAACAAGGACCGAATCCTGAAGCCGGGGATGTTCATCGAGGCCCGCCACGTCATGGAGGTGCGACCGGAAGCGGTGGTCGTTCCCGAAGACGCCATCCTGCCACTCCAGGGAGCGGACTACGTGTGGACCGTCACCGAGGACGGGACGGCCGAGCGTGTCGAGGTGGCGCTCGGCGTCCGTACTCCCGGTTGGGTGGAGATCCGGAGCGGACTCCAGGCGGGTACACTTGTGGTCGTGGGAGGGATCGAGCGGCTCTCCCCGGGGATGCCCCTCGCTCCCAACGTCCTGGAGCGCCAGTAGGCTGTCCCGGGTCGCTGAACAACCCCGGGCAGGCGCCTGGGCTTCAGCCGGCTGAGACGACCGTCTTAGGGTCAGGTTGCCACTTCCTGATGCCGGCCATCCCGTAGTCGATGATCGCGTAGACGGATACGATGCCCGTCACGTAGATCGGGAGCTTGACGTATCCCGGATAGAAGATCAGGGTGAGCAGAGCGACGACCTGGAGAGCCGTCGTCAGCTTCCCGCCGATCTTCGAATGGAACGGCATCTCCTTGCCGGCCAGCCGCCCGACCAGGAACACACCTCCGGTGAAGATATCCCTGAGAATGAGGATGAGGAATCCGGCCCAATCGATACGGCCCGTGGGCAGGAACGATACCAGCGCGAGGAACACGAATATCCGGTCGCAGAACGGATCCAGGAGGGCCCCGATCTCCGACTCCGTGTGAGTGAGCCGCGCGGCGAACCCGTCCAGCAGGTCGGTCGCCGCGCCCACGACGACGATAGCAGCCACCCACCTCGCATCGTCCACAACCAGGAACATGAACCCCAGTGGGAATCCGAAGCAGTGAGAGGAAGTTCCCTACCGTTAGAAAGCCGGCACCGTGGTGATCTTCGTGGGCGGCGCCGGATGTCCCCGACTCCGGCGTAATCGTTCGTTCGCCGTTCACGCTCACCCGCCCCCCTCCGAGTATCCGTCGACCCGGTCCGTGTCGTCCGACCCGGTCTCCAGGTAGTCCTCCAACGCGTCACGAAACGGAAGCGGCTTCACTCGAAACACGGTACGCAACGGATTCTCGGCGCCACTCAGCACGCTGCCCCAGCGCAATACATCCAGCTGGTCACGCGTGATCGGCGTCGGGAAACCCCGCTTTGCGGGCCAGGCGGGTGGCCTGGGGAAGCCACACCGTCCGGCAACGGCAGAATCGGGCGCCGGCAGCCGGCTACCTCGCCGATGGTCCGAACGATCGTCGTGAAGCTGATCCGGTCAGGGCCGGCGATCTCGTACAGACCGCCTTCCACGTCGGCGCGCTCGACGCACTGGGTGAGGGCATCCACCATGTCCTCCACGGCGAGCGGCTGCAGACGGAACGTCCCATCTCGAGCATCGGAAAGACCGGGCAACCTGCGGAGGAGACGCACGATGGCCGTAACGAAATGGTCCGAGGGGACCGTACACCACGCATGGCCTCAGGATCACGTACTCGATACCCGACGACATCACAGCATCTTCGGCCTCGAAACGGCTCCGAGAATAGGGGCCGGCGGCGGGGCTCGCGCCCAGTGCGCTAACGTACACGCAACGTCCGACCTTCGCCTCGAGCGCCGCCAAGAGGACGTTGCGAGTGCCGGCTACGTTGACGGGCTCGAGACCCACTCCCGACTCCGACGAACTGCAGCCCGCCAGGTGCACGACGACATCACACTCGAACGTGGCCCGGGCCAGGGTGTCGGGTCGTGTGACATCGGCCTCCAGCCACTCGACGCCGGGCGCACTCTCGCGCCCTGGACCTTCCCTCCCCCGCCACATCGCCCGGACCCTGTGACCACGAGACACGAGGCGCGGGAGGAGATGGCTCCCGATGAACCCTGACGCGCCGGTGACGAGCACCCGGCGCGACGGGGTCACGGCCACGTCGATCGGATCCAGCTGTTCGCGCTCGGCCACGCTTCCGACCGAGCCACCGGCTCGAGAACCCGCCGGTACAGAGCCTCCCGCCATTGCTGCTCCGTTGATGCATGAAGTCAGCATTCAGTGTATCGTCTCAGAGATTCCACTGTCATTCGAGCGCCGATCCACTCCGTCCGGCTGCGTTGCGGCTCCTCGATATAGCGTTGCTATGCATTCGTCGCCGCCCGCCTGGCCGGGTCGGGCGCCTCGACGCTCTCGGTGACTACTGGACCTCTGAGACGGTACACTAGTTTGGCGACCGGCGTGGGAAACGCGCAACGCCAGTCAGTCCAGAAGGTTTGACTCGTCGAGAGACAGGTCGGAGCCCACAGCGTCTCCGTTCGGCCGTCCGTCGAGAAAGACGAACTCCTGCACGACGACGTCCACGGTGGGGATGGCAACACCATCCCTGTCATAGGAACCGTACTCGATGCGTCCTTCCACGTACATTCGAGTTCCCTTTCGCACCCACTTTTCGACGGTTTCCGCCGCGCCGGACCAGAACGTGAGCCGATGCCAGTCCGTTTTCCTCTGTTCCTTCCCGTTCTGCTGGAACACCCTATTCGTCGCGAGCGAGAGATGTGCGACGGTGACTCCCGCCTCGGTCTCTCGGACGTCCGGATCCGATCCGGCGTTTCCAACCAGGATGACCCTGTTCACCGAACGACTCATACATCCCTCCTTCTTGTATGTGAGGATTTCGACGCCGCTCTGCAGGCACCGTCCAGGAGAGCTTCAACGATTCGGGATCTTTCGGGAAGCCGAGTTGTGACAGTTTGCGGCGCTGATCAGGGAATGAGTCGGATTCCGTCTATCCGTGGAGCTTCGCCGATCTCGGAAGCGAGCGCCAGAAAATGTTCGAGTCCTTCCAGCATCTGCTCGTCCAGGTCGTAGCGAATGCGAGACCAGTAGGATTGCAGGCGGAACGGTGGAAAGCCGTACCTGCCACTCGCCTGAGAGGCGAGAGCCGGCGCGTCCACGGCGGCCGCGTCGCGGCTCTGCAAGAACAGGCGGTGCAGCTCGTGTATCTCGGACCGATTCGTGACCTCTCCGCGAACCAGCCACAGGGCGTAAACGAACGGCAGGCCCGTCCACTCCGTCCACTCATGGCCGAGATCGAACAGGAGCTCGTCCGGCTCTCCTGCGCGACGAAGCGCCACGTCTCCGATGAACAGGGCCGCGTCCACCTGACCTGCTGCGCCCGGATCGGAGATCAGGGGATCGTGGCTCCGCTGGTCGAAGTCCACCCAGACGGGCTCGACGCCCAGCCGGACCTCGAGGAGGATCCTGAGGAGACAGCGTGACGTGGCGGACGCCGTGGGCAGCGCCACTGTCCGCCCGGCGAGCTCGCGAAGCGGGAGACGGGAGACGAAGATGATGCTCTCCACGGGGCCCGCGCTGCCGATGCACAGTCCGCGCAGCACTCCGTACTCGCGCGAATGACGGGCAAGCTCTATGCTGGACCCGGGAGCCACGTCCAGTTCTCCGTTCGCCAGGCGGCGATTGAGATCGGAGGGTGGTCCGTCGACGACCTCGAGCCAGTCGGGACGGTCTCGCTCGAGCACGGGCCCGCGAGCGGATAACAGTTGCCGTAAGCTATGTCCCCGAGGCGAATCATTATTATTCCCCGTACGATCGGCGCCACGCTCGCTGATGGATCGCGACCGGTGGACGCCCACGCAAGACGTTGAGACCCGTCCGGCGATCCGATCGCTGGCGGTCGTACGTTCCGGGAATCCTGATTCTGGTGGGTCTGGTCACGCTCTCGACTGCCGTGTTCCTCCTGGACGGGATACGCCGGGCTTTCCAGGAGGGCCCCGAGATCGTGGTCCTCGCGGCCGAGGCGAGGGGCCTCGTCCCCGGGTCGGACGTCTGGGTGGCTGGTAGTCCGTCCGGACGGGTCAAGAGCGTGGTATTCGCCGACCCGCACGGGCCCACCGAGAGTCGAGTCGTGATCCGCGCGACCCTGAACCGGACGGCCGTGCCATTCCTTCGAGCGGACACTCGCGCCTCGATCAGCAGCGCGGCGCTCCTGGCGCCGCTCGTGTTGAAGCTCGACCCGGGTCACCCTGGCAGCGGCCCCCTGGACTTCACCGACACGCTACGCGTGCCTCCCGAGCGGTCTACCGAGCAGATGCTCTCGCTCGCGCGGCAGGCCCGTGACGCCACCGATTCCCTCACGCTTCTGGCACAGATGCTCCGCCGGCGCATCACCGTCGGCCCGGGGACCGTGGCAGGCTTCCGGAACGATACCGTCCTGCTCCAGCGCCTGTGGAAGATCGCCGGCAACGCACGATCACTCTCCCGCGCGATGGAGTCCGAAGACGCACTGCCCGCACGGCTGGCCTCCGATTCCCTGGGGGTGGCCCTGGCGCGAATGGCGAGCAGCCTGCGAAGTCTTCAGGGGGAGGAGCGGGCAGCAAACGTGACGGAAGCTGTGGTCGACCTCGCCGAGCGCCTGGAGCGGATATCGGAGAACCTCGACAAGCTGGATCGGGACCTGCGGGCAGGCAGAGGGACAGCTGGACGGGCCCTGTACGACGACGAGATCTCCCGGCAACAGGAAGCGTTCCAGGCCAGGCTCGACAGCTTGAAGTCCGAGCTGATACGCAAACCATGGCGCTGGTTGCGGTTCAAGCTGTTCTGAGCTACCGGGTCAGGCACGCGGCGGTGGGAGGCGCGATTCCAGCAGGTACTTCACGATCTCCCTCTTTCGGCCCCTCTTCCTGCGCGTCACCACGATGACCGATTCTACGATCCCGTTCGGGTCCTCGACCGAGATCCGGAAGTCCACTGAACCGTCGACGGAGGAGACCCCGGTTCTCACGACCCGACCCGGTGGGGCTTCCGCCCGACGCGCCGGATTGCGGAACAGGGTCACCATGGAGCGGCGCCGGTCGCCGGGAAGATGCCGTGAGATCTTGATGCGACTCAGCCAATCGGGTTGGTAGCTGATCCGCCACAGGGTGCCCAGCTGATCGACTCCACGAGCTTCACGATTGTGTCGCGCCATGCCTGTGCCTTCCTCTTTGAAGCCGGTCGACAGCCGACGGGACCACCCGGGGGTGCTTCAGCAACCTGCCAGGCGGCAGCGGAACCCGCGCACGCCGCCGAACGTATACAATGGTAGTCCCGGCCGCGATCTTGACCGGGAAGTCGGATCCGGTTATATGAGGGTGAACCACCCGATTCTCACCGAGCTCCCTGTTTTCGGACCGCTGAGCAACGCTTTTTCTGAGTAAAATCTCTGACTGACAGGCCGCCCCGCGGCACGATTGGTCCGTTTGCTGCCAGACGGACCCCCAACCACCGGAGTACCCCGTGGACATCGCCGAACTGAAATCCAAATCCATCGCCGAACTGCACGACATGGCCGAGGAAATGACCATCGCCAATTTCTCAGGCCTTCGTAAGCAGGACCTGATCTTCCGCATCGAGCAGAACCTGCTCGACTCCGACGTCGTCCTGCGCGGCGAAGGAGTTCTGGAGATCCTCCCTGAGGGCTACGGTTTCCTGCGCAGCCAGGACTGGAATTACCTGTATGGGCCTGACGATATTTACGTCTCGCCCTCGCAGATCAAGCGCTTCGACCTCCGCACCGGGGATACCGCTCGCGGCCGGGGCCGCCCGCCCCAGGAGGGCGAGCGGTACCTGGCTCTGCTCAAGGTCGAGGAAGTGAACGGCGGGGATCCCGAGGCCGCCAAACACCGCATCGCGTTCGACAATCTCCGCCCCCGCTATCCGGAGGACCGGCTGCAGCTGGAGACGGAGGCCGGCGACATCTCGATGCGCATCCTGAACTTGATGGCCCCGGTCGGCAAGGGCCAGCGCATGCTGATCGTCTCCCCGCCGAAGGCCGGCAAGACAATCCTTCTCCAGAAGCTTGCGAACGCGATTCTCGAGAATAACCCGGACGTGTACCTCATCGTGCTGCTCATCGACGAGCGTCCCGAGGAGGTCACGGACATGGAGGAGCACGTCGCGGCCGAGATCATCTCGTCCACGTTCGACGAGCCCGCGGACCGTCACACGCAGGTCGCGGAGATGGTGCTCGAGAAGGCCAAGCGGCTGGTCGAGTACGAGAGGGACGTCGTGATCCTCCTGGACTCGATTACGCGCCTGGCCCGCGCCTTCAATACCACCGTCCCGCACTCGGGGAAGATCCTCTCCGGTGGTGTGGACGCCAACGCCCTGCACAAGCCGAAGCGGTTCTTCGGCGCGGCGCGGAATATCGAGGACGGCGGAAGTCTCACGATCATCGCCACGGCGCTCGTCGAGACGGGCAGCCGCATGGACGAGGTCATCTTCGAGGAATTCAAGGGCACCGGTAACAGCGAGGTCCTCCTCGACCGGCAGATCTCGGACAAGCGCATCTTCCCGGCGATCGACGTCAATCGCACGAGCACACGCCGGGAGGAGCTTCTGCTCGACGACGTCGAGCTGAACCGGATGTACCTCCTGCGGAACTTCCTGGCGGACATGCCGCCCGCCGAAGCGATTCAGTTCCTCATCGACCGCCTGAAGCGGACGGAGAACAACACGGAGTTCCTGAACTCCATGGCCGCCGGTGAGTGAGGACGCGGCAAGACGCCGAACGGACGAGGCTCTGCAGACAGCGGGTCTGGCCGATATGAGGCCGGCCTACCGGAAGATGCTCGTCCAGCTCAAACAGGCGGACCCGGCTGCGTTCCAGGAAGCGACGCGTCGATACAGGGAAGACCTGGAACCGGCCGTTGCCGGCGGCGATGCGGACCCGATCGCGGCGTGGCTGGACTATGGCTGCTGGCTGGCCGGTCGCATAGCCGAAGGACGGGCGATGGCGATCGACGCCACGGGACGAGCGCGTCCCTTCGAGCCGTCAGCGCCCGACGCGGGCACCATGATCCTCCATATTCCGGACGACGACCGCGCCCAGGCTATCGCGCTCGCGATGCCTTCTGCACCAAGCGAATCCCAACGCGAGACGGCCGAGCTGCTCCTCGGCTGAACTTTCCCACGCTTCCCGACCTCTACATGCTGCAGAACCCAGGGCGGCCACCGTCCGGAGTGAGTCCGCTCTTGTGCCTCGCAGCGCGCCCCGCGACAATCCGAAGGTGAGCCGAAACCACCCTCCTCAGGCGCCGAAAGGAAGCGTCGAATAATAATAAAAATGACCACCCGCAACGAGAGAATCGTCACGCGCTTGATCGAGGAGGAGCTCAGAGACTCTTTCATCGACTACTCCATGAGCGTCATCGTTCAGCGCGCCCTTCCCGACGCCCGGGACGGCCTCAAGCCGGTGCACCGGCGTATCCTGTACGCGATGTACGAGCTTGGCCTCCTGCCGGAGAGGGAGCACAAGAAATGCGCCACGGTCGTCGGGGATGTGCTCGGCAAGTACCACCCGCACGGGGACAGCGCCGTCTATGACGCACTGGTTCGCATGGTGCAGGAGTTCTCGCTGCGGTACCCGCTCATCGACGGCCAGGGCAACTTCGGCTCCATCGACGGCGACAGCGCGGCCGCCTACCGGTACACGGAAGCCAAGCTGGCGCCCGTGGCGATGGAGCTCCTGACGGACATCGATCGCGACACGGTAGACTTCTCGCCCAACTTTGACGGCCGGCTCGAGGAACCGACGGCCCTGCCCGCACGGCTGCCGCATCTGTTGCTGAACGGTTCGGACGGCATCGCGGTCGGCATGGCCACGAAGATCCCGCCGCACAACCTGCGCGAGCTCGCGGCCGCCACGGACTACCTCGTTGGTAACCCCGACTGCACCGTCGACGAACTGGTCGAGCTGATCGACGGCCCTGACTTCCCGACCGGCGGCTACATCTGGGGCTGGGAGGGAATCGGAGACGCCTACAGAAAGGGCCGGGGACTCATCGAGATGCGGGCCCGGATGCATCTCGAGGAGGGCATGTACGGTAAGAACTCGCTCGTGATCACCGAGCTTCCCTACCAGGTCAACAAGACGCGGATTATCCAGCAGATCACGAAGATCGTTCGGAGCGGTCGCGTCGACGCCATCACGGATCTTCGCGACGAGTCGGACAGGGACGGCATCCGGCTCGTCATCGAGCTCAAGCGCGATGTCGACTTGAAGAAGCTGGTCAAGACGCTGTTCCTCAAGACGCAGCTCAAGAGCACCTTCGGCGTCATCATGCTGGCTCTCGTAGATGGGAGGCCGGAGCAGCTGGACCTCAAGCGTGCGCTCCAGTGCTTCGTAGATCACCGGCTGGACGTGATCCGGCGACGCGCCGTGTTCGAGCTGGACAATTCGGAGGATCGGGCGCATGTCCTCGAGGGCCTTCTCACGGCGCTCGATCAGATCGACCGCGTAATCGAGATCATTCGGGCCTCGACATCGCCGAAATCGGCGGCCGATCGCCTGTGCGCAGAGTTCGGCCTGACCGGGCGCCAGGCGGACGCGATCCTGGCGATGCGCCTCGCTCGCCTCACGCAACTGGAGCGCAAGAAGCTCATCGAGGAGCTCGAGGGACTGCGCAGCAGGATCGTCGAGCTTCGCCACCTGGTCGAGCAGGACGCCACGAGGCGTGACATGATGCACGGCGAACTGATGGAGTTGACGACCCGCTATGGCGACGACCGGCGCACCGAGATACTGGACGAGAGTGAGCCGTTCCCTCTGCCCACCGGAGAGGGAGGCGAGTCGTCCCTGGTCCTGATCAGTCGCCTCGGATATGCCAAGGCGTTGGCCGTCAGGGGGAGTGGCGGCATATCGGGAGTGGAGGCGATGGCGGAGCGGGATGGCGACTTCGTTCGTCAGTCCTTCGTTGCCCGTGGCTCCACCGAAGTCCTGTTGTTCACGGCAAAGGGCACCGTGCTCTCCCTGGCCGTGAAGGACCTCCCTCGCGGCACGCGCAGATCACGAGGCAAGCAGATCTCGGACATGGTGGACATGGCGCCCGGCGACCGGATCGTGTCCGTCATACCTGTCCCCGAGTTTGACGCCGAAAAGTTCTTGCTGTTCGTAACCCGGGATGGTCAGGTCAAGCGGACGGCTCTGTCCGAGTACTCGAACGTGAGGGGCAGCGGTATCCGCGCGATCGGGCTCACCGGAGATGATGAGGTGATGATGGTGCGTCCGAGCGTAGGCACGGGAGACTTGCTTCTCGCCACGCGGGGAGGTCTGGCGATCCGCTTCGGGGAGGAAGAGATCCGGCCCATGGGACGTACGGCGAAGGGCGTGCGCGGTATCGAAGTCGGCAAGGACGACAGCCTGGTCGCGGCCCTTGCGCCCAGAAGGGACAGCGAGCTGCTGGTCATCGGGGCGAACGGGTTTGGAAAGCGCGTCCCGTTCACGGACCTGAAGCGGCAGGGACGGGCTGGAATGGGCATGACCCTGCTGCCCGACACGGACAGGGCGGGGGATCTGGTGGGAGTGCTGCCGGTGCACCCGGGAGAACTCGGGATGTGCGAGATGGTTTCTGGCGATGTCGTTCCGGTGGTGGTCGATACCCTGCCCGTGAAGCCACGGCGGGGTGCGTCGGTACGGATCGAAGCGTTGGCCGGGCATGCGGGGCTGATAGCTGCCGTCCATCCCC
>PVMK01124323.1_pt1 | contig 14252 bp, 11 predicted proteins | sample 1853481 | NCBI WGS metagenome assembly PVMK01 (sample SAMN08533507, study PRJNA380276) | Marine sediment metagenome, whole genome shotgun sequencing project. | reverse complement strand
CTATATCATAAAAGGAACATCCCAGTATCAATGTATAATTCCTTTTTCTGGCAGTTTCTTCCATTCCTCTTATGACCTGGGCAAAAAATGGTTGTGCTATATCAGGCAGTATCACTCCAACGGCCCGCGTACTTTTTGTCCTCAGTCCCCTGGCAATAATATTAGGTTTGTATTTTAATTTCTTTATAGCAGCGAGTACCTTCTCCTCCCTTCCTTCGCTTACAAACTTATTCTTGTTTATAACACTGGAAACTGTGGAGATCGAGACACCTGCTTCTTTTGCCACATCTTTTATTGAAGATCTTTTTATCTTATTTTTCATAATAATGGGCCGGCTTATTTTTTATAATTTAAAAGGAAAAAGCGAAACGATTCGCAAAAATTATAAATAACATACCGGCATAAGTCAATGGATCCATAGAATCTATGCCCCAAAAAGACACAGGGTCTCATTTATCTATAAGTCGAAACTAATACTAAAAACAAATGTCTATTTAGTAATAGCAAAATACTTTAATAAAACTTAAGCTTTATTAAAGTAGAACATATTTTTAATAATTCTGAAGAAGAATGCGGTGAAAATATGGGAATTTTAGAAATAATAGAAATAGTCGTTATCCTCGTTCTTGCTTACCTGATAGGAGCCATACCTTTCTGCAATATTTTAGCTATGGCAGCAGCTAAAAAAGACCTGACAAAGATCGGGGACAAAAATCCGGGGGGTTGGAACCTGGTTTTCAATGTTTCCAAAATATGGGGCATAGTAGGAATACTCCTCGATATGTGTAAAGGATACTTTTCATATTTTTTTGTGTATATGTTTACCGGAAACCTGATGCTTGCTATTTTAGCTGGCTGCGCAGCAGTTGCCGGCCACAATTATTCACCTTATCTTAAGTTCCGTGGAGGAAAAGGACTGGCAACCATGGGAGGACTAGTGATAGCAATAAGTCCACTGACACTATTATCTTTTGGCCTGGGGATGGTCTCAGGACTTTTCCTGATAAGAAATATGATCTGGGGAGTAGTTGTGGGACTAGTCACTACCGGGATCTTTTTATGGTTATTCAAGGGGAGCTCACTCTATCTTATTATGACTTTATTGCTCCTTCTACTTAAAATACCTAAATATATAAACCGACATATGATCCTAGCCGAGAACTTTAGATTCAGGAAAGAAAAGACTATGAAGGACCTGTTTACTCCAAAAATAAGATAGGGTTTCCTGTATTAAATGTGACCTTTTTGGTAGTCAGAAGTTTATAGTATTAATGATCTCCGGCAGATCCCTATTTATAATTATCATTTATAAGCTTTAGCTCTTCTTCATTATCTTCATTCTCTACAACATTGTAAGTTCGCCCTTTCCAGCATATGCCAATATTAAATCTATATTGTATGATGGAATTTACTGCCATCGATAGAAGATATATTACCGAAAGAGGGAAAAGAACTATGTCGATGACCTTCATCCTGTACCTGATCGTCAGCATTATTCTTGTTATTAATATAAATATTATCTGGAGGAATATTATGTTTACATATATCTGCTGCCAGTCAAAGATTATGCTTAATGGTAACATTACAAAAGGCATAAGGTATATCGCTGCTATCATCACAATTGCTATGGATAACATCGTGATACTATAATCGAATGAAGCAAAAAGAACCTTCGCATATCCTCTTACGACTTCAGAGAAATTATGATACATCCTGCAGTAGAGATTGCTTCTTCCATCAAATATCATAAACTTATATCCGCACCTTTTTACCTGCTTGGAGATGATGACATCTTCCAGTATCTCTCCCCTTTACAGATTCATGACCTCCTATGGCTTTATAAACATCTTTCTTGAAAAGCATGAACTGTCCCTATTGCAGTGCAGAATAGAGCTTTCCTGGATCTCCTGATAAGCGCCAGCGGCATAAATCCCATTATCATAAAATTACTGTATGGGATCACCATCCTTTCAGGAATTGTTACCATTATCTGCTTTGCAAATACAGAAAGCGCATCTATCTTGTATCTTAACAGACACGCCACCGATGAGGACACAGAAGTCGGGAAATGAAGAGTATCTGCATCTACAAAAAGGAGATATTCTCCTTTTGCATAGCCGGCCAATTGTTGACATGCATAGGATTTTCCGAGCCAACCCCTGGCAAGGGGTTTACCATAATACAATCTGACACGAGAATCCTTTTTTATAAGCTCATTTACAATATTTGCTGTTGCGTCTATGGAACCATCATCAAGTACAAGTATTTCAAGATTTTCATAATCCTGCTTGAGTAGTGAATTAATACACCTTTTAATATTATCCTCTTCATTCCGTGCAGGAATAAGGATTGAAATCAAAGGTCTTTCCTTAAGGAAGCTTTCGGGGAGTTTGTGTTTTATAGTGTTTTTAAACAGGAAATTATTAATAATGAAATTGATCATTATTAACAAAAGAATACCAGCCACTATATATTGATAAAGCAAAAAGAAATCCATCTTAGCGCCACCTCCGGATGCCTTTAAACTGGTTTGTATTATATCATAAAAAACTTATATGAATATAATAAAATTGTTATATTTTACCTATCAAACCGGCCTTAAAAACTGCATAAAAATGAGCTATACCTAAAAAATAATAATATCCCCTAATAAGTGTACAGCCTACCATATGGACGGTGAGAGAATGGAATAAGTTTTAAAAACTGGTCATTTTTTATTTGTCTTTTCTCTATATCAAAATATTTACAGTAATTGCTGATGTATTTATTCAATATTTTTTTGTCTTCTTTGTCTATCGGGGCCTTTTTAACTTCCTTTCCAAGTTTGTGATCGGCAACATCGCCCCTGATATATATGACACCTCCATGCATACCTGTGCCAATATAATCACCTACAAGCTGCCTGGTCCCGGAATAAGGGAAATGTGTCAACTCTTGATGGTAAAGCCCAAGAAGTATTATTGTTCCTCCTGCCATATATTCCCCCAGAAAATTTCCGGCACTCCCTCCTATTACTATGACCGGTATCTTTTCCTGGTATGATTTCATATGGATCCCACACCTGAAGCCTACATTTTTTTCAATATATATCTCTCCGCCCCTCATAGAATAACCGATTATATCTCCCACATCTCCATGGATGATGACTTTCCCGGCATTCATAGTGTTCCCGATACCATCCTGTCCATTATCAAAGACTTCTATTGTCGGACCATCCATAAAAGCTGCAAGGTCATTTCCAGGGATTCCCATGATATTTATCCTGTGGTCTTCCTTGAGCCCGTCTCCTATATATCTATGTCCCAGAACATTATTAAGGGTAAGTTCTATTTTCCCCTCGATCTTTTTATCGGAAAAATGGGATTGTCCCAGCAATAACCTTATATTGCTATTAAGCTCCCTGTATTGAAGACCTTTTGCATCAATGACTTTTCTCATACTTCTATCCCTTCTCCGACAACAAGATGCTTTTTGTATTCAGAAGGCAGGTGTATTATCCCGAAATCTTCCCGGTAGATATTTTCCTTAACCCCTGAAAGATCTATTCTATTCCTTATGAGACCCGAGTAGATCCCGGCACGTTCAATATTTCCTATCATGATAACACCTATTATCTTGTCATCTTTTATCACAATTTTTCTGTACAGGTTTTGATCGGGTTTGAAGATCTTCTTTATTTCAACACCATTATCATCCTGCATGCTAAGATTTGTGACTCCCATCGATATCGAAGGTATATCGAGTATTTCTACTGAATTCATGAAAAATCCGCCTTCATAGTCAACTGTGTTTCCCGCCATATTGCTTCCCGCAATCCTTCCCTGCCATACAGCAAGGGGCCAGATAGCAATATTTCTGTTTTCTTCGAGAAGTATGTCAAGTCCCTCTATGATATCGCCTGCTGCGTATACATTTTCGGCAGAAGTTTTCATCCTGCTGTCAACCTTTATCCCCCTGTTTGTATCGATCATACCTTCTTTTATAAATCCAAGATCAGGACTTACACCGATTGCAAGTATAAGCAGATCGCAATCATTCTCCCTGCCATCCCTCAAGCGGTATCCGTATACCTTCCCGGAGTCGACAAATATTTCTTCAATGGTATTATTTTTATAGATCCTGCTTCCCCTGGACTCAATTGCATTCTCAATGATCCCGGATGCCTGGCTGTCAAAAGTGGCCGCCAGTATCCTGTCCGCAAGTTCTACAATATTTATCTTGAGCCCGATCTCAAGAAATGCTTCTGCAGACTTAAGTCCTATCAAACCGCCGCCAAGGATCGTTATGCTTTTAATTTCATTCTTCTCAATATAATTCTTGATCCTGATGGAGTCCTCAAGTGTGGTAAGGGTAAATATCCCTTCGACATCACTGTAATTTGAACCGTCTATAGAATCAAAAGGCAGGGCAGCTTTAACAGATCTGCCACTTATTTTGATCCCGGGTACAATAGGTCTTCCTCCGCTTGCAATAAGCAGTTTTTTATAGTTGATCTTATCCCTGCTTCCAGTGACAATTTCCTGTTTTTCAGGGTCTATGCTTTTAATATTCGTACTGGTAAGAAGCTCGATATTATTATCTTTATAGAAGCTTTCAGGCTTAAAATATATATTGTCCAGGTCGACTTTCCCTGCAAGATAGTATGTTATAAGCGGTTTTGAATAATTTGTATATTCCTCTTCGGTAATCACTACAAGTCTCCCCTTCTTGTCAGTCTCCCTGATGCTTTCAGCGGCAGCAAGTCCCGATGCGGAATTTCCTATTATCAAATAATCCACTACGCCTTTTATCTTCTTATTACTTACCTTATGATCTTTATTTACTTTCACTTCTATCATCCACCAGCTCTTTTTGATCGATTTCTTTAAATTTTAATGCCTCATTAGGACAGTTTTTTACACATACCGGTATGTCTTCGTCTTCACACAGGTCACACTTGGAAGCAATCTTTTTTGCTGAAAGATCTCTCTTGATGACTCCATAAGGGCAGACCATTATACAGCTCCAGCAGCCCACACATTTTTTTTCATTACATATGACTACCCCGGTCTTCTTATTTTTAACCATTGCACCGGAAATACATGCGGCCTCACATGGTGCATCCACACAATGCCTGCATTGTATTGCAAAAGAATTGTAACCTATCTCTTCCACAAGCACTCTTGGAAGAGAATCTACAAGCTCTTTTTTAAATGCCTTAATGATCTTTTTACTTTTTGAATGCTTTACCTGGCAGTATATCTCGCAAAGCCTGCAGCCCAGGCAGTATTCTTCCTGAATAAATATATTTTTCATGATCTTATCACCATGGCTCCCCTGCATGTTTTATTCCTAAAATATCCAGCTCCCTGTCACTTAAACTTATGCCTCTAAGGTGTTCCCTATTGCCCCTGATGCTTTCAATCGCATTGATCCCGGCTCCACCCAGCATCTCCTTCACTTCAAGCGACCATGCTCTAAGCAGATTAAGCAGTCTCCTGGTACCGATCTCCGGATTCAGCCTTTTTGTAAGATATGGGTCCTGTGTTGCTATTCCCCAATTACATTTTCCCGTATAACACTTCTGGCAAAGATGGCAGCCCATAGCAATAAGCGCAGCTGTTCCTATATAGACAGCATCTGCTCCAAGAGCTATAGCTTTTATTACATCCGAGCTTGACCTTATACTTCCTGCGACAATCAATGAGGCCTTATGCCTTATTCCTTCTTCTCTCAGCCTTTCATCAACTGAAGCAGTTGCAAGCTCAATAGGTATTCCTACATTATCCCTTGTCACCTGAGGGGCAGCTCCTGTACCGCCTCTTAACCCATCTATCGAAACAAAATCAGCTCCGGCTCTTACAATACCGCTTGCAATAGGTGCAATATTATGAACTGCAGATACTTTTACTCCTACAGGTTTTGTCCACTCTGTAGCTTCCTTTAAAGCATGTATCAATTGGGACAGGTCCTCAATAGAATAAATATCATGATGAGGAGCCGGCGATATCGCATCAGTTCCTTCAGGTATCATCCTGGTATTTGAGATATCCTTTGTGACTTTTTCCCCGGGAAGATGACCCCCTATGCCCGGCTTAGCACCCTGTCCTATTTTTATCTCAATAGCGGCACCTTTATTAAGGTAATCAATATCTACACCAAATCTTCCCGAAGCTACCTGCACTATCGTATTTTTTGCATATTTATATAAATCCTGGTGAAGTCCCCCCTCACCGGTATTATAATATGTCCCAAATTCCGAAGAAGCTGCTGCCAGGGATCTGCAAGCATTTAAGCTTATCGACCCATAAGACATAGCAGAAAATATTATGGGGGTTGAAAGCTCCAGCTGTGGGGACACTTTTGACTTCAGTCTTATCTTGCTCACCTTGCCAGTTCCGCCAAGAATATTTTTTGCCTGGCTTTTATCTTCATCGCCATGTACTTTCTCAAACTCCAGTTTATTAGATTTCTTTCCGATAAAAGTTTTTATCTCCATAGGCTCCCTTAAAGGATCTATGGAAGGATTTGTCACCTGCGCGGCATTAAACAGTATGTGATCCCAGTATATGGGATAGGGCTTGTCTGAACCCATACTAGTCAACATCACACCGCCAGCATCAGCCTGTTTGTACAGATTCTTAAGATGCTCCGGGGACCAGTTTGCATTTGTCTTAAATTGTGCTTCCCTTTCCTTTACTTCCAGGGCGCCGGTCGGGCACATACTTTCACAGCGGTGACACCCGACACAACTCTGGTTATCGCTCACTATTGTATCATCATCACTGTCAAAATCATGGACATCATTGGAGCATTGCCTCACACATACCTGACAGGAAATACACTTTTCCGCATCCCTCTCTATTCCAAATTCTGATTCTGTTAATTTTAAAGCCATTTTATTATTTCACCTTTATATTTAAGGATTTTTTAAGTCTCCCAATAACCGGTTCGCCGCCGCTGGGTCTCCATACAGTATCCGGTTCGGGACACACAAATTTGATCGGTGCTTCTTCACTTGAAACATAAATATTGTCATCTTTCCTTGCAGCCACCATAGGTCTTAATTTTATCCGGTCATTAAGTGCATACATAAAATCATTACTGCCTACGATGATGCTGAATGGTCCATTGATCAGGGCGCTGCCATAAAGTATCCTCAAATTCTTTACCATATCACCTATATCCGCGGGCATCCTGTCTATCTCGTCCCAGAGAGGCGAAGCAAGGATAAGATGTATCAGATCAAGGTCCACCTTTTGTTTCCTGGCAATTAGATCAAACAGGTATGCTATTACTTCTGTATCAGTAGAAAGTGTGCATTCATATCCAAATCCGGAAATAAACCTCTTATTTGCCCCATATGATGAGATCTCTCCATTGTGTACAACGGACCAGTCCAGGAGCCCGAAAGGATGTGCTCCTCCCCACCATCCGACACTGTTTGTGGGAAATCTTCCGTGTGAGGTCCAGATGTATCCCTTGTATTCCTCCAGCCTGAAAAAGTTTCCGATATCCTCAGGAAAACCTACACCCTTAAATATACCCATATTCTTACCACTTGAAATAATATATGCACCGGTTACTGAGACATTTATCTTCATCACAAAATCTACTATATGGTCCTCTTCAAGCAGTTTAAACCTGGACTCATCAGAATTATTTCCGCCATTTTTTTCTCCTGCAGCTTCAACTGCTGATTTTAGAAAATACCTGTAGATCACCGGAGGATCCTCTACACCTTTTGTCTTCCTGGTTGGTATCTCTTCACTAAAAAGTACTTTAAATTTTTTATTTAATTGTTCCTCTGTCTCTATTTTGGCTGCTGTATCATCATAAAGGATGTGAAAAGCCCAGTCATTTTTGTATTGAGGGTATATCCCATAGGCGGCAAATCCTCCGCCCAGACCGTTTGACCTGTCATGCATGAGGGTTATACCGTCTATTACATGTTGGCCGCTAAAAGTGTTTCCGGACTCATTCATTATTCCAAAAATAGCACAGCCTGATGGTATTTTATAACGGGAAAAATATTCCTGCGTGGACCTTGACCTCTCTCTTTCAGAAGCCCTTATCCTTATTAATTTTTCATTTTTTGATTCCATGATCCGTACTATCCTTGAAAAGATTATATATTAACATTACCTATAAAAACAAAAAACCTCCTTAAAACAATCAATGTCTTAAGAAGGCTTCTTTACCTTCACTCCGCTCACACATCTTTATATAAGCAGACTTCTATGTAATTTTGTGAGGTTATTATATAAGCAGTGTTTTATTTTGTCAAACAAATATAATAATGAAATTCCTCAAAATGTACTATTCTTGACTCCCGTAAAACTTTTTCATATCTTCAAGCGTAAGAGGCTCATAATCTCCGGCATGTCCTTTGGTTCCAAGATCTTCCATCTTACCCTTGACCGTACGGTAGACTGCCTCCCTTGCTTCTCCAAAATATGATCTCGGATCAAACGCGGACGGATTTTCATGCATGTACTTCCTTATCGCACCAGTTATGGCAAGACGTCCATCAGTATCTACATTTACCTTCCTGATCCCTCTTTTTATCGCTTCCTGGATACTCTCCATCGGTACCCCCATAGTCTTTTCAAGTTTTCCGCCATATTCATTTATTATATCAATAAGCTCAGCTGGAACTGAAGAAGATCCGTGCATCACAAGTGGCATCCCCGGAATACGTTCCTCTATCGATGTGATGATATCCATTGCAAGTGTAGGTTCTGCCTTGAATTTATAGGCGCCGTGACTCGTACCTATTGCCAGCGCCAGAGCATCAACACCTGTAAACTCTATAAATTTTACGGCCTCATCAGGATCAGTAAGCATGACCTTGCCGGAACCTACTCCATCTTCTATCCCTCCGAGTGTTCCCAGCTCACCTTCAACACTTACTCCAAATTTATGTGCATACTCTACAACTTTTTTTGTTATTTCGACATTCTCCTCAAAATTAGTCGGTGTCTTGGAGTCTTCTTTTAATGAGCCGTCTATCATAACAGAAGTAAAACCTAGTTCGATAGCCTGTTTGCATGTCTCAAAGCTATTACCATGATCAAGATGTAGTGAGAGTGGTATCTCAGGATTATCCTCTACAGCAGCAATTACCATATATTTAATATAGTACATATTTGTATAGGCAAGTGCTCCCCTGGATGCCTGGAGGATGACCGGGGACCTGGTCTCGGATGCAGCTTTCATGATCCCATGTATTTGTTCCATATTGTTTACATTAAATGCTCCTACTCCATATCCACCCTTTACAGCCTCATCCAGTATTTGTTTCATTGGTACTAATGGCATTTTCTTCCCCTTAATATATTTATATTACTTTTTCATGCTTAAAAATAAATTCTCTAATGAAAAATAAAATCAGGTGATTATATCATGAAACTGGATGCTTTCTAAGCAAATTTTATAGCAGTTATTGCAGTGCAATTATTGATAGGATATTTTCGGATCCCTAGAAGAGGTATTTTTCCTAAGTGATCCTATGCCTGATCCTGTTTCATCTCATTTGAAAGAACAATTGCTTCTGCTATTTCCCTCATTGATTTACGATTATTCATAGCAAATTTCTGGATCCTTTTAAAAGCCTTATCTTCAGTCAGGCCATGCTCATTCATAAGTATTCCTTTGGCTCTCTCCACTGCCTTCCTGCTTTCAAGCTCTTCTTTTATGACCTTTGTCTCGACCACCAGCCGGTAATTTTCAATAACGATTGCGGACTGGTCAGCTACAGCCTGGAGGATATGGGTCTCATATTCACTGAAATGATGAGGTTTTGATGTATAAGTTGTGAGTGCCCCCACTACTTTTCCTTTGACATGAAGAGGTACGCATAATAGAGACACAAGACCTTCATTTTTTGCAATATCAGGATATCTATAATCTTTATTTTCAGAAATATTATAAACAACTTCAGGTTTATTCTTTACTGCAACCCTGCCTGCAATACCTTCTCCCAGTTTCAGGGGATCCTTATCGATATATTCACGGCTTATACTCTGGGTAGCTTTGATGGCAAGCTCTTTTGTCTTGGGATCAAGAAGCATCAGTGAACATATCTTTGAATCCATGACCTCCGCAGTAACGGCGACTATAAGCTTTAAGACATCCTCAAGATAGAGATCAGAAGTTATAGCCTCTCCGATCTTGGAAAGTGCTTCAATAATATCTCTGGCATTCTCAAGTTTTTTATCTTTCGATTCTTTCATTGCAATTATATATATTTTTCAATTAAGGATTTATACCAATTTATTATATTATATAAATTTTTAAAATTATATAAAAAATCCGGTAATTAGGATAAAATTATTGTTCAGTGATGGAAATATCTCAATTTCTTCAGTGATTTAATAAAGAGTTTAGCTTTAGTTTTTTAAGTATTGTTTTGCCTTTTAGGAGGATATTTTGCTAGGTGAAGAGAGAAGAGAATATATATTAAACCAGGTTAAAAAGACCGGCAGCATCAGTGCCATTGATATAGCCAAGACACTTGATGTATCCGAGACCACAATAAGAAGGGATCTTAATAGGCTGGCAAAGAAAAACCTGCTCCGGAGGACATACGGTGGTGCCATGGCCATAATACCTGTAGGCGCCGAGATGAAATTTAATGCCCAGAAAGAAAAATTCATCAAGGAGAAAAAAAAGATAGCACTGGCGGCCTCCAAACTAATAGAAGATGGAGATGTTATACTTCTAGAAGCAGGGACAACCGGGTTCCAGACAGCTTTAAATATTGCTAATGTAAAAAATCTTACAATTATCACCAATAACTGCGATATCGCAACCTTGATCGCCAAGACGCATCCAAATTTCAATATAATACTAAGCGGCGGAGTGCTCAACACCGCGACACATTCCCTGGTGGGACCGATAGCGGACCATACTTTTGATAATATAAATGTCGATAAGGCATTTATAGGAATTACCGGGATAGACCTGGAGAGAGGGATAACTGCTACGGACCATATAGAAGCAGGGACAAAGAAGAAGATAATTTGCTGTTCAAAAAGGGTTATCGCCTTATGTGATCATTCCAAATTGGGGCACATATCAGTAAATTTTGTTGCTCCTGTAGATGAGATAGATGAGCTCATAACAGATAGTGATGCAGATACCGAATTCCTGGAAAAACTGAGAGGTATGGATATCAAGGTCACTGTTAAATAAACAACACCCCACAGTATAAAGTCAATATTTCTCAGGTCATCATAAGTCATATTTTAAGGTATTTACAAATATCATCATAATGGATAAAATTCTTACCTGTGGCGCATTCGTCTAGCGGCCTAGGACATTGCCCTCTCACGGCAAAAACAGGGGTTCGATTCCCCTATGCGCTACCATAGTTGACGCAGGCTCTTCCCCAAACAACGGGGAAATCCATTCCCTTGGTAACTTATTCAGTAATAACACGTCCTTCCGGATCTGTTTCAAGCTCAGTAAACAATACGCTACCGCTTTTGTTTATGATTGGTAAATAGATTAAACTACTTTTACCTTTCATAAATTAAAGCATTTTCAGAAAAATCCTCGATTTCCTCTGGAGTTTTATTGTTAAATATCTCCATTTTGAGTTTTCTGTCTTCTATTAATTCAAGTAAAACAGTACCGATGATCCTCTCATCTGAGTTCTTTACTTTTAATCCCTTTACCAGGGATTTCCGGTCCCACCTGTTATCTCCGTCAAAATAATCAAAGTTAACCAATCCGTATTTAACCAGGGTCCCAGTACCTATATCCGAGGGATCAGGATCATTGCCAGCAACTCCAAATTGTTTTGATTCACCTTCATATGAACCGATCGATACTACTATATGTTCAGGGTCTATATAATCATAAGCTATCGCCAGGTGTCCCGAATAATAGGTTCCATACATATCTCCTGACCCTCCGTATTTATTGGTATTTTCTAAAAACCAGTTACCAATGAGTTTTCCATCAATATCGTAATCGATTTTTCCACCTATTGGTTCTACTGCCCTGAGACATTTTTCAATAAGCTTATTTTTTATTGGTTCATTAAAATAATCAAATGGATCTTTTACATGGATTTTCCATTCTTCGACTTCGTAACTTTCAGGAACAACAAATCCAGGTAATATTACATCTTTATCAACAACATTAAAATCAAGACTCCCCCCATACATCCCAATGACTTCCCCGGCCTCAACTGGAATATCTACACTTGTATATTCACCGGGAGGAGGAGCGAAAGCCATTATTTTTTCTGAAAGCTTATCCATATGAATATAAATAGTCGATATGGTCGAAGTATGTATGATTACCAATCTATAATCATCTATCTCAATTGTATCTTCTCCCGGAAGTGAGCTCATATGCTGGATGCTTGTGATCCTTCCTCCCGCAGGAGAATAAATCTCCAACAGGCTTTCTTCATCTCCAAATGAGGACTCTACATAATACTGGTGGTCAACCGGGGTCACATGACTTCCAAACATAAAACCCAATGGATAGATAAAGAGAAGTTTATCGATCTCGGTAGGTGGGTAGTCGAATTTTATTGCCCCAATAATGGGATCTTTTTTCTCTGCCTTGTCCCCGGACAGATCATCTTGATCTTCAATTAATATTTCCTCTGGAGCTGCCCGGCTTTCTTCAATATATTCACTTGCCGGTTCATCCTGTTTGACACAACTGCTTATCAATAAGACAAGGGCTAATAAGAATAGAATTATTGATCTCACAAAAAAGCCTTATAAATCAATATGATATTATAATTGACATAATTTTACTTTTAAAAAATATGATCATGGCTGGCATATATTCTTCCAGCAGCAATTATTTTGATTGAATATTTAAATAGAAACCTTATCTTTTTTCATTATTTTATCTTTGTACATATTTTTATCAGCAAGCTCTACGATATCCTTAACTCCCTGACTGGTATCGCTCTTAGTCGCAAAACCTATTGAAGCACTGACAAGTATTTTTTCATCCAGCCTATTGTCATCGAAGGAACCCTTGATTCTTTTTACTATTTCCATTGAAGTTTTTTCTGTAGTGGAAGGTAGAAGCATGATAAACTCATCCCCTCCCCACCTTGCAACAATATCTTCCTTTCTACTGGAATTATTTAAAACCTTTGCAGTTGCTATTATTAATTTGTCTCCGATCTTATGGCCATACTTATCATTCACTGATTTTAAGTCATCTACATCTGCCATTATTATACTTAGCGGTAATTGTCTTGCTGTATCATACCTTCTCAGCTCTTCTTCAAAATACCGCCTATTATAAAGACCTGTCAGGCTGTCATGGAAAGATAGATATTTTATCTTCTTCTCATATTTCTTTCTTTTAAATTCATCGAATTCGACCTGGAGTCTTGACTTTAACACTGGTGCTATAAAACTAGCGATCTCTTCCAATGTCTTTATGTCTTTTTTGGTATAATTTGAATCCTTTTCCCCGATAATCAAAATACCGATTGATTTTTCTCTATACACAATAGGAGCTGCTAATGCATTTTTTAACTGCACATGACCTTCTGGTAGTTTAAAGGGTTTATTTAAATGGGAAGATTTTTTTTCTATAAGGGCTCTTCCCCACATACCAACCCACATCTTATGGGGGAACTCAATACTTTTATTTTTAACCTTGCAGATATTCCAAACATCACTGGTAAGTGAGGGACATACTAAAATATTCCTATGATCAATATATCCAAAAAGTCCATATTTGCTCTCCATGATATTGAGGATTATTTCAAGTACGTTTTCATACATCTTTTCATCAGGGGTAGTCAGAAAGATATTGGATATCCGGTTTTTAATCAAAAGAGCCTCTTCTGATTCTATGAGCTTATCTTCCAATCTGATCCGTTGAGTAATATCCCTGAAAATACTTAGCTTACCAAGACTCTTATTATTCTTGTCAAGTATGGTGGATGAGGAAACATTAAAAGTTGAATGACTTCCGGATGTTTTTATTTCTATATCTTTATGAAAACTACTATTTGGTTTATTTTGTAGGTAATTTATAAATTCAATTGCATTACTTTTATTTACTGAAGTTTTTAATATCTGCTCTTTTACTTGCTCCAGACTGGTCTTGCTTAATGAATCTCCGGACTTTTTATCAAAGAGTCTTTTTTTTAAGCAATCATTTATTCTTACAATATCACCATTATTGTCAGTCAAGATTATGCAGTCTTTTATATTATCGACTACCTGCGAGAGTGATAATTGCTGAACACTGATCTCTATGCGGATCAGGCTTATGAA
>PVMK01144425.1_pt1 | contig 14253 bp, 17 predicted proteins | sample 1853481 | NCBI WGS metagenome assembly PVMK01 (sample SAMN08533507, study PRJNA380276) | Marine sediment metagenome, whole genome shotgun sequencing project. | reverse complement strand
ACTAGTGAGTGTGAATCGAACCCATAAATCCAGCCGACCCAAAAAGCCGGGCGGCTGATTGAGTCGTTGGATAGCATAGATTCATTCAAAAAAAATTGAAAGGCGGACATATGTTGATTTCCAGATTATATTAACTTAAAATTTCTGATTATTTTGAACAAACAGAGAATTTTTCGGATTATTTTATTATGTATGGACCGACCGGGAAGATCGGTCCGGGTTTACTTTTAAAAACAAGGGGGTCAGGTCACCCATTCTTGACAGAATTTTATGGAGAGTGAAAAATGAAGACCTTACCCTTATGTCTTTCCTAAAGCAAGTGGTCTCTAGTTTTTTATTTTTCTGTTAGGTTGAAAAATATTTCTTACATGTCCAATTTAAAGTAATTATTCCCTCTCATCCATTGGTGTGGGAACACAAACATTATCTGAACATAGTGAAGGAATTGGCCAATGAAGATATTCGTGACCGGAGCCACAGGGTTCATTGGAAGTAAAATAGTCACTCGCCTGGCGCAAACTGCTCATAATATAGTTTGCTTTGTCAGAGCAACCAGCCATATGGAACCACTAAAGAAACTTGGCGTAAATCTTGTCATTGGGGATGTGACCAACAAGGCTTCAGTGGTCGAAGGTATGAAAGGATGTGATTCCGTCGTCAATTTGGCCAATGTCTATTCTTTCTGGGAACCCAATAAGCAGATATACACGAACGTAAATGTTGATGGTACAAGAAACGTGATGCAATCAGCGATAGAGACCTCCGAAGGTGGTTCATGTCAGCACATACGGAGTATATGGTAATCCATCGGATTGTCCTTTTACGGAAGAAAGCAAGGTCGGTTCCTATCGCACTTGCGAATACACACGTACCAAGTATGCTGGGGACCTTATCGCATGGGGGTTGTATGAGGAACAGAGATTGCCTTTGGTCGTCGTATATCCATGTAACGTTTTGGGCGTTGGTGACACTAAAGCCACCGGTCAATATATCAGAGACATTATTTTACGCCGGTTACCAGCCACAATATTCGAAGATACTGTATTCACCTTCGTACACGTGGACGACGTTGTTGAGGCGATTGTCAGTGCTCTGGAAAAAAAAGACAATATTGGGCAGAAATACATCATTGGTAAATACCATTTATCAATCCGAGAAGTTAACCAAATGATTAAGGGAATCTCTGGTGTATCTCTTCCAAAGATTAAACTGCCAGATTTTCTGGCAACGATAACGGCAGCGTTCTTAACACGTTTGGCGGATCTGACAAAAAGCCCACCTCCCTGGGGAATGTGTTCAGACCAGGTGAAGTCGATGAAAGAAAGCGTCGTTGCCGATGGCAGCAAGGCCGAAAAGGAACTGGGTATTACATACACCCCTATTCGTACAGCGCTTGAAGAGGTTATCGCATCGTATCAAAAATGAATATCCACTAATGGATGATTAGAATCTTATAATATTAGAGGCGCGGAAGAACGGAAGAAGTCCTGGCTTCATCGTAGGAACTGATCAGTTTAGGATATATATTGAACTTGGCAGAATTTTTTCTGCTTACTTACGTTCTCACTCAAAAAACACTTGAATATTACCAATTATAGTTATAATATAACCCATAAGCTCATGAGCTATAAAGTAAAAGTTAAAAAGAAGGTGGCTCAAGGTCTGATGAAACTGCCCCAAAATGTAAAGAAACTTTTATTTTTGCTTATTGAGGATTTAAAATCAGATGGACCAATTCAAAAACGTTGGAATAATTTTTCTCCCCTCGGCAAGGGCAAATATCATTGTCACCTGACATATAGTTATGTGGCATGTTGGACTTGTCAGAAAGGTGAGATAGAGATCGAGGTGTATTATGTTGGCTCTCGTGAAAAAGCCCCGTATTGAAATATCGTTACAGGGTGAAAATGTTGAAGAAGTTATTGAGTGGATAAAGAAAAAATATGAGGTAAGCATACTTACTTCTGAAAGAACGGACAGCGTATCTATTGAGGAGACTGATTTTTGGAAAGAGATGCAGTCCAACAGAATTGGAAATTTACTTGCAGGAGCTCGTCTTAAGGCTGGTTTGACACAGGCGCAAGTTGCTAAAAAACTTGGTGTGCGTCAAAATATGGTTAGCGATTATGAAAGAGGAAAACGCAGGCTTTCCCCATCAATGGCAAAACGATTTGCCAAGGCACTTAAAATTAATGTTGATAAAATATCATAAGTGCGAACCAGTCATTTGAACTGACGCCTAATATCTCGCGACTTTGGGCAGGTTTTGATATTGATTTTTTTTCATAATTGTTTTTTACATTATCCATTGTTTCTTTGGCATCTTCCCTATGCTTTCTTCCCCTCACACCGCTCATTGTGAGTTCTATGTCAGAAAAGAATAAATACTTGCATTGTGTCTCATTTAGATATACTATTGAGTCTCAATTGGAGGTAATATCATGAAATTTTTAAGCGTAAGAGATCTAAAAACAAAATCAGCACAAGTTTGGAAGGAGCTGCCGGGCCAAAAGGAAATGATCGTTACCAGTAACGGCAGGCCGATTGCCCTCCTTTCATCAATAAATGAAAACAATCTTGAGGAAGTTTTAACCGCATTTCGTCATGCTCGCGCAACTAATGCTGTTGCATTACTTCAATACGAATCATCTCAAAAAGGGACCGATAAAATATCCATGGATGAAATCAATGCCCAAATTGAAAACGTAAGGTCTAAACGGGAAAAAAATTGAAAATCGTATTGGACACAAATGTTCTTGTCTCCGGCCTGCTTACCCCCTTTGGTCCAAGCGGTAAAATTGTTCGGATGGTATCCGCAGGTGAGCTTATTTTATATATAGATGCACGCATTTTATCAGAATACCAAGAGGTTCTTCACCGTCCAAAATTCAATTTCAATAAAGATCATATCAGCATTTTGCTTGATTTTATAAAACTATATGGTCAATTTGTTTCGAGTTTGCCACTTAAGAACCGTTTGCCCGATCCGGACGATGAACCATTTCTCGAAGTTGCCATAGCTGGAAAAGTACGATCCTTAATCACCGGAAATATTATCCATTATCCTCCTTCATCCAGGGAGGGTATAAAGATATTTTCTCCCTCGGAATTCCTTGAGTTTTTTATAAAACAAAATAAGACCACAGAACACGACGCTTGACTCAGCCGGTTAGTATAATTTGGTTTTAAACACGCCATTTTGGGTGCAAAATTGCCGGGCACGGCGTAATAGTTCAGGTGGCCTTGTACGATGGAACGTGGCCACTTCCCCAGCTCAGAGACTGGCTCATGCCGTCGATACAGGATTTCCTCCTTCACTTTCTGCACCAGCGTTCCGGTTGCCGCTTGTCCCGGTTTCGGGCTTAGTCCCGATGAGATTACACAAATTCTGGACAGGTATAAGGATATAGGTGTTGAGACGATATTTGTTATCCGTGGTGATAAACCACAAGGTGATGATTATATCCCACATCCTGACAGTTTTTCCTATGCTTCGGAAATGATTTTTTTTATTAAGGAACGTTACGATTTTACCCTCGGATGTGCGGGATATCCCGAGGGGCATATTGAAGCGGAGAGTCTTGAAAAAGATATTGAATTTCTGAAACTCAAGGAAACAAACGGTGCTGAATATGTGGTTGCCCAGTATTGCTATGATAATAATTGTTTTTTTGAATATATTGAAAAATGCAGGGCAGCCGGAATTACAATTCCGATTATTCCGGGTATTATGCCGGTGTACACTGTCAAAATGACCAAAATGCTCTCCAAGGTCTGCGGAACTTCCCTCACGGATGAATTTCAGGGCAAACTTGATAAATTGGCTCAATCCGATAAGGAAGAGGTGTTAAATTTTGGTATGGATTTCGCTGTTGAGCAATGCAGGGGATTGTTGAAAAAAGGAGTTGAGGGACTTCATTTTTATACAATGGACCGGAGTAAATCAACAACAGAGATCATTTCCCGCCTGCGAAAGGAAAATTTGCTGTAAATTTCATGCAAGGAAAACAATGGGCTCGGGGTCAAGCCTTGATCAGTGCTTCTAAGATTATATGCTGTTTTATTTCAATTGGTTGCATTAATCACTAATCAAGGTTTGACCCATGCACAAAATTGCAGGGCTAAGGATTTTTTTGAAATATGACATAGTTGGTTAACATGGTCCGGTCCCAAGCGGCAATGGCCCAAGTGGCAAATCGATTCCGTTGCTTTTGGCCAAAACATGTATTAACAGTATGCCTAAAGATTAACATTGAGACTATTTCACCGCCTCTTGCATTGTATGTGTTAATGAAAGTGTTGGATCTTTAGGGGGGGTACCCATGGGATTGTACCAACAGCTTATATCTTCCATCGCAGTACTCGTAGGGCTAATCGGGCTGGCCATGTTTCTTCGATGGATCGGCATCATAGATGAAGAAGACGGACGAGTTTTTTCCAAACTGGTTACCCATATAACACTCCCTGCATTAATATTCGTGTCTTTAGCAAAAACTTCCATCGATTGGAGTGAGGGTTTTTTGGCTCTGATCATGTTTGTTGCCGAGATATTATCCCTGTCACTTGCCTGGATATTTGGCCGGTCGATGAAGCTAACCGGTCCCCAGTTAGGCACTTTCATGCTGGTCTCTGGTTTTGGGAGTTCATCATTACTTGGTTATGCACTGATCAGCCAAGTATTCCCGGAAAATATTCAAGCATTAACTGAAGCTGTTGTGGTATCTGAGATCGGCGTAGGTCCGGCATTGTTCACCATCGGTACGATGCTGGCAATGTATTACGGTAGGCAAAAGGTGGACAGAAAAGATCGTTTTTCCGCCGCACTTAAGTTCTTCCGCTCTCCCATTTTTATTTCGGTAGTGGCCGGTATTGTATGGTCATCTTTAAAGCTTCCGATAGACATGCCTGTAGTTGACACAATCTTCCAAGGAATAAAGGTCCTGGCCAAAGCAAACACCTTTGCAGTGGTCTTAACGGTCGGCGTTCTACTTCGATTTTCCGGGCTTAAGGCTGTTCTTTCTATGACTGCTGTGGCGGGCTTTCTCAAATTGATCCTTAAACCGGTAATGGTTTGGCTGCCTACATTGGCCATGAACATTCCGGACTGGCAAGTTCAGGTTTTGGTTATAGAAGCGGCCATGCCCTCTGCAATGTTGTCAGTCGTATTGGCCAGTAGCTACGGCTGTGATGCAAAACTTGCTTCAAAACTTGTGTTTACCACAACTTTAGGAAGCGCCATAACGGTGCCGTTGATGTTCCGGCTCTTGGGTTAGCTAAGAATGGAAGAAAGAGCGAGGAACCTTTTATAATCATACCGATCCGGCTACCTATATTTATCAAAGCCTTTCACCGCTTTTCCTCTTCCTGTTTCATTGAATTGAGATTTTCTTCTGGGAAAAGCTCGGAGTTGCTCAGACGATATTGCTTTTTTTTGTTATGTAAACCGGGCTCCCTTTGCATGCATTGGGTCGGGCTTTTATGAAAAAAATTGTGGTGACGATGTTGGTCTCAAATCTTCACTTCAAGGCGATTCACGATTGAGGTAATATATCTTGAATTTTAGCTATTCTTATAACGATCTATATGTTGTGTTCAATTCTATCTAATATCCCGATTGATCGGAGGATTTTCAAATGGCCAAGAAACCAACCTATAAAGAATTGGAACAAAGGGTCAAAAAATTAGAGAAAGCTGAATCTGAACGCAAGCAGGCTGAGGAGGCTTCGCGTCAATATGAACACATCATCTCTGCAACCGACGACCATATGTCATTTCTTGACCGGAACTATATCTATCAAGCGGTAAATGAAGCCTACCTTCGAGCCCACCAGAAAGTGCGGGAGGAGATCATAGGACATTCTGTGGCCGACCTTCTCGGCGCAGACGTTTTCGAGCGGCTTGTAAAAGAATACTTGGATCGGTGTCTTGCCGGCGAACAAATCCATTATCAATCATGGTTTGACTTCCCCGGACTAGGTCAGAGATATATGGATGTGGTTTATTATTCCTACGCTGGAGTTGATGGAACGGTATTGGGTATAGTGGTGAGTTCGCGTGACATTACCGACCGTAAGCAGGCGGAGGAGGCGCTGAAGGAGAGTGAAGAGAAATACCATCGTCTGTACAAGCTAATGCGACTCATGGCAGATAATATGCCGGATCTGATATGGGCGAAAGATATGGATGGAAAATATATGTTCGTCAACCAGGCCATGTGCGACAAACTGATAATGTGTGATTGTCCGGATAAGGCCATCGGTCTGACAGATATGATCATTGCCAAAAAGGAACGGAATGCGGGATATGAACCCTTTGGCGAAATTTATGCTAATTCCGACGCCATTATCCAAGAAAGGAAAGTTGCCTGCCGCATACTCGAGGAGGGATTTGTCAGGAATGAATATCTTGTATTGGATGTCCATAAAGCGCCGTTTTTCAATGAAAATGGAGAAATTATTGGAACTGTTGGATGCGGACGGGATGTTACCAATGAGAAAAAGGTTGAGAAGGCACTTAAAGAAAGAGAAATAGAATTAGGAAGAAAAAACCTGCGTCTTGAGGAATTGAACTCGGCCTTAAAGATTTTACTGGAAAAAAGAGACGGAGACAAGAAGGTGCTTGAAGAGAAAGTATTGATGAATATTAAAAAATTAATTATACCGTATGTTGTAAAACTAAAAAAGACGCCCCTTAATGATCGACAGGAGATTTTTGTAGAAATCATTCAGTCAAACATAGAAGATATTCTTTCACCATTTGCACACAAGCTGTCCTATAAGTATCTGAATTTTACGCCTACAGAGGTTCAAGTAGCAGGCTTTGTAAAACAGGGTTTTCGAACAAAAGAGATTGCTGATCTATTAAACTCTTCCCCTGAAACGGTCTCCGGCCACCGAAAAAGTATGAGAAAGAAACTCAATTTGAAAGACAAAAAAACGAATCTGAGAACCCATCTATTATTCCTGAATAATGGTTAAATTTAACAACCATTATACACTCTATAACGCACTATTTACTTGTCTGGCAATTCGAATATATTAATAGAGGATCCGGAATCCAAGACCTGTAATATCTGAAAATGTATCATATCACGCCCAAAAATTTTGTGTGATATCGTTTTTCATTAGGGACAAATCCATTTTACAGATAGAGAGAGAAATTAGAAAAGGGCACCATGAATAACTCACAAAAAGGAGCCTTCTGGTCAGGCTTGGTATTTCCAGGCCTGGGCCAGGTTGTTTTGAAACACTATAAACGGGGTGCTGTTATAATGGTGACGGCTCTGGCCGGTCTGTCCGTAATTGTAGTGGAAGCAGTAAAAAAAGCCTTTAGCATCCTCGAAAAGATTGGGTCGGAGGGTCGGGCAATTGATATGAATACGATTTTAGATGTCGCCTCACAGGCATCTACCAATTCTGACAGCCTCATATTTTATTTTGCTGTGTTATTGATAACTTTCTGCTGGATTATTGGGGTTATTGATGCCTTTACAATTGGAAAGAAAAAGGACTTAGAAGAAGGTTCTACCTGTCAAACTTCAAATGACAATAACCGTTGATCACATAGCCACTAAATAGACTTGGCTATTTTTGCTTTTTAATAAAACTTTAGATATATGTAATCATGGCAAACTGGATTCGGATTGTTGTTTTGGCAAGCAAATCACAGGTTTTGACAAGCTCGGAATCGGCCTTCTCAGCGAAATTTTATTAAGAGGCGCAGACCATGCCGGGCTTAAAGTAAAAGGCGTAGATACCCACGGTCTGGCCCAGAGAGGGGGGATTGTGGTTTCACAATTAAGGTTGGGTAGTCCCGTGTATTCCCCGTTGATTTTTCAGAACGAAGCCGATCTTGTGGTCGCCCTTGAGTGCCATGAAGCCCTTCGGGGTACAAATACGGCCCTGAAAGACGGTGGCACCTTGATATATTATAATACGGTCTGGCAGCCTCTGGGAGTTCGTCTGAACCTTGCCGAACCGGTCAGTGGGACGCTGATTAGAAAGGAATGCCAGAAACGAAATGTCCGGGAGATAAGCGTATTCAAAGCTGACCTCAAAGATGCACGCATGCAGAACATCGTCTTACTCGCCAACATCGACAAATACAGTCTGATACCCGGTGTCAAAAAAGAACATTACCTCCAGGCCATGGACGATTTGTTGCAGGGACATTTGCTTGAAACCAATATTGAACTGTTTGAAAAGGAAAGAATATAGTAAGTTAACATAGTCCGGCCCAAATGATCAAGTTGCCAAGTGAGTATGGATTGTTTTTTTGGCGCCGAAATTACAAAAGAAAAGGTTGACCTGATAGAACTAATAGAGCAGTTTTGTTTTGAATCAACAGATTAAAACCAACAACCGGAACGCGTTCCCGGTATCTCTGCCAGTTGCCACAAGGATGACACCATGAAACCGAGAGTAAAAATATCTACAGCCCGGACTCCGGACGGAGGCGAAATGGTGCTTTATCAGCATGACCGTGAGTTCTCGATCATGATCAACGGTGAGGATTTGATGCACAGTCGCCAACATGAGTCGGAACTGGAACTGGCGCGTCTGGGTTGTGCGCATCTGGCTGGTCGCAAGGCGCCCAGGATACTCATCGGCGGCTTGGGCATGGGCTATACCCTGCGCCAGGCTCTCGATATGCTCGGCCCCCTCGCCCAGGTGGTGGTGGGTGAACTCTTGGGTGCTGTTGTCGAATGGAATCGTGAGTTTTTCGGGGAACTCAACGGCCGGCCGCTGGGGGACGAACGAGTTGATCTCAAGACGGGGGATATCGTAGAGCTTATTTCACGTTCCAAGGGCAGATTCGATGCGATCCTGCTGGATATCGATAATGGTCCCAGCGCGATGACCGACTCAGGAAACCGCCGTCTGTACGGTCGTGAAGGAATTCGGGCCTGTCGCCGCGCACTGCGCGAACAGGGGTGTCTGGCTGTGTGGTCGGTTGAGCCGAGTAAGAAATTCGAGCAGCTTTTGATGAGTTGCAGTTTCCATGTGCGCCGTTTTCGGGTCCCCGCCTACAAGGGGAGTAAATCCCAATCGCGTTTTATATGGGTTGCTTCCGAGGACAAGATTATCTTGCCCCCGGGTGGCGGCGAGCCGCGCCTGCCGATTAAGAACACGTCTAAGGGACGTCCCAGGCAACACTTAAAGAGACGCTGATTGCGTAAATCTGGTATCTTTGTTCCCCTTTAAGCACCTACGTTTCGTTTAATCAAAAAATGTGAAAAATATTTCATAATTTTCATGTAGTTTTCTCTACAATTTTAAATATTTCTCAACGACCCAGTACTGCCGTATTCCCCTCTTATTGACCTCGTTTCGCAATACGTAAGCCTTTACGTTAAAGCCAATTGTTTATGCACGGTTTTTGCATATTAGAATGATAAAAAATTAAAAATTTAGAATCATCTCCAAAAGAGTTGATGATTTTGAAACGCTCAATTTGGTCATTTTAAGCCCCCGAGATAGGCTCTATGGGCTTTTTTCAAAGACAAACCCACATTCCGCAGGATAGAAAAAAAACCTGTTAAAACCAAGCGTCGACAGACTTTCCTTAACAACTGTCCATCCATAAATTGCTCATTTCTGTATTGGACATACATCATGTTCATTTTGGATTCGTCGATGGGCACTAACAAGGATCCCTCTATGGCAAATAATAAAGACGAGCTTAATATATACGAAATAAACTCTCTTTTATTCCAGATAATTTCTTGTATATCCGAAGCTGAAAGGCGAGAACTTCAGGTCGTATTGATTGACAATCTTTCCGAAGCCAAAAATAAAAAAGACCTGTCATTATTGATTTCCAGTATATCTGAAAAAGAAAGGCGACAGCTTCTGAAAAAGTTGATAAATTGGTATGACTCTAAGCATTTGGAATTAAGGAAGTATCCTCGAAAAACTCTCTCGATCCCGGTAGAGCACCATAGCAATGGTGTTAACTTTATCCATTTCATTCAAAATATAAGTAATAGCGGCGCTTATATTCAGACCGAGGGCAGCTTTCATGTCGGTCAGGAAATCGCCCTGACTTTCTCAATTTCCAAAGTCAGAGTTGACATAACCGTTAAGGGGAAAGTCGTTAGGATAGATGATCGGGGGATCGGCGTCAAATTCGATGAACCCATAGATGCTAAAACCTTCGACTGATCCTCGGTTTTAAAAACTCGATTTAGAAGGGGCATAAAGAAAATATAAAGTTTTGTTGATTGATTAGAGATTTTGATCCAATACTTTCAGGAATTCTTCCGGCGGCACCTGAATACCGGTCCACAGGGCCAGAGTCCGCCTGGACTGATATACGAGAGAAGACAGGCCATCCATGAATTGCGCACCATTTCGCAGGGCCATATCCTGCCAGAAATTTTCACTTCGGTCATAGTTGAGGTCCACCACCATCTCGCAGCCTTTTATTTGAATTTTTTCAAGCAATGCAGCCATCTCTGGGCACTCGTCAGGGCTTGAAACAGACGTGGCGTTGACCACTATGTTGACATTCAAAGTTCGGTCGGGAAGATCATAAAGGGATATCGCTTCTCCCCCAAAGCGTTCGACAATTTGACGAGTTTTTTCTGTATTTCGGCCGGCAACAAAAATAGACGTTGTTCTCAGCCAGTTTAAAATAAATGCAATGGCCTTGGCTGCTCCACCGGTTCCGAAAATAAGGGCCGATTTGCCCTCCACATCAAACCCTGCCTCGCCAAGAGCGTCCATGAAACCGATGGCATTGGTATTGTATCCTTTCAGTATATTTCCGTTACATACGATGGTGTTGATTGCGCCGATGATATTCGCCCCCTCTGAAAGAACATCTAAATGGGGTATGACTTTCTCTTTGAAAGGTATCGTGATATTGGCACCGGCAATGTTAAGGACTTTAATACTTTGCAGCGCCTGGCCGATCTGGTCCGGATCCACTTTAAACGGCACATATGCGCCTTTCAGCCCTATTCGTTTCAGCATGGCTGAAAATATGGCCGGTGATTTTGAACTCATGACCCGTTCATCGCCAAATATGCAAAAAACCTGCATGTGAAAACCAATACCTAACCCGGACGTTCCGGAATCAAACAATGTGTTAAGGATAGCAACGATAAATCAGATATAAATTGTCGATCCGATAGATAGGAATCCAGACTCAACAATCGATCAACTTAGGCCAGAATTTATTGACGAGTAACAAAAAACCTGCTCCAAGTTTTCGGGGCAGGTTGATAGTACCCTGATTGATCGTAAATAAACTGGGAGAAATACTATAAATGTTTAAATTTTTTTATATGAGGTTTATCCCGCTTTATCAGCGGGGCTTTGTCCTTGATGCCTTGGAACTGCCTGCCCTGTGAAATGCTTGTCCAATGAAATGCAATGCCTATTTCACAGTGGACATCCTGAATTCGCCCAATAAAGGGTAGTGGGGAATTTTTGGAATATGGGGCTCGGTATAATGCAACAAAAACCGGTTATAAACCGATTTCAGCCAAGTCCGATCCCAGGTATACAGCTTCTTCCTTCCGCCAGGTTTAAATCGGGGAACAACTTGGTGCAAAGACACCGGAGATCGACAAGGCTGATGATTCCTGGCACCACAATTTTACGGATAGAGAGGCGGTATGAGAAAATTTTATTTAGGCATCGATGCGAGTAAGGGTTATTCAGACTTTATCATTCTTAATCAGAACAAACAGCCAATGATGGAAAACATCCAGCTGGACGACACCTTCGAAGGTCATTGTCGTCTCTACGAGATGCTTGACGGGTTTCTTAAAGACCATCCGGAATCCATGCTTTACACTGGTGTGGAAAGCACCGGTGGATACGAAAATAACTGGTATCGTTCTTTGCTGGAATTTCAAGGATCATTGAATCTTCAATCGACCAGATTGAACCCACTTGGGGTCCATCACAATAGTAAAGCGGCTCTGAAACGGAATGTTACGGATAAGATCAGCGCAGTAAGCGTTGCCGAATATATGATCGCACACCCCGAAAAGATATCATATGAGCAACAAGATTCTTTGGCAGGCTTAAGAAAACAATGGGGTTTTGTCAATATGCTCACTAAGCAGAGCACTCAACTTCTAAACCAACTGGAATCCATGATTTATGCTGCCAATCCGGAAATATTGCAGTACTGCAAAGATAGTCCTTCCACTTGGGTCTTAACGCTCCTGAGTAAGTATCCAACGGCCGTTAATCTGGCCAGAGCCAAAGTTGTATCTGTATCCCAGATACCTTATATCTCATCGGAACGTGCCCAGAAACTGGTTATAAGTGCGAAACAAAGTGTTGCCTCTGCCACCGATAAAATAACGCAACAGCTTATTGTGGCGACGGTCAAACAGATCCAACACCTTAAGAAAACGATTAAAAATCAAATAGATATATTAATCAAGGAATGCTCTTCTCCCGAAGTAGATTTGCTGAAAACGTTCTCAGGGATCAGTGATTACTCCGCCATTGGCTTGTTGCTTGAGATACAGTCTGTAAAGCGATTCCCGACGGTAAAAAAGCTTGCAGCCTTCTTCGGTCTTCATCCTGAATTAAAAATTAGCGGTGATGGTGCTAGTGCCTTTCGTATGAGTAAAAAGGGACGCAAGGAACCACGAAAAATCCTATATATGGTAGCCTTGACAGCCATTAATCGCAATCCCCTTATTCGAGACACGTATCAGGCACGAGTTGAAAAAGGGATGAAAAAAATGGCCGCAATTGGGTTGTGTATGCATAAGATTCTCAGAATCATTTATGGTATGCTGAAAAACAACCAACCCTTTGATCCAGACATTGACAAGAAAAATAGAGAGAAAGCTTGTCATCAGGGAGAGCCAATTACCACAGATAAAAATCGCCGTTACCAGGATTATGATCCTAAAGCGCCGATCTCCAGACGGCAACATGTGAAAAGGATGGAACGGAAACAGTCCCATAGTGACAACGGCACTAAAAGCGGGATCAGAGTTCCCGTCCCAGCTCTTCATAACAAATAATTGTATTCTTGAACAGGTTTTACCGAATTGTCAAAGAACAATAAAAATTATTGATATTTGGAAGTAACATCAAGATTCATATTTTCGGCATAACTTACCCGAAAATTTCTCTTGACTTCCAACAGAACAGCTGCCCCGTGAAATTCTGCAGTGCAGACCCCGAAGGGGATTTAACTGGGGTCACTGTCTTTTAATCCCTGATCCCCGATCCCTGGTCCCTGATCCCTGATCCCAGATAACCGATGTTACTCTCATTCTTGACATATGGAATCAAAAAGACTACATTGCAATCATAATAACTATTCAGGAGGTGGCAATGCAGCTTACAATAAGAATCCCCGATGACCAGATGAGCAGGATTGAGCATATCGCGAAAAAATTAGGGCTTAAGAAATCAGATGTAACCCGGATGGCCATAAAGAAATTTATTCAAGAATACGATGATGGTACAGCAAAACCATTCGCCAAGGTTAAACATCTTTTAGGTGTTGTTGAGAGTGGCGTTCCTGACCTTGGGCAGCGCCATCGACAGCATCTGCTAAAGAAAATAAAAGGCGATGGCAAATGAATGCCATTTTAGATACCGGTCCCTGGGTTGCATTGATAGACCGAAGTGAATCAAAGCATTCAATTTGTGTGCAATGGCTCAAGAATTATTCTGGAAGACTATATTCCACCGAAGCTGTTTTGACGGAAGTTCTTTACCTTCTGAACTTTTCAGTAAAAGCTCAATCAGCGGCCATCGATTTTGTTCTTAAGTCAGTGGTTGAAATAATTCCGTCCAGTGTTGCGAGTCTGAAAAAAGCTAAAGATCTCATCAAAAAATACTCGGATTTGCCTATGGATTACGCTGATGCCACACTTGTATGCCTCGCAATCGATACAGGAATACGCGATATTATTACCTTTGACGAAAAAGACTTCAATATTTACAGAGTCAAAAAACAGCCATTTGTCATTGCGCCTTAACGAAACCGTTAAAACAGATTTTTTGAACCACAATCTCTAATTCCTAATTCCTGCTTGCCCAGTTAAATTTTTCGCAGAAAAGGAGCGCAGCGAATTTAACCGGGGATTCCCAATTCCTGAACCCTAATTCCTGATTCCTGATTCCTAATTCCTGGCCCCTGAACCCTATTTCCTATTTTTAAAACGTTTTAGTAAAATTATTCTTGACTTTTTTGTTGCCCACAATTATACTGTTGCCCAGTTGGACAACAAGGAATAAATAGACAACATGAACTCTGAACAAC